>Ga0265293_10004652_pt1 | contig 23980 bp, 16 predicted proteins | sample Munlanlewell138R_FD_192505 | JGI IMG/M metagenome (GOLD analysis project Ga0265293, IMG submission 192505) | Leachate microbial communities from a municipal landfill in Southern Ontario, Canada - Leachate well 138R | ecosystem: Engineered > Solid waste > Landfill > Unclassified | place: Canada... | reverse complement strand
TTCCGCTTTTCTAGTTCCTCTAATATTGTTTTGATTTCTTCGTCGCTAAGTTTTCTATCATTAGCTTCGGCTATATCTGTTTCATCAAGCTCCTTCATATATTTTTCAATTTTTTCATCAATGTCTGACGGTCCTTGTGGTTTATGATAGCGACTCCTACCTTTTAACAAAAGAGAAGTTAAGGCTATTATCCCCACGAGGTACCAGGAGGTACTAGCGGGCAAATAATTTTTGAAGATGAAGAGAATTCCACGAGGTTTAAGAAACTCTTAAGCGGGGCTTTCCCCTAACATGGTTTTGAAAGCATAATCAAGCAAACCGGAAGGTCCGTTCCCATGGTTTACCATGTGGATACCATTTCCCACCATTATTTCATTCGCCAAGTTGTCCGCCATTCCTTCCTTTTTCGTGTGGAACTGAGATAAAAAAACTGGAACTGCAAATCAAGCCCTTGAGACGTTTTCGGCAAAATAAAAACCACCAATCGATAAATCTTTTTATCAATTGATGGTGGTTTAGATGGTGGAGATAAGGAGGATCGAACTCCTGACCTCTTGACTGCCAGTCAAGCGCTCTCCCAGCTGAGCTATACCCCCATGTAAACGCACATCGCTTTTAATAAATTGCTTAAGCGCGATGTGCAATTTTTATTATAGCATAGACAACCAAGAATGCAAGGTTTTTTTATAGTTTGAAGGAATTTCGCTATCAGTGTTTAATACCTATAAGATACAATTATTGTAGGGGGTAAAGGAATTATGAATGAACAGCGGTTTATTCCTGTCTCACTGGCCAATGAGATAGTAACTATGCTTAACTCTGCAACAAACGCCCGGGTTAATGTTATGGGCCAGGACGGAATTATAATTGCAAGTACAAATACAGAACGAATAAATGATATCCACGCGGTTGCCGCGGAAATTATGGCTGGCAAAAAGGACTCCGCCATAGTCACCCAGGAAATGGCCGATGAAAATCCCCTGTTAAGGCCCGGCTGGAACTTTGCTGTTATGGTTAACAATAGAAGGGTTGGAGTAGTTTCTGTCGGCGGGGACCCGGATCAGGTTAAACCCTATGCTTTGATTGGAGCAAAATATGCTGAGGCCAACTTTGCAAAAGTGTTGCAGGATGAAATAGCGGCCCAAGTTACCTACGATGTAGCCGCAAAAATACAGGAAGCCTCTTCTGCCATCGAAGCCTTGGCCGCCGCTTCGGAAGAAATAGCGGCTACCGCCAAAACTATGGAGGAAATAGCCCTATCGGCCGAAGAAAAGTTAAGTAAAATAGAAGCCGTGCTCAGCTTCATCAATGAGCTGGCCAGTCAAACCAATATTCTGGGCCTCAATGCCGCAATCGAAGCAGCTAGGGCCGGAACTGCAGGTAGAGCCTTTTCCGTTGTGGCGGAAGAAATAAGAAAACTTGCCTTAAACAGCGGGCGATCTACCAAAGATATAACGAATATTCTGAATGAAATTACACAGGTTATCACCGAAATCAGCAGTGGTTTGCAGCAAAACACCGCGATAACCGAATCCCAAGCAATAGATCTGCAATCTGTTACTGAAAACATTAATGAAATTAATACCCTAGTGTTACGTTTATTGACTTAGTTTTACCGTGTTGCCCGGTTACCGTTGCTAATGAGGAATATTTTCGGCGGAATATCACAGGCACAGGTCCAGATGAGTGGGGTCACTGCCAACGGAAAGGGCGGAGCCCGTCCCCGCCGGCTGGGGTTGGGCTTCAGTGGGACTAAGAATCTGCAAGCATTGCACACTTCAGGCTGCAAGAAACAAAAAGCCCTCCCCTACGGCAGGGGGTGGGCTTTTTGGGGATTAATGGCTCAGGTCCCCGACTCTAGTGAAGGGGTAGAAACGTAGAATCGCCTTGCCCTTGATATTCTCCATAGGTACAAAGCCCCAACTACGGCTATCACTTGAATTATTCCGATTATCACCCAAAACAAAGACTTCCATTTCGGGGACAGTTATTGGGCCGTATTCCCCCGCAGGCGCCTCTTTGATATATCCTTCTTCGGACAAATCACCATTTATAAAAAGGAAGCCGTCATGAATCCAAATTTCATCCCCGGGCAAACCAACCACCCTTTTTATGTAGTCATCATGGGTCAGGGCTTCCAGAGGGGGCGAGAAAATAATCACATCCTGCCTTTTTAACCCATCCTTTTTATAAAAAAGTTTATCCACAAAAACCCGATCATTCACCTCTAAAGTAGGCAACATGGACTCCGAATTAATATACCTGGCCTCCGCGACAAAGGTCCTGATTGTCAGTGCCAGCAATGCTGCGATAGCTAAAGGTAAAATCCAATCTCTAAAGATCTTTTTGGATTTCAATTAAAAACCCTCCTCGAACAACTTGGCAGTTTCTTCATTTTATTCTAATACTATTTTCCCCATTAATCAAATATCCAAACACAAATTTTAGGAGGATTTTTATCCTAATTAAATTATTGTTCAAAAAAGGCCTTTTGCAATCTCTCCGCCAAACCGGTATAACGCTGTGCAGTTTTATTATTAGCGATGGCCCGGGCCAAAGCGTTTTTTGTGCCGATCAAAATTACCTTTTCTTTTGCCCTGGTGATTCCAGTGTACAACAGATTTCTAGCCAGCATATAGTAATGCTGGTTGCTGACAGGCATGATTATAACAGGGACTTCCCCCCCTTGAGCTTTATGTACGGTCATACAATAGGCCAAGCTTAACTCGTCAAAGGCTTCTTCATAAGAGTAATCCACAAATTCACCTCTGATTTCAACTATGATGGTTAAGGGCTGATCCTCCTTTTGTTTTGCGGGGATAATTTCGGAGATAAAGCCCACATCCCCATTAAACACCCCTTTATCATAATTATTTTTCAGCTGCATTACCCGATCCCCTTCACGATAGACAGTTTCCCCTACCTGGGTTTGAATCAGCTGAGGCCCGGGGGGATTTAAGGTTCCTTGCAATAAATTATTAAGGGCTTTTGTACCCAAAGATCCCCTATGCATTGGGGATAGAACCTGCAACTCCTTGATACTATAGCCCATTTCAATTATTTTTAAGGAGACTGCTTTGATCAGCTCGGCGATGTTTTCCGGTTCCTCCTGTTCCAGAAAATAAAAATCGTCTTTTCCTTTTTTCAGTTGTAGCATTTCTCCCTTGTTGACCCGGTGAGCATTGGTGATAATTTGACTGGTTTCTGCCTGGCGGAAAATATGCTTTAATCGAATTGTTTTAACACCTGCTTCAATAAGATCCTGTAAGACATTTCCGGGGCCAACGCTGGGCAGTTGGTCTGAATCTCCCACAAACAATACCCTTGTTTTAATAGGATTAAGGGCTTCAAACAGCATGGCAGCTAAACTGATATCCAGCATTGAAACCTCATCAATCACCAGTAGGTCGCAATCTAAGTTTTCATCTTCATTATATTCCGATATTTCCCCGGGTCTAAATCCCAGCAAACGGTGTATGGTGCCTGCCGCTTCCCCTGTAATTTCGGCCAGATTTTGACTGGCCCTGCCCGTCGGACTGGCTAACAAAACCTTTGCGTCTTGATCTATTTTTCTTAACACGGAGATCACCCCGTTGACTGTTAAGGTTTTACCCGTACCCGGACCGCCGGTTAAAATACAAAGCCCTGTTTGAAACAAGGTCTCGATGGCTTGTTTTTGCTCTGGTGCCAACTCTAAACCGGTTTCAATTTCAAACAAATCCAGACATTGCCTGATTCGCTCCGTAGTTGCAAAGGGTTTTGGAAAAATCAGCTCCCTCACTTTTTGTGCAACCCTTTCTTCTTCCTGATGTAGCCGATAAAGATAAATACATTCCCCCTCGGCAATCAGCTCCCTATTGGCCAGTAAAACCTCTAGCTCTTCCTCATATTGAGCGATAATCTGCTCATCATTTTCTTTTAATAATTGTTTTAAGTTTCTCAACAGGACTTCTTTGGGCAAAAAACAATGTCCTTGGTTTTCCCCTTCTAGTAACAGATGCTTAATAGCGGCCCTACGCCTATAGGGGGTATTGTCCGCAAAACCCATGTTTTTAGCAATCAGATCGGCCTTAAAAAAACCGATACCTGTTAAATCACTTAGCAAGTAGGGATTTTCTTGTACCAGGTGAATGGCGTTAAAGCCCCATGCTCTATAGGCCTTCAAAGCCAGATTTACTGTCAATCCTTGGGGAAAAAGAGCCGATAAAACATATTGCAGTTCAAAGTTTTTAAGTAAATATTGATAAAGCTCTGCGGCTTTTTTATCGCTGATTCCCTTAATGCCTTGTAAACTGGCCGCTCCTTCTTCAATTATAGTTTTTAAACAATCCTCACCTAATTTGGCTACAATGGCCTCTGCCCTTTTCTTACCGATATTTTTGACCGAGGATGATAAATATTCAATTATTTGCTGAACAGTTGAAGGCAGTGATATTTCGAATCTACTTACTTGAATCTGTTCCCCATAACGAGAATGGTTTTTACGGTGACCCCAAATACGCACCTCCTGCTCCCTTTTAATCCCCACAAGAGGACCGACAATACTGAGGGTTTCGTCGTTGGCTTTAAATTTGGCCACAACAAAGCTTTCATCGGGGGATTGATATACTATGTGTTTAATGACACCGACTAATTCACAACTGTCCATGTTTGCTCACCTGCTCTTGCTTTCGCTGTTACATACAATTTTAAACATAATCCGGCAAACATGCAAACAACAATTCTGGGCTCGGCGAAAAATCAGGGCTCCAAAAAAAGCCTTCAAAAAACTGTTTGGTAATTGTCCGGCAATTGCTTAGCATCATTCTTATTTTCTGCTGTCAGCTTGCTCCAGTCTACAAATGGTTTTGGGTACACCGGACATAATAACCTTAACTTGATGATTTTTACCGTCATCCACTAAGGGAAAACGATTATCTTTAATAACTGCTCCGTCTAATTGTATTTCCCGAACCCCCTTATTAACGCCGTCGGCGTTTTCGACCGTTACCTGATACTTGGTATTTCCGTAGCGGTAATTTAGCTGAAATTCCTTCCAATGACCGGGAATACAGGGGTCAAAAATCAGATAACCTTCCTTAATTTTAAAGCCTAAAATATCCTCCAAGCCGACATTATAAAACCAACCTGCGGCACCGGTGTACCAAGTCCATCCTCCTCTGCCGGCCTGAGGGCTGACCGTGTAAACATCCGCTGCCACCACATAGGGTTCAACCCTGTATACCGCACACTCGATTGAGGTACGTGCATGATTCAAAGGGTTGATCATATGAAATAGCTCCCAAGCTTTATCACCTTGTCCCAGTATGGCAAAGGCCTTAATTGCCCAGGTGGCTGCGTGGGTATATTGAGCACCGTTTTCTCTGACACCGGCTACATAACCCTTTATGTAGCCGGGTTCTAGATCACCATTTTCAAAAGGTGGAGTAAATAATTTTATGACTCCCAACTCTCTATCAATCAAGTTCTTTTCTAAAGCTTTAAGAGCTAATTCAATCCTGTCTCTACGCCTGCCCTGTGCAATGGCGGCCCAAGATTGGGATAAAGAATCTATGGAGCACTCGTTGTTAACCTGGGAACCTAGGGGCGTTCCGTCATCAAAATAGGCCCTACGATACCAGGCGCCGTCCCATGCCTCCTTTTCTAAGGTTTCCGCTAGCTGCTCCCTCATATTTCTATACTGATCCGCTTTTTGATAGTCAGCCATTAATTCGCAAACAGGGATAAACTTATTTAAAATATAAAGCAAAAACCAGCCTAACCAGCAGCTCTCGCCCTTGCCCAGGTTGCCAACAGTACTCATACCATCGTTCCAGTCGCCGGAACCCATCAAGGGAAGCCCATGGTCCCCAAATTGAAGGGAAATATCAATTGCTCTTACGCAGTGCTCATATAAACTTCCTTTTTCCTCGGACACAACCGGAGTAAAATATTTCTCATCTTCCCCTTCTTCCAGGCTGTCACCCTCTAAGAAAGGAATTTCCGCATTTAATAGCTCATAATCCTTAGTCCCCTCCAGATAATTCACCAAAACAAAGGGCAGCCACAGGCGATCATCGGTAAATCTGGTTCTAACTCCCCGGTCACCTACTTTCGGATGCCACCAGTGTTGAACGTCACCTTCTTTAAATTGGTGAGCAGCATGAAGCAATAGCTGATCCCTGGTTAGCTCAGGCCAAATAGGAAGTATGTTCAGGCTGTCCTGCAGTTGATCCCGATAGCCATAAGCCCCTCCGCATTGATAAAAAGCGGAACGAGCCCAAAGACGGCAGACGATATTCTGGTACATTAACCAATTATTCATCATCAAGTCCATAGTGGTATCAGGGGTTCTAACCTGAATTTTTGATAGCAGTTCTTCCCAGTGATCAATGACTTCCGCCAGCTTCACTTTTGCATTACCGGTGTGGCGATAGTAATTTACTTCCGCCAAAATCTGTTCGTATGCCAGCCCTTGACCTAATAAAAAAACCAATTCCTTTTTTTCACCCGGGGCCAAACTTATTTTTACTTGAATTGCACCGCAAGGATCCAGGCCTGCGCCAACGCGACCGGACAGCTTTTCCCTGGCCAATGCCCGAGGCCTGTCCAGGTGACCCTCCCTGCCGACAAATTCCCTTCGATCTCCTGTAAAGGAAAATACCTTTTCGGAACTGGCCATGAAGATCTGCCTTTGGGGGAAATCCGCTTGATATTGGTTATTAAATGTCAAAACCTCATCGGTTCGATTATAATTACTTACCAAGTATGGTGCGGATACCTCCCAGTGGACTCCTAAAACCGGCTTTAAATAATAGAAAACACTTAAATCCTTAGTTTCATCGGAGTTGTTGGTTAAATTGACCAAACTTATTTTTATGGTGCCTTCTTGGGGGACAAATAAAATTTGCTCCTGTTCCAACTGATAGCCATGACGATGAAATCGTGTATAGCCTAAACCATGATGAACAGTGTAAGTAACCTCCTCCCTGATCGGCAAGGGGGTTATGGTCCATGTAGAACCATTCTTCTCGTCGCGTAAATAAATTACCTCATTAATGGGATCAGTGACGGGATCATTAGACCAGGGGGTTAATTTGTTTTCACGGCTATTTTCCGCCCAGACAAAGCCCGAGCCGCTTTCCGAAACCTGAAAGCCAAATTCCGGGTTTGCAATTACATTAATCCAGGGTGTAGGGGTGCGTATACCCTCCCTCAGCCGGATTACATATTCCCTGCCGTCCTGAGCAAAGCCGCCAAAACCATTCCATAATTGCAGATCTACTGCTTCTTCATCACTTTGATAACAAGCAACTTCCCCGGAAAACTGCTTTTTAGGTGGAAGCTTGTTTTCATGATAGCGCAATTGAGCCCTAATAGGCTGTTTACCCGACAAAACTATTCTGGCAACAGTATAAAATAACTGAACATCCTCCTCAGGCATGGAGCCTGCATTCCTGATATAAATACCCCCTGAGCTTTCAAGCAAATGCTTTGAATAACTGACCGCCACAGTTTCCCTGAGCAAATCTTGCATCGGCTGCAGATACTGACTCTTATCCTCATTCAGGATCACCAAATCAACGGCTAAACCCTTAACTCTCCAGTATTCGTGGGCTCTTATCATTTCCTTGACCAACTCTATTTCGGTCTTTGTTTCTACCGTCAGTAAAACAATTGGCAAATCACCTGAAATTCCGTAAGCCCAAAGAGCAGGTTGCCCCTTGGAGTTTTGTCTGATTTGCTCGGAATAATTGATTTTCAAGGGACTATTGAATACTAGATGGGGCAGCAAATCATCAAATAAAGCGATTTGCTCCTCTGCCAAATCCAGAAAATGGGCCTCCACCTGACTCCTTGTTTTAGCCATTTCAAAGGCACGCTGGATAGCCCCTTGGTTTCGATATTTTCTTGCCAAGTTTAAGGAGGCCTCCCGATTTTCCCCGTAGCCCGAAAACCAGCTAATACTTGCATTTTGGTTGGAAGGGATTTTTACTCGCCTTCTCAGACTAAAAATAGGATCCAAGACAGTTCCGCTGATCCCCGATAAAGTTTTTTCCGGTCCTTCCGGGTTAACCATACTGCGGTTTCTGCCCAAAAAACTGCCCCGATTAGTCTCAAATTGAAGCTGGCCCGCTACCTCCCCCTCTACTAATAGACCATGAAATGCCCAGTGAGCTTTTTGCAAGCTTGATCTGGGACGCCGAGACGCTAGTAATATTTCCTCCTCGGTCAGCACCTCTGTTTTGATAAATAAATTACTAAATGCGGGATGAGCCAAATCACCGTTTTGGTCGCCAAGCACTATTTCTCCATAACTGGTTACTTCAACTGTTATTTCAGTTGGGGAGTTGTTGCTGATAATTATTTTTCTAATTTCCACATCATCTTCCGGTGCCACTACGATTTCCGAGCGAGTGGTAATTAAATCATCGGTGCGGGTAAAAACAGCCTTCTCCAATGAAAAGCTCACCCTATAATGATCGGGTTCTTCCCTTAGCGGCTCAAAAGTTGGCGACCAAACCCGATTGGTTTCCAAGCATTTAATTAAAAAGAAAAAACCGTAATTCCCTTCAATTAAATCTTTGCGCCACCTGAACATTTGAATTCCATCCCTTGTGGAATAACCCCCGCCCCGATCCGTTATCAGCAGAAAATAACTTCCGTTAGAAAGAATTTGACAATTAGGAAGAACTTGTTCTGTCCGTTCAAAGTGGCGAATTGGATTAACTATTTCTTTTTCGTTTTCCACCAAGGGTCCGATATGCTCCCGCTGTTCTTTGGTAATAATGGCCTTATAGGGCAGTCTTTCTTCCAATAATATTTCCCCGCCTTGCACCAAAGGGTTAGCGTGAAAACGCTGCTGCATAATGTTTTGGTGAAAATAATTATTGATTGCGGTCAAGCTCATCCCCAAGTGATGAGCCATAAAGCTTTCTACCAGCTTTTTTTCTTCCCCGGCGGGTAATCTTTCCAAGGTGTAATCAATGGCCTCGTAAAGACCATACTCCCCCTCCAAGCCTTCCGCCAAAAGCCTGTTGATATTTTTCATGGCTGCTGCGGGTTCAAAGGGCAGTGCCAAAAATGTAGAGTAAGGTGAAATCACCATATCATTAACTAAACCTCTTTTAAGTCCCAGGTCAGGAACTCCAAAGGCTTTATATTGATAATTTAAATGGGAATCAAAGCCATAGTAGCCGGATTCGGAAGTCCCCCAGGGAACATTTCTTTTATTGCCATAGCCTTCCTGGGCTGACAGTACAGTCCGGTAGGTCTCCGCCAGTAAGGTATTATTAAAATGCTTCATCACTAATGAGGGCATCAAATACTCAAACATGGTTCCCGTCCAGGAAACCAGCCCCCTTTCCCTATCCACCAGTGCCAAGGATCTGCCCAACTTAAACCAATGGCTTTCAGGAGCCTCCCTTTTACAAATGGCTAAATAGCTTATCAAACGAGCCTCGGAAGCCAATAAGTCATAATAGGAATCTGTTAGTTTTTCTTCCTCTTTACTATAGCCGATGGCGAATAAACCCTGCTTCTCATTATAGAGAGGGGCAAAGTCCATCTCGTCAAAGATGCTTTGTATTTCCTCCGTAAGGATTTCTATTTCCTTGCAAACCCCCTCCACATTGTCCAACAGCAATTCGATTTCCAGCCTATCCTGTTCTGAAAAGTTTTCTTCCCGGGAGGAAACTTTTTGCAAAACATCTTGATAGCTCTGCCTCAGGTCTAAAAGGCTGGCCTCCTCGGGATTGATTTTAGCGGTAACCAGTTGTTTTAGTTTATCTGAGCCGCTTGCTTGGGGCCATAGCTTTGCCATTTCCTCTGTTAAAGAAGCAGCCATGTCAACCAGCTTTAAAGACCAGCCACCTTCTCTAATTGCCTTGTATTTAAGGTCCCCCAAGGCCTTAATTTTTTCTCTTACAGTAGCCGGCGCCTCCTGCCACTTTGCATACTCCCCGGTTAATTGTCCCTCGGAAACCGCAATTTTAAAGGTATCCTGCAAGCCCGCTACAACCTTTTGACCCCACAAGGGTCTTTTTAAATAGTCCCTTAAACCTTCCTGGACAACCAGCAGATAGCCAGCCAAATTTCCGCTGTCAACTGTTGATATAAAAAAGGGTCTTAAAGGTTCAAGGGTTACAGTATGATACCAATTAAAAAGGTGACCCTTCCACGTTTCCATTTTTCTAATCGTCTTGATTGTACTTTTAATTCTTTCAACCAAACCGGTAGCGGTTAAATAACCAAGGTCACCGGCGGCTAAGGTTGCCAGTAATAAAAAACCGATATTAGTGGGGGAAGTCCTAAGGGCCAAACCATTGGCCGGATTTAATTGAAAATTATCCGGCGGGAGAAAATTATTGTCCTCTCCTGCAAATTCTTCATAATAAGCCCAGGTTTTTCTGGCAAGCCTTCGCAGGATATTTTCTTCTTCTTGACTCAATACTTTTTTCGGCTCCTCAAGTTTTTTACTAAGGTTGAAAGCCAACCAAGGTGCACTAACCCAAAGCAGTGCAAATGGCAAGGCAACTACCGGAACGGCAGCTTCTATCAAAACCGAAAGAAGAATCAGCAAAACCCCGGCTATCGGTGATATTTGCATTCGTTTTAAATAACCCGGAAAATCATTTTTAATATTTTTTTCTGCTTCTGCCGCTGTAACCCACTCTAAAAGATACCTTCTTGAAAAATAAACCCTGTAAAGACTTCTGATTGCCGCATCTATTAACAACCCGGCCTGATGAGGCAAAAAAGCCAGTAACAGCAATGCGCGATAAAGCCCCTCTCCCATCCTAGTCAGAAAAAGAAAGGGCAGTACAGATCTTAAGGCTTGACTGAACTCATTCACTAACGGCAGGAAAAATGGAATCAAAGCTAGACTCAATAACAAGAGAGAATTGCCGGGGAACCACACCATCCCCAAAAAAAGCAGCAATAATTGACTAAAGGGCAGCAGACTCCTTCTAATGTTATCAAAAATCTTCCACTTTGACAGGGCTGTTAGGGGGTTTGTGGCCCTTTGATCCTTGCCAAAGGAAACCTTGGCAAGTAACCAGGGAAAAAGCTGCCAGTCACCTCTGGCCCAGCGATGAAACCTAGCAGAAAAGGAGGCATATGTAGCCGGGTATCCGTCTACCAACTCCAAATCTGTGGCCAAGCCCGTTCTTAAAAAGCTTCCTTCCAACAAATCATGGCTCAGGATACTTTCTTCGGGCAAAGCCCTGCTTAGCAAAGAATCAAACACTTGCAAATTGTAAATTCCCTTGCCGGTAAAAATGCCCTCACCAAATAAATCTTGGTACAAATCAGAAATAGCTGTCGTATAGGGGTCAATACCACCCTCCCCTGCAAAAAGACCGGCAAAGGCCGATTGATTTGCCTCTCTGATGCCGACCCCAATCCTGGGCTGAATCAGGCCGTAGCCTTCCTTGACAATCCCCCGCTCATGATCAATCACTGCTTTATTTAAGGGGTGGGCAATGGTACTGACCAGTTTCTTGGCCATACCCAGAGTTAGACGGGTATCCCCGTCCAGGGTAATAATATTTTTGATTTCGCCGGTTAAATCCAGTAGGCCCGGCGATAGACTTTCGTAACCATCCCTATTTCCTTCCAACAGTAACCGGTTGAATTGAATCAAAGCACCTCTTTTTCTCTCCCAACCGGTCCAGCGGTTTTGAGTGGGGGAGAATCGCCTTTTGCGCTGAGCGAAATTAAAGATATCTTTATCATCACTATAAAGCCGGTTTAGCTTTGCTACGCCTTCCAGGCCCGCCTGAACAATTAACTCATCTTCTGCCAGTTCCTCCCGATCAGCATCTTTAAAATCGCCTACCAAAGTAAAGTAAAGATTTTGCTCCCTGTTGGCCAAATAATAAACTTCTAAACTGGACAGCACTTGACGAACTTTTTCAGGGCCGGGTACTAAACAGGGTATTACAACCATGGTGGATTCCGCCTCGGGAATCCCCTCCTTGAAAGCCAGCTTAGGCAAGTGAGTCGGCTTTATCAAGAGATGCACAAAATAATTAACTAAAAAAATGCTGATCTCGCTAACGGGAATCAAGGCCAACAACAAGATAACCGAAACAAAGAAGCTGCCAACTCCCGCCGGCCCGGAAACAGATAATATCAAAGGTAAAAGGAAAAGAATCATCAAAAAAACAATCGCACCAAAGTAGTAGACACCAGAGGACAAATGACGGGGGCCTACCTTATCCCCTGACCCTAAAGCATTCGCCAGCTCTCTTTTCCCATTGCCGATTAGATAATAGCCCACGTGGTTGGCTTTTTGCTTGTTATCGCTGTTTTGCTTTGCCAACCCTACTGCCAAACGGGCCACCTTAGTTTCCATTACCTGATATTTTTTTGCCAACTGCTTGATTTGGAATCTATAGTTATTTCTAGAGGCCTCATCCATTGCAGCATAAATCTTGTCGGGATCATGTTGCAAAATAGACTCCACTTTACTGAGGGATTCAAAAACCTCATCCCAGTTAAAGCGGGTCGCTTTTTTTAGGCTTACAATAGCATGTCCGACAGTTATTTTTCTGGATGCCTGTTCAAAATGCTCCTGCTCAACTATTTCCTCCAAGGAAATCCCCTGATCTAATAGCTGTTCTTCCAACCAGCTTTTAAGTGTTTCCTCCCCAAAAGCTTGCCGTCTCAATTCTTTAATTAAATGTTCAACAAAGGATGGTGCGGGCACACCTTTTTGTTCATTAAACATTTCTTCTAAAACCGCACTTCGGTCTTTTTCGTCTAAAGCGGCAATTTGAACCGCTTTGTCCCAATTTTGCTCCGTCCCAAAGGTTTTCTCAGCCAGATAGCCCAAGTAATCCAAAAGTGCAACCTTCATCACAAGGGGCAATGTTTCAAGTTCGCTCATTGATAAAACCCTTTGCTTTTGGTAGGAAGCAATAAAATCAACCAAGCTTTCCTGCTCCAAACGCCCATCCGTATGACTGATTAACTCCAAAGCAACAGCATAAATACGGGGATAGCCCCTTAGGTATCCCCGGTCAAGGATCTGTAATTTTGGGCAGTCCTCCTCTTTAATGCTTTTTTCGGTCTCTTTAGCTGCTTCCTCGATGAGATAAAAGTTATCCAAAAACCATTCGGAGGGGGCAGATAATTGCCGTTTACCTTTTGATTTTTCATTTAAATATTGATATATTTCCGCCAGCCTCTTATAATTGGCTTTAAGTTTTTTTAATAAAATTTTTGGCGATTTTTGAAGACCACTAATATGATGGACCTTGGCTATTTCCTCACCGTGTAGCTTGAGATCATCTGCAGTTAAGGTTACGTCTTTTAAGTTTAAAGTAAGCTCTAAGCTGTTTTTGTTGATAAAACCGAAATAAATAAACAAGATAAGCCCAAAAAATAAAGCTAATCCTAGCTCCATTTCTTCACTCAACCCCTCTTGTAAGTTGACTTTTAAGCAATTCGTTACTATGTTACTTAATTTTGTATAAATGTCCTTATCATTCTGCCCTTAATGAAGGCTCAATATTAAGGGAAAAAATTCCGTCTGAACAAGAAAAAAACCCTTGCGGGTTTTTTTGACTGAAATTTTTAATAATAAATAATCCGGTCTGTTGATACCTTTGAAAAGCTATAACCGTAAATTATTTAGCTATTAACTCTAAACCTTTTGCTTGGCTGAAACCGGCGGCGTTTTTAGGTAACCTCATAACAATTGCCTCATCTTCCACATACATCTCCAGGTAATCACCTGGGGAAATATTAAGGGATCTTTTAACTTGCGTAGGCAGGGCAATTAAACCTTTCTTTCCCATCCGAAACTTATGCGAGCTTTGTTCAACTGTTAACAAAATAGCACCCCCAAGTACAATTCAAAATAATTGCTTTCGCAAGCCAAGTGCATTATTTTTCAAGATCGCCTCCTTTAGGATTGGACAGATTATTTACTCTCGTACAAAACATTTCGTGCTGGTTCGATTATCTCCTTTATCATAAAAAGGTGATTTCTAAGAAGTTTTGCCGGAAATTGTCGTCCAATAAAAAAGACCTTGGCAGGTCATTAATTCAATCCCTTGGACGAGATTTTTTACCGAGGGTTTATTTCAAAAAATTTGTTTCAGATAATCTACCTTCTTCTCCCTTGTAAATAACCGTACTTGGGAGAGCGATAGATACGCCTTCTCCTTCTAAAATATGAATAATTTTATAGTTGACATCCTCCTTAATCCTTAAATATTCTCCCCAATTGGTGGTCTTGGTAAAAAAGTATAAAAGGATACCATAGCCGTTGTCATCAAAACCGTCCAAACGAACAAAAATGGTCTCTTGGGATATCCCGGTATGTCCTTCAAGCATGTGTCTAATATTTGTCACGGAGTTTTCTAACTGCTCCTTGCCGATATTGTAGGGCAATCTCAATCTGAAATTAATTCGCCTTTTGCCCATCCTGCTCCAATTAGTGATCGGTTCATTGGCCAATAGGGAATTAGGTATTGTAATTAAAGCCTGAGCAAAGGTCCTAACTCTGGTACTTCTAAAATTAATATCTTCTACTGTCCCCTCAATAGTGGGGGTTTGAATCCAGTCACCGATAGTAAAAGGTTTATCAGTGACTATCACAAAGCCGCCAAAAATATTAGCTACTGTATCTTTAGCGGCTAAAGCAAAGGCCAAACCGCCTAATCCTAAACCAGCGACAAAACCATTGATGTCATAATCCCATTCCCCTGCAATAATACTGATGGTCAAAGCTCCAATAATAACTTTCATTGTCTTGGAAACAAAGGGATATAAAATACTTTCAAACTTAACTCCAAAAATATTTTCCAAGCCCCGCCCAATTAGGCTATGGTTATCAACCAGGTTAAAAAAACCTAGGGCAATAATTATAATTAGAAAAGAACGAAACACCTTTAGGACGACTATATTCTGAGGAGCGGTCAAAGGCAAATAATTTAGTGCAAAGTAAATACCTAATAAAATAAAGAGCAGGCTCATGGGTTTTTCAAAGGCCAGGACAATCGGATCGTCGGCATCCTGTTTAATGGTTTTAATAAACCTGGCTAAAAACCCAAATAAATTTTTGAGAAACATTTTTTGAAAAATAAAAAAAGCAAGAAAAATACCAATTGCAATTGCTAAATTAATAACTGTCGAAGTTGTTTGAAAAGCTAATGGAAACAGATTTGCCATACTAAACCCGCCTAACATGATGACCTCCTTGGTACATGGCTTTTCCTCCAAAATAAAGGTGTCTTTTAAGTCATTATACCAAAAAGATCCCTTCCTTACAGATAAATCCTCAAAAGTTTTTTACTTTTTTAAAAAAACCTAAAGCGCTGATTGGCGTTCCCCCAAGGCAACAGGCCCTTGCCCACCCGAATATACTTTGCCGCAAAAGGCAAAAGCATGACCAATCCAAAAGCGAAGCCCGCAACACCCCCCAGTTGCCACCAGGTAATAAAAGGCAGCGCGGCCAAACCGATATTGGTAACCAAGTCTGATTCCCTTAGCAAAAACATTGTTGCCACAAAAAACAAGGCCAGGTAAATAGCAGCAGGCCACTTTACTATCAGTAAAATGCCCACCATAGCCGCCAAACCCTTACCTCTTCCAAATTTAAGAAAGGGGGTCCAGATATCACCTGCCACGATCAAAACAGGGGCAAGAAACATTACCACATTGGAACCAACCCAATATTTTGCCAAAAGCATTGCAAGCGCAGCTTTTAAAATATCTAATGCTGCGGATAAAATACCTAAACCAAAACTCAGATTTTCTACCACATTCATTGCACTTGCGGTTTTGGAACCAACTTGTCTGATATCCCTGCCATAAAAGAATTTAACCAAAATAAAGGTCACAGGTACAGCTCCTAAAAAAAATGCCAAAAATAATACCAGTAAAGTTTTCATTCCATTAGCCCCTTTCTTATTCCTTTTTCAAAAATTCTTAGATAGTATTATACGCTCCCTTTGCTAGTTTGCTACTTTAATCATACTTTTAATTGCCACAAAACTCAATCTCCCATCTAAAATTCGACAAATTGCTTTCGGGAAATTTTAATAATGGGTGTTTTAGTGCCCCTAGAAATGCTCTTGCAAAATATTTCCTATGGGCTATAATACAAATAATAATTATGTGGTTGGAGGGATATCATGAAAAGATGGGTTTGTTCAGTTTGCGGTTATGTCTACGATCCACAAGAAGGAGACCCGGATAGTGGGATTGAGCCGGGCACTGCTTTTGAAGACCTGCCTGAAGACTGGGAATGCCCCGTTTGCGGAGTTAGTAAGGATGAGTTTGAGGAAGAAGATTAAAGATGTTAAAAGCTGTTGCTTTTCCAAGCAACAGCTTTTTAAATGTCAATTACTGCCTTAAATATTTCAGGATATCTTCGATGATACCTTTTGTCCGCAAGAGCTACAAAACAGTGCACCTTCCTCCAGTTCTGTCCCGCAATTGGTACAATGGTTCGGCTCTTCGGCCGGAGGCTCCTTTTCTTCCGGAGCAACCGGTGTTTCAACAGCTGTACCGCATTCGCTGCAAAAACCGGCGGTCAAGGCCAGTTCTGTCCCGCAATTGGGGCATACCTTGATACCCTTGATTCGCTGAACTTCCAACTGCAACTTAGTGATAACCTCCTGAGTAGCTTTAATTTCAGCGCACAGCTCCTCCAGAGGTTGCTCGGCTTTATCCCCAAGGGTTTCAAAATAAAGCTTGCCCAGTTTAGAGTACAAACCTTCGATTTTACGCTGTTCATCAGTTATCTGAGAATTAAGTTTGGAGGATTCCGCCAACTCTTTGGTCGCCTTGACAGCACTTTGTGTGGTCCCTACAACCTTTTTCTTGAAATCATTAAATAAGGCCATTTTATTTCCCTCCTAATGAACATAATTTCCGGGCTCGACGTGATGCCAATAAAAAATTGTACCGACAAGCATAACCGGCAACAGTTTTGAATGGAGATACTGTTTTTATTTTCACCGTTTTTCAACATTCCCCCTTATTCCCTTTGTCCAAACACCCGGACCGTCCTGTTTCTTCTATTATAGTCTCTTGCCAAGTAGTTTATTATTTTTTTCCAAAAAATAATGCCGCATTCCTATGGTTTTATTCGACATATTCCGACTTTAACCTGCCTTTTTGTGATGATTTATGCTATTGTCCAGAGGTTTTTTTTAAAAGGCGGATACACTACACCTTTTTCTGTAATCAAGGCAGTGATATATTGATATGGGGTAACATCAAAGGCGGGGTTGAAAACCTTTACTCCCGGAGGAGCGGTAATTTTACCAAAGCCCTGGATTATTTCCTGGGGATTCCTTTCTTCGATTATTATTTCTTGGCCAGTGGCGGTTTTTAAATCAATGGTAGAAGTGGGACAGGCAATAAAAAAGGGTATTTCGTGTTCCTTCGCCAAAACGGCTAAACCGTAGGTGCCTATTTTATTAGCAGTATCCCCATTGGCAGCTACCCGATCGGCCCCTACAATTACCGCATCTATCCAGCCTTTTTGCATCACATAGGCGGCCATGCTATCAGTTATCAAGGTTACATCTATTCCATTCAGCAATAATTCATGGGCTGTTAGGCGGGAGCCCTGAAGCAGAGGACGTGTTTCGCCGGCGTAAACCTTTATTTGCCACCCCTTTTCTTGGGCCAGGTAGATGGGTGCCAGGGCAGTTCCATAGCGGGCAGTGGCATAGCTGCCCGCGTTACAGTGTGTCAGAACAGTCATGCCATCTTTTAGCAAAGATAAACCATGTTCACCGATTTGACGGCAAATATGCTCATCTTCCTCTAGGATTATTTGGGCTTCCTGCAAAAGCAATGTCTTTAGTTCTTCAACACTACCGCCCTTATCCAACAGGGCCCTTTCCATTCTATTTAAAGCCCAGGAAAGGTTGACAGCGGTAGGGCGAGAAGTTGCTAGATAAGCAGATTGGGACCTAAGCTCTTGAAAAAAGCTTTGAAAATCAGTTGCACTGCTATTTCTTACTCCCAGATATAGACCGAAGGCGGCGGCGATACCTATAGCGGGGGCTCCCCTGACTATTAGCTTCTTAATTGCTGTCCAAGCTTCTTCAATTGTATTGACTTCGATAAAGATGGTTTCCAGCGGTAACTTGGTTTGATCCAATAATATAAGTCTATCTTGATCCCAGCGAATAGATACCAGATTGTCCTTCATTCTACATCCACCTTTTTCGGATTTTACTATTGTAATTTCGCATGTAAGTGTTAAATACCTGCTTTTAAAGCTGCAGGCGGAAAGCTATAAAAAAAAGCCGGAGATCCGGCCTTTTTTTATAAATATCCCGCTTCTGCTAATAATTTTCGGGATTCCCCCAAATCTTCGGGGGCTACCATCACAATAGGTCCCGTGCAACCCATACCGCTCTGAGCATAGATTCCCGCTTTCCAAAGGGTCTGCACCGCATCTTCCAAATCCAGAACCTCAATCCCGGGTATTTCAGCAGTAACAGTCTTAGCCGGCGGTTGCACGATTTCCGCCGTTTCCTTTTGAACAGTTTCCTTTTCTGTTCTGGCCTTGATCAAATCTTCTAAGCCGGCTTTTTTAGCCTTGGCAAACTCTTCATTAGCTAAAGTCAGCAACTTTCCTTTGGCAGCATCACCGGCAAAGCGTATTGCCCCGGCTATTACAGGAGCGCCGGAAGCGCGGGAGATAATGCAAATAATTCGATCATAACCCTCTCCAACTCCGGGCCCATAGCCATAACCTAGGGCTTCATAGTTGCCACCGCTGCTGTAGGCGGCAAACATTTTCATTAATACATTACCGGTCAGGCTATCCATCACCATCACATCGGGGGCACCCAACAGCAGATCATTACCCCTCATTACTATACCGCCGTCTTTTCGGGCTGACTTAGCAAAATTAATGGGGTAACCGTTTTCCTGTAATTTGAGTAGGGCCCTCTCTACCTGACGGCCCCCGTCAATATTCAAAATGCCCACAGTCGGATTTGGGTTGCCGCAGGCTTTAGCAGTGGCAATCCCATAGACGGTGTTTTTAAGCATGGCTTCCAGTCTTTCCGTTGCGGAAGTGCCTGTGGTGGTGGCTAAAAACATTTCCCGTCCCCGACTGGGTGTTATCACCTTTCCCACTGTGGATACACCTATGGGAAAATTATAATGCATGGTAACTGCGGCATCTAACTGCCCGGATGTCAACATGTGGTCCATTAATGAGTGGGCAGCAGCTTCATCCTCCGCTTCCGCTAATTCCAAAGCGGTCTCAACACCGCTACCGATTACCACCACTTCCAGATCCGGATTTTGTAACTGAGCCAGTTCAGCACCCCGAAGCACCTCCTCGGTACCCAACTCGCTGCCCAAAATGGTGATACCCACCCTGGTTTTTTGACCAAAATCACCGGTTTCCAAGCCACGGGCTACTTCCTCAAAAATATCTCCTATAGTCTTGCGAATCGCTTGATTATCCACTAACTCACCTCCCTATCCAACTCTTTTGCCATCATTCTTCCTTGAAGGATTCTGCTAAACCCCTCATGGCCTCTGCAATCATTTTTCTTACCTCATCCTTATCAAAACCTGTTTCCTGCTTGCCAGGGTTCTTTTCCATAAGAAAAGAGACTCCATCAAATAAATTAGTTAGGCGGCCCAAAAACAAGCTTCCCTTACCAATTACCATGACCTTTTCCAGGCGGCCATCTAAAATCATTTCCCTAGCAAAGCCTACAAAAGGAACTCCGGAAGGAATATGGCCCTGGGTAGGAGCGTAGCCGGTTATACCAAAGCGTTCAACTTCACCGGCAAGCTCGGATTTTTCAAAATCCCCTCTTCTCACTCCTAAGGCAGCAATCATTTTGTAATTAGCATTAGGGACATCCCCCGCACCGGCAGGTACCGTAATCTCAGGATTTTGCATTTCCGGGGAGAAACGATCAATTTGACTGAGACTTAAACCTAGCTTATCAATGGGATCTGTTACCAAGGCCTGCATAACTGCCTGCGGTGAAGAACCCGAACCAATTTTGTGACGTCCAATACCGTCGGTACGAATAATTGGATTCACTCCATCATTTTGTCCGATGTGGACTGCAAAGGTACCCAGCACATCCTCCATAACGGGCATCTCTTTTTTAATATGATCCCTGGAATTCATGCCCAGCTTTGCACAAGATCCGCCGGCCACTACAACCACATTTTGATAGATCCCTGCCTGAGCCAAGGCGGAGGCAGTAACCAGGGCATGGGCTGGGGCGGCACAAAAGCCCCTGGTATCTGAGCCGGTGGCATTGACACAGCCACAGATTTCACCAATAGCCTTAGCGAAGTTGCCCCCCCCTCTCTGGTTCATATCACCGCAAGCCTCCTCGGAACATTCCACCAGGTAGTCAACCTCTTCCGGTTTTAATCCGGTTTTAGCAAGCAAATTTTTAAGAGCAATAACAGCGGAAGCCTTGCTGACCAAGTTTTCGAATAAAACGTCTTGAGACAAAGCCACATCAAATTCGTGGGCCCTTTTAACACAGCCGATTAGTTGGCCATTTTGGTACATGCCCTCCGCAATTCCACCGGAAACCAGCTTCTCTATCTCTTCCTTGGAAGCAGGGTTTTTATCGAGCTTAGCCAGTTCTTTAATATCACCGAGCACAGAGTGTGCCGATAGCTTTTCCTTTACCCGGGACTGAAAATCTTCTTCCAGTAAAACCAAGTCAAAAACATCTACCGCCTTCATCAAACCATAAAATTCATCTTGAGGGGTAATTTCACCAAAGTTACCAAAACGCCCTGCATTTTCTACTAAGTTTTCGTACCAGGGCTTTGGAGTATTTGCCAAAGCATCCGGCTCCAGATTGCCAATATAAACCTGATTTGGGGGATATGCCACTACCTCATCAAAGCTCCTTAAGTGGGCGGGCAGTTTTTTCAAATGATCCCCATCGGCATGCTTCAATCGTTCTGTAATCTGGGTAGTACCTTGATGAATTACCATATCCGGGGCATGAATTAAGGTATAACTTGCTCCTTTCACTACTGGATAATTCATTCTTTCACCTCCGCAAAAATTAAAACATGTAAGCAAAGGGGACATCTTTGATGTCCCCTTTGTCAAAGCCAAACAAGGTATTTAAGCACCTTTTACATCCTGTTAACCACCCCTGACTAAGCAGGGCGGTCGGGATCAACAAAAGGAAACCTATTCTTCGAATACTGTTTGCATTTCTATTTCAGTTCCTAATGCCTTTAGTGCTCTTCTTACCAGTTTTCTTCTTAATTCCTTTTCATCCTTGGGTGTCATGTTAGGATTGCCCAAGGGGTGAGGAATAGCAATGGTTGGTACAATTCGGTTGGCCCCCACAGTTTGGGAAATAGGTACTATGGTACACATATGAACAACCGGTAGACCTGTGCTTTCAATTGCTTTTACCATCGTTGCACCGCAACGAGTACAGGTGCCTCAGGTGGAAGTCAGGATAACCGCATCTACACCGGCGGCATTTAAATCCGCGGCTATTTCAGTCGCATACTTCTTACAACTGGCAACTGCGGTACCATTACCTACGGTAGCGTACCAAAACTCATGGATGCTGCCGATTTCCCCATTGGCTTCCATTTCCCGCAAAACATCAATGGGCAAAACCCTATCCAAATCCTCGTTAGCGTAAACCGGGTCATAGCCGCCATGAGCCGTTTGCCCGATTTCGGGTGTGAAATCATTGATCCCTTCTAAGCTGTACTTACCATACTTGGAAGCGCTGGAAGACTCAATACGATCCGGGTTGCCCTTGGGTACCGGGCCCCCTGAGGATACCAAGGCGATTTTTGCTTTGGTAATATCCTTAACTGCTGCGGCCGGCTGCACCCTATCAAAGACCGGCATGGGAAACTCGGTAACATAGGGCTCTCCCTTAATCTTCTTAAGGAGCATCTTAACCGCTCTTTGGGAGCCTCTTTCCTCAGCAAAATAGTTCAGGCGAAGTCCTCTGGGCAAGTAACCCTCTTCTTCGGGAGTGCCAATTTCTACATCGCCTAGAATTTTTTTAATCAGTACGGACATATCTGCCACAGCTTTTCTCATTCCAGCTGCAGAATTGCCCGTTTCTACAAAGTAGGCATAGCGTCTGTACATATCAAGGCCTGGATTCTCCGGATACAGACCTCCCACCACCGGAACACCCAGTTCCTCGGTGACTCCTTTCGCCACTGCGCCACAGGCAATTCCGTAACGACCTGCATTAAATCCCGGTCCCACAATTACCATGTCCGGCTCTTGGCTCTTGATCATGTCTAAAACTTGAGCCAATGCCTCATCAATGTTTTCGTTAAAGTAGCTGTCACCGCAAACAACAGTGGCAACAATAGTAGCCTCGTCCTTTAAAGCCCCTGCAAAAGCCATTCCCGGGCCCACATGGCCCTCTCTAAGTTCCGGTCTGACATCGGCTTTTTCTTCGCCCCCGATGCCGGCATAGAACTGGTTAATATAATGTACTATCTTTTTCACTATTTTCCCCCCTTTTTCGGGTTCAAAACTTATCCGCGGTAATTTTTAACCTCGTTTACAATCTCATCTACATCTAATACCATTTCCATCATACCGATCTGCTCATCATAAACAGCTGAATCAACTTGATCCTTTAATTCAAAGATATGGTAAGCTTTAAGTCCCAACGGGACTCCTGCCAACGGACCTGCATAAGTCGGATCTCCGGTGGACACGGTTTCTGCTGCCAGACCAGAAGCTTCTGCCTCTGCTCCGCCGAGAATTACGATTAAATCCTCATTACCGTATTTGTCCGCTAAATCTTTAATCCGAGCTTGGTTTTCCAAGTCCATTGCACCTGCGGCGGTTCAGACAAAGCACTCAGTTGCCGAAAATACTATTTCGGCTCCGGCTGTCTTAACACACTCTTCAATCGCCGGACCTGGAATGCCATCTCGATCGCCCAAAATTGCTACCTTTTTGCCTTCTAGCAATTAGATCTCTCCTTCCAGATTTTTTAGTGTTTATTTTAGAATCTTTTTAAATAACTTGACAGCAATTGGTTTTTAATATCCTTTTGCCGACAGAAGCCCAAAGCCTAGCTCATTGGTGGAACAAGTAATAACCTGGATTTCTGCAGTGATACTGCCGTCGGCCTTCAAGCTACCTGAAGTCCCACCTGCAATAACATCCGCTGTTTCGGGGTAACCGATCACCGTTTTCATCGGAGGCAAGGTAATTACCTCGTTAGCATTCCCTGCAGTTACTACTGCATCCCCGGCAGGTGTAGCATCGGCCAAAGATTGAGAAGCCCCGTCCTGGCCGGCATATTCATCCGTAATTAAAACAGTTTTAATGCCTTTTGCTTCAATCTTATTACAGTTCATGACCAAGTCTGTATCCGGGTTTCCAAAACCTTCCTCAGAAATAATGGCTGCATCGGCCCCGATTAACTCCACCAGCTTAGCCGTCATATTGGATGAACGCTGTTTATCTGCTAAATAAACATTCTCGTTGGTAATTACACAGCCGATGAAATTAATATCTTTACCATGGCGTTCATATAAATCATGAATTACCGGACTATTTTGATGAACATAGGTCGGGTTTTTATCGCAGGCAGATACACAGTTTCCGCTGACAATAGCGCCATCCATCACTTCTGTCGGATAAACTAAGGTTGGGATAATCTTTTTGGCATCTACCCCATAAACATAAGTATCATGAAGCAAACCTTGGGTTTGCAGCATATAGACATAAACCACTTTAGGCAGCTCTGGGTATTCGGCTACCTGTTGAAGCAAGGGCTTTGTTTCGTAAGCCAACACCTCATCGGGTTCTACTTCCCTGCCTGCCTCACCCAAGTAGGCTGCTGTCCTAAAACCTGCCAAACGCACAACTGCTTCATGATCATGCTGATGTAAGCCGTCAATCGGATCAACTTTTACTACAACATTCAGTGTCTTGGAGAAGGGGGTGTATTCAGCCCCCGGACCGGACATGTCAATTAATCCTTCCTGGAAACCTACTATC
>Ga0265293_10004651_pt1 | contig 23985 bp, 19 predicted proteins | sample Munlanlewell138R_FD_192505 | JGI IMG/M metagenome (GOLD analysis project Ga0265293, IMG submission 192505) | Leachate microbial communities from a municipal landfill in Southern Ontario, Canada - Leachate well 138R | ecosystem: Engineered > Solid waste > Landfill > Unclassified | place: Canada... | reverse complement strand
CAAAATATACAGTAAGAGTATTGATTGAGGTTAAAAGCATATTTAATGATGTATACATAAAAGGAGAGTACTGCTCAATAGATCTTTACAAAGAAGATATACCGTACAATCCAAATAATCCTATAGAACCAGAAGAAATAGTATCAGACGAACCTGAGGATATTCCATATCAGGAACCGGATGAATCACAGTATGATGTATGTATTACTGATATATCACTTAATGGTGCCTGGAACATATGGGGATTAAATGAAAGATTTACAGGTCTTGAGAATGTTCAGTTTAATGTATCAGTAGCAGGAAGAGCAAGGGATATAACTGTAATCTTCTCAGAGGAACTTAAAAGCCATGTATATGAAGATGGATATGGTAATACTTATGATTATGCTGAATTACTAGGTAGCTATGATATGTGTCCGAAAGATATTTATCTTGAAGGAGTATGGAATAATGGGTATGAATTTACAGAAAACTTCATACTCCCTCTCTGTCCGGATACTGTCAATACTGATGGAAACAGGATAAAAGATAAGTACACTATAATTGTTATAGCAAAAAATGAGAAGAAAGAGCATATTAAAGAATATATGATTGACATTACAGGAAATATTTATGATTTTCTGTATGTGCAGCCATGACGATATGATGATATAATCTTGCATGATGAATATTTGTGTTTTTGCCTCAGGCGGAGGCAGTAATATGCAGGCTGTTATAGATGCTTGTAAGAATAAGAAGATTGATGCGAAGGTTGTGCTGGTAATTTCCAACAACAGTAAGGCATATGCTTTAGAGCGTGCAGAAAATGAGAAGATTGATAATTACCATGTAAGCGAGTATAAATACAAAGAAGAGTTTGCAGGTAAGCTTTTGAATCTCTTAGCAAGGTATAAGATAGATTTAGTACTTCTTGCAGGTTACATGAAGAAGCTGCCTAAGGAATTAGTGGAAAGATACAAGGTTCTGAATATTCATCCTGCTTTGCTTCCTAAATTCGGAGGACAGGGAATGTATGGGGAGAGAGTACATAAAGCAGTACTTGAAGCTAAGGAAAAAGAATCAGGATGCACTGTGCACCTTGTAGATGAGTACTATGATAACGGAAAGATACTTAATCAGATAAAGGTTCCGGTTCTTGAGGATGATACAGCAGAATCATTAGCAAAAAGAGTTCTGGAAAAGGAACATATCATATATGTTGATACGATAAGAAAAATATTAACTAAAGAGATTGAATTATAGGGGAATATATGTATAAATACAAAACCAAAGGAACATGTTCAAGCGAGATAACTTTTGATATACAGGATGGAAAACTAAATAACGTGAAATTCAAAGGCGGATGCAGCGGGAATCTGCAGGGTATAGGCGTGCTGGTAGAAGGTATGGAAACAGAAAAAGCAATTAGCTTATTAAAAGGCATAAAATGTGGTCACAAGAAGACATCTTGCCCAGACCAGTTATCGATAGCTATAAATGAGGTTTTAGAAGAAGAAAAAAACGGGAAGTAAGCGAAAAAGAGAACAAAACCAGATATTTATTGACTAAGTATACTTAATATGCTAATTTCGAAAAGTATTTTATTAGTCAGATACCGGTACAGCAGCTTGTGTGGAATAGTAATCATATGATTTATTATCAGCTAAAGAGCATAAACTAGTCGGAAAGGATAGAAAAAATGTGGACCATCAAATTCTGTGATTAAAATACAAGATATATTATTCTTATAAAAGACTCGCTTTTTGACGGCGCTATTCTATATAGTAGGAATGAGGAAACCTTATTACGATTATCAAGGATGCTTACTGTCGTTACATAGGAACGACTCGGAGTGAGATGTGAGCCATATAATTATTTATCTGATCCAAAGAAAGAAAGGTTTTCAGAAGTAAAACCTGTGATAATATCCAAGGTGGACTGGCAACACTTTTTTAGGCAACTTCTTAAGGTATCATTTCAACATTCAATACGGCTCATATACCCCAATAATGAATGTATCCTGAAGTTGTTGAACCAATTTCCTTTCAAAGACTCAGTCTTTAGTATCTTGAATGTCGCTTCTGCAACCGTATTGTCATATGTGCTGACTTTCTACGTAATGACCCTTCTTTCCAGAACGCTTCAGAAGTTCCCTCTATCACATTGTTCTTGAACTCGTTACCTCTGTCATTGTGGAATATCTGTATGTCTGACAGATATCCTTTAATTCTCGAGAATGCTTTGAATATAAGCCTGAAATCCTTGTTAACGCTCGTGCTGTATCCTATGATCTTCCTGTTGGGTCCACCAGTACGCATATGTAGTTCCATCTCATCCCGACCCTCACATATGTCAAATCACTTACTACGGCAGTCCTGTAAAGGCGGTTAATGAAATTCCTCTGAACAGGTGCTTCTCTGAGGGTTGTATTGTGCTACAGTATATCTTGATAATACCAATATAAATGAGTGCAAAAAGTGGAAAATAAAAGTGACCACTTTCTTTACTGCTTTTCCTGTTCGGCATTGTTTGAGGATATTGCGTTCCTTGTCCTGTAAGACCTTCCAGTGATCTTGATTGTGTGGGAATGGTGCAGCAGCTTGTCAAGGATGGCATTTGGTATAATAGTGTCCCTGAAAACCTCACAACATTACCCAAAAAGGCTTGTTGTTTACTGTTTGTTATTTGTGATTGTCAATAAAAATCTTCAAAAAAGGCGGAGAAAATTCTCCACTTTCTCAAAGAGAGAATTTTCACGCTAAAAACACTCAGTGTCAGTTTTATTGATTTCCGTCTTGTCTTCCAAAGAATACCTCTCAGATCAGTCCCTTACTATCCCGATACCTTCAAACCTGCGTCCGTCCGGCTTGACTATATCTCTGTCATCGATGTGTACCGCTGGATTGCTGCTTGCGAGGTTTTTGCTTTAGCAAGATAATTAGCGGCCAGCTGGGCAGGTATCTCTTTTGCAAAATTAAGCGAGAGGCGTTCGATAGTGTTCTTCTTTTTTGCTTCCTCGTGGAGGGTATCCGCTATATCTGAGAGAAGGTAGCTGTTTGACGCCAGCATCCCATAGCTCATATCGGTTATGAACTTCCTTTTTGGGATATGCAGTCCTTTTGTTAAATTATTTGTGAATGTGAGGATTTCGCGTTTCATTGCATAAGTATCTGTAGTATAATTAGCCATGAGGATTCCTTTCTTTTTTTGTTTAGCAAAGTTTTTTTATTGATTTAATTTTACCACAGAAGAGGCGGGGATTCCTCCTTTTTTAAGGCTTTTTCTTAAGTTTTCGATGTTAAAAAGCTGCAGGCATGATGAACCTGGTTAAAAGTACGGAAACTCAAGGAAATTAAGTATTGACATTATAGATATTGTATGTTAAAGTTTAGAAGATTTTAATAATTCATAAAGAATCCATATGCAGCAAGCTTGCAGTGGAAGAGTATGAAGGTCATAGTCTTTATATTATATATATTATTTATATTAAATATATATCAAAAAACATACAGAATTTTTAGAGGTTACTGCGAATGCCAACTCATCAAGATGAAAAAGCATATTATTATATCTTGCATGTAATAACCGGGAAAGAAGAGCAAGTATGCACAAAAATACAGAATTGCTTATGTAATCAGTCTTTCACTCCCTTTACTTTTAAAAAGAATGTAAGTTTTAAAAGAGGCAAAGAAATCAGTGAAGTAACAAGAATAATATTCCCAGGATATGTTTTTATCAAATCATGTATTGCAGAAGCAGCTTTTCTTATAATAATTATGGATTTTGTTAGAAAAACAAATGATATTTTTAAGTTATTAAACTATGGGTCTTATGAAAAAATAGCCGTTAACGAAACGGAAATAAATTTTCTGTTAGATTTATGTAATGACAATTACTGTATTGAGTATTCTAAAGGATTGATTGAAGGAGATAGAGTAAAAGTAATTGAGGGACCTTTGAAGGGACAAGAAAGCAGAATCCTTAAAATCAACAAGCAAAAAAAGAATGCAGTAATAACAGTGTTTTTAGTGAATGAAGTTAGAACAATTACTATTGGTCTTGATTATATTACAAAAGCAAACTGAACAGTTAATATTCAATATATATGATGAAGTAATTTATATTATCTAAAGTATGGTAATTATTATTATATGACAAATTTTATTATTCTGTAGTTGAAAGTAGGTTATATGTGATTAGTATAATACTATGTGCCGGAAAAGGATCCAGGATATCAAATTTAAATTGTCCGAATAAATGTCTGCTTAGGTTCCAAGATGTATCACTGCTTCAGAAAACCCTATCTTATGTGAATGAATTAGATGAAATATCCAAAGTAATCATTGTTGTTAACTATAACAAGGATGAGGTTATAGCGGAAGCAAAAAAAAGTACGCATAAAGAACTTGTTATTGTTGAACAGCGGAATCTGAATGGCATAATAGGTGCTATAGAGCAATGCATACCCGTAATAGGAGATGATGATTTTATGCTTATGTTAGGCGATGAATACTATGAAATGCCAAAATATAAGGATTTTATCTCATGCTTTATTAATTCAGAGTTAAGCATACTGGCTGGCATTGTTTATGTTGATGACAAGACCAGAATAAGCAAAACATATGGAGTTACTGTAAAGAATGACAAGTTAATTTATTTCGAAGAAAAACCTAAAAATAGCATTAACAATATAATGGGGACAGGAACAATATTATTTAGAAATTCAACTCTAAAATATATGAACAAGATAGAAGTTAATGAGCAAAGAAATGAAAGGGATCTGGTGGATCTTCTAAATGCATCATTAAATGATAATGAGCAAGTTCACATTTATGAGATAAGTAAACATTATTATAATATCAATGACAATCATGAAATTGAGGATCTAAGTGCCTTTTTAGAATATAGAAAAAAGGGAAAGGAAGAGAGTAAAAATGGGTAAGTGTGTTTATTTCTCATATATGCACTATGGGCATATAATTCCAAATCTTGAAATGCTCAAGGAATTATCTCTGAGAGGCGAAAAGCTCATATGTTATTCTAGTAGTACATATAGCCATTTATTCAAAGGGTTTGATTGTGAATTCAGAGAATATGATAACCTGAATGAAATATATAACATGTTCTGTATGGGTTATCCAGTAAATGCATTTGTACAGGATAGTTTGCTACAAAGAGTGTTGGCAACATCATTATTTTTTGTTCAAACACTTGACAGGGAGAAAGCTATAACGAAGTATTACTCAGATTTGTTGAGAGAGGAAAACATTGATTATATGATTTATGATTTTGCTTCTTTCTGGGGAAAATCAATTGCTATAGAGTTAGGTGTAAAAAGCATCTGTTGCTTTGAGATTCCGGTTTTCCCAACCAATATTTATAATGTTGATATTAAACACTTTTTATCATATTTCGATTTTAGATATTTGCTAAGAGATCAAATATTTCTAAAACCAGACAGAATTGATGATGACGTGGCTTCTGAACTTAAAATAATTCTTGATGCATATTTTACTCTTATGAGAATAAAAGGATATGATGATTTTGTATGTATGCACAAATCTGATTTTCTAAACATTGTACATATACCAAAAGAACTGCAAGCCTATTCTGAAGAATTGGATTCAACTTATAAATTTATCGGATATAAAACACCGAATATAGATAATACAAATACAGAAAAGGAAAAATGCATATATATTTCTCAAGGTACAGTATTTACACAGAAACATATCCCTTTCGTAGAAAAAAGTATTAATGCATTTAGAGAATCGCCATACAAAGTTGTCATTTCCCTTGGTATGGATAATAGAATAAAAGTTATTGATTTAGTTATTAAATCAGCACAAATTAAGAAAAGTTATTTCAAAAAGGAAGGGAAAATATCAATTAGTTTTCATGGAGGTGGAGAGCCAACAATTGCATTTAATATAATAAAAAAGATAACTGAGTATGCGAACTGCGAATGTAATAAAAAGAACATAGAAGTTGAATATGATATTACAACAAATGGGATTTTTAGTCGGGAAGTTATTATGTGGCTTATTAATAATAACTATACTATCCATTTCTCAATGGATGGTTTGAAAATTAATCAAGATATGCAGAGACCAACAATTAGTGGGAAAAGTTCTTTTGATATTGTAGCTAAAAATATCGATATTGCTCAAAATAATAGTGCAAAGTATACAATACGGCAAACAATCACTAAAAATAATGTAGGAAACATAGTTAAAAGTATTAGATATATTATTAAGCGATGGAAAGGAGTTTCGTCAATAAAACTAGCACCTTTACAACAAACAAATAAAAGTCAAGAAAATTCAATTCAAGGACCAAATTTCACAAGATATTTTAGTAAAATAAGAAAAGCTATTAGAATTCTTGAAAATAATCATATGAATACTGATGGAATAACAGGTGGAGTTAGCTCACTAATTAATGGAGGATCGTGCGCCGCAACAAGATTTGAGCAATTAATTATTACACCATATGGGAAAATTACAACATGTCATGAAGAAGTAAATTCAAATCAATTTATTTATGGTGATGTTCATAATAGAGTTTCTATTAATTATAAAAGAGTAAAAGAACTTAAGAATGATGACAAAAAGGAAATTGAAGAAGGTTACTGTTCTTCTTGCGCGTATAGGATGGTATGTCTTGGAGGTTGCAAGCATAGAAGATTTTCTGAATCAAGAGATTTCTTTTGCATGTTACAAAGAGAAATGTATAAATTATGTATACTGCAACTATTTAGGAAAGGAAATCTTAATGGATACTTTAAGATTGAAAAAATCAGAATTAATGAAATGAACATTGAATTAATTAATTTCAGACAGAATAGGGTTAAATGATAGAACAAGAAATTATTAGTAAGCAACACTAAATTAGACAGAAAAAAAATGGTATTGAAAATGGTATAATAAAATATTAATTGGATTATATGTATCAATTATGACTAGATCAATACAAAGAAAGGAATGCAAGACATTCACTCCGGAGTTCCAGAGCAAATGGTGCATCTTTACCAGAATGGGAAAAGAAAGTGCGATATTCTAAGAGATTATGGTCTCTGCGCACTATTGCTAGACAAATGGATAAATCAGAGTGAATCCACAGGGTCATTCACCGAGAAGGACAACAGGACTGATGAAGAGAACGAGCTGATAGAGCTCAGAAAAAGAAACAAGCAGCTCGAGATGGAGAACGATATTTAAAACAAGCAGTGTCTGAAAAAATCAAGAAGAAAGGTCTGCACAGCCACTGACTGTATCATACAAGGTAAGTGTGATAAGGCGTAATGCCCACAAATACCGGATATCAGCAATGTGCAGAGTCCTTAAGATATAAAGGAACGTATATTATTACGAATACAGGAAGAAGGAAAAGGAAGACGGGCTTAAGCCTGCAGTAATAGATATATTTATGAATACATATTCATGAGCAGCAGGAGCAATTACGGCACGAGGAAGATAAAGGCTGAGCTCAGTAGAGAAGGCATAGTGACTTCAAGAAGGTACAAGAGCCGGATAATGAAGCTTGAAGGCGTGGTATTCAGATACTTTAGCACAATACAGGCCGGCAAAGAGCACGTGCAATGAGGAAAAGACGGCCAATATGCTTCAGAGGGACTTCAACAACCGCCCCTACAGGAACGCCGTAGTAAGTGATCTTACATATGTGAGGGTCGGGATGAGATGGAACTACATATGCGTGCTGGTGGACCTGTTCAACAGGGAGATCATAGGACAGCACAGGAGCTAACAAGAATTCTAAGCTCGTATTCAAAGCATTTTCGAGGATTAAGGGAAACTTGTCAAACATACATATATTCCATACTGACAGAGGTAATGAGTTAAAAACAGAATCATTGAGGGAATCCTTTAAGCTTTCGGGATAGAAAGATCATTAAGCAGGAAGGGCAACCAATATGACAATGCGATTGCAGAAGCAACATGCAAGATAGTGAAGACTGTGTTTGTGAAAGGAAACTGGTTTGCGACATTGGAAAGATTAGAACTGGAGTTCATGAATTATGTTAACTGGTTCAACAGCAGCAGGATACATTCATCATTGGGATACATGAGCCCAATCGAGTACAGGAATGATACCCTTAAAAAAGTTGTCCAATCAAGTGTAGCCTATCCAACTTTACATACAGTTACTGTAATATAACCGACATATCTAAAAGGCATATCCTGATTAAAGAAAAGCATTAATGCAGCTAATGAATAAAATGAGATTTAACGGAATGTCTCGAGCCCATTTTGAACAGGAGTTATTAGACACTTCATGTAAGTTATATCTTTTATGGCTTCTGCTAATTATAGGTCTGATTGTATCATACAAGATAGATATATAATATATCAGGAGGAGAAAAGGGATTATGTACCTACTTGCCATTCTTGACTTGTATGGTTAATACATAATCGATTATGAGTTGTCCAACACGTTTCATAATGGATTCGTTCTTTCCTGTATTAGCAAGGAAAAAGTTGGAGATAGTAAATGGCATCAATGGAAGCTGCTTCACGAACTAGGTTACTTAATCCTTAAGGAAGGTAACAGTGACCGGATATAGAATGGCATGAATCTAGATATGATTAACTTCTTATTTGGCACACTAAAGAATACAACAATAGTTAAAGGTGAGAAATGAAAAAGAATAAGTGTGATTTTATTCCAAAAATTAAAATCTACATAAAAGAAATTTATAAACCTATAGAGATGATTTGGCAGGAAGACAAAATGATAGTTTTGCTTTTATTCGTTAACTCTCTAGTACGAAAAATATATATCCCAATAATTGCTTTTATAACAAAAAGAATAATAGAGATTATTGAAATTGCAAACTCGATTGGATTTTCCTTAGAACTCCAAAATAAAATAATAATTCTATTTGTATTACTATTTATACCTTTTGCATTGAATAGACTATGGTGGCCGGTTAACACTTATACACAAGCGATTGCAACTACTAAGTTAACAAATTCAATAAAAAAGAAAATTATGGTAAAAATTTGCGATACTAGTTTATGCTTCTTTGATGAAGAAGAATGTTATAATATTTATGAGAATTGTATAAAAGAATCAAATGGTAAACGAATTCTGGAGATATTGCAAAACTTATTAAATTTTATTGCTACGATTATAATGTTTATACTACTGGCTTTTCCAATGTTCATATTTAATCCCATATTATCTATCTTACTAATTCTTAGTGCAATTCCGGGGGTTATAATTGAAAAAATATTTGCTAAAAAGATATTTTTACATGAAACTAATAACACTTTATTATCTCGAATGATTAAATATATATTTGAGCTCTTTAGTAACAAACAATCCGTTAAAGAGATTAAAGTTTTCAGAATATATGACTACTTAGAGAAAAAGCATAGTGAGAAATATAAAGAATATAATCAAGGAATTAAGAAACTAATGCAGAAATCCTTAATAATAAGCTTGCCAGCCTTTTTTATATTGCAGATAATGACACTGATTGGATACTATTTCACCGTTACAAAAGTAACTAATGGTAGTATAAACATTGGAGAAATGTCTTTTATTATTACTGCAATTGGTTCATTAACAGTTTCATTTATAACTATAAGCGATGCATTTAATAGAACATTTACAAGCAATTTATATGTTCAAAATCTGTATAAGTTTTATAATCATGGATATATCGAAGAAATGCAAGGAGAAGATGTAGTGCATATGGAAAACAACGAAATAAGTTTTAAGAATGTATGGTTTAAATACCCAAATGCAAAAGAGTATACTTTAAAAAATATATGCCTTACAATAAAAGAATCTGAATTTATTGCATTAGTAGGATTGAATGGAGCTGGGAAAACTACTATTATTAAACTCCTTTTAAGACTATATAAACCAACAGAAGGCGAGATTCTCTACAATGGGATAGACATTAGTTCATTTAGTATTGATAAGTGGAGAGAAATATTTTCTGTATGTTTTCAAGATTTTTTTGACTATTCACTATCATTAAAAGAAGCTATAGGAATAGGAAATGTGAATAAAATTGATTTATTGGCTAACATAAAGCAAGCAGCAGAGTTTGCGGGTTTAGCCAATGTCATTGATGGATTACCAATGGGATATGATACTCCTTTATCTAGAGAATTTGATAATGAAGGTGTAGAATTATCAAAAGGGCAAAAAAGTAAAATTGCGATAGCTAGAGCATTTATGAGTGATGGGCAAATTTTATTATTTGATGAACCAACAGCAAGTTTAGATGCAAGAGCAGAAAATGATTATTTTGAAAGTTTAAAGAAGTTAATACGTAATAAAACCTGTTTGATTATTACGCATAGATTGACATCAATTAAATCGGTAGATAGGATACTTGTGTTAAGTAATGGGGAAATAGTAGAAGATGGAAACCATGAAGCGTTGATGAGAAACAAAGGTTTTTATTTTCAACTTTATGAAACTCAGTCAGAAAAATATATGAAGTTAGCCAAAGAAGGTAAAAATGAAAAAAACTATACTATTTAGTGTACTGAAACTAATAATAAAAGAAAAACCGATAATTTCCATCAGTATAATAATAGCAGTGAGTATTACAGCAATATTTGCACCATTATACTTAATTCTGACAAAAGAGCTTTTTGATTATGCAAGTAAGGCAATTAGTGACTTAAATAATGAACTCTCAGTATTGAGTTTAATATTTTTACTTATAAAGTTTTTTGGAGTGTCTTTTGGCGAATATTTAATTATGAAGATCAATAAAGGTCTACTAGATATGCTTGACATTGAAATGAAAAACATATTACAAAATAAATTGATGAATAAAGTAAATGAATTGAATTATGATAAATTTGATGAAAGTGATTTCTATGATTCTATTAAAATAGCAATGGATGAAATACAAAGCGGAAGTATAGTTAAAAGTTTCTCAAGCATCTTATATATCTTTATGAATATTATTACATTAATAGCTGTTTCAATTATACTATTAAAATTCTCGATATTGGCAATAATTGTTAGTATAATCTGCTGTTTGCCGGGATTTTTGCATCAAGCTTGGTATTCTAAAGAAAATTGGGATTTCATTATGTCAAAAGTATCAATAACAAGGAAATTGGATTATTTATTCTTTATCACAACCTCAAAAAAAACCTTCAAGGAGAATAAAGAATATAAATCTTTTAATTATTTTATACATAAGTATGATGCACTTTATTGTCAGTATTTAACGGACATAATAAAGTTCAACAAAAAAAATCTATTTTTAGGCAGTAGCTATTCACTCATTCATGCAATTGGAACTATTATCATAATTTGTTGGATATACTTAATTTCAGCAAAAGGGGAAGTAACAATAGGAGAGGCAGTTATGTATGTTGCTGCAACTCAAAAGTTGTATAACATTATTCAAAACCTTATTCATTGGTTTGGAGATGCATCAAATAATATTAAAAAAGCTAATGGAGTTATTAGTTTTTTAAAAATTAAAGCAGAAGGAAGAATTTATTCAAGTATGCAACACATTAATCATATTGAATCGATAGAGTTTATAAATGTTACTTTCAGATACCCTAATACAGAAAAATATGTAATAAAAAATATGTCTTTTAATATCAAAAAAGGAGAAAAGATTGCAATTGTAGGTGAGAATGGAGCAGGAAAATCAACTTTATTTAAGCTTCTGGTGGGTTTATACCATACAAATGAAGGGGAAATTTTAATAAACGGAATTAATGTTAACAATATTAATAATGAATGTATTTACAAGAATATTGCAGTTTGTTTTCAAGAGCTTAATGCATATTCATTTAGCATTAGAGAAAATATAGGGTTCGGAAATATTAGTTCAATTAATAATGATATTGAAATATTGGAAGCTGCAGAAAAGAGTGGATTTGATTCAGTTATAGAAAAAGGAGAAATTAGCATCAATCATTTTATAAATAGAGATTTTTCTAATTCTGGTATAGTACTTTCAGAAGGCGAAAAACAAAGATTGGCTTTAGCAAGAGCCTTTATGCATAAGGGTTCGGTAATAATACTAGACGAACCAAGTGCTTGTTTAGATATTAAGACAGAAAACGAGATATTTGAGAAAACCTTTAATTTGGTAAAGGAAAAAACAGTTATCTTTATTACCCATAGATTATCTAATATAATTTTTGCAGACAAAATAATCTTTATTAAAAATGGTGAAATCAAAGGTAAAGGAAGACATGTAGAATTGCTAAATAGTAGCATTGAATACTCGGAATTATATAATATGCAAGCAGGGAGTTTTATAGATTAAAGAAAATGAAAACGAAATATCTAATGAATATTAATGAAGAATACTTGGTAAGATTGATGATTAATCAATTGGAAAGAAAAGGTGAAATAAGAACAGTTTTAAAAGGTGAAAGCATGAGACCGGCGATTAATTCAAAAGATAAAGTGACTATAAGAAAAGTTGATATAAAAAGTATTGTTGTTGGAGATATAATAGCTTACAAAAGAAATGATGCGAGAAATATAACTATTCATAGAGTTGTTAATATATGCGATAATTATCGAATTATTTTAAAAACCAAGGGAGATAACAATAATAATGAAGATCCATATATTGTGGACGAAAGTAGCTTCATAGGAATTGTTCTAAGAGATCCAATAATTTAAATTATTAGCTGACAAAAAGCATTTGGTGATGTTTGAGTCAACGCTTAGTAACACTATAGTCTCCGATCTATGAAGACATTACTTATTTATGCTAAGTGTCAAACAGCATCTTATCAGGTAAAAAGAGTTAGATAGTATACAATCAGATGTAAAAGCAAGTTGTTTGATTAGTAATATAAAATCAACTACATTTGAAAGTTATCATAATTTTACGATCGGACCAGACTGTAATTTTAAGAATATAATTAATGTGAACAAGATATTGTCAGGAGATAAGATTTATTGTAATAACTTAATATCTTTTTCTTCAATAGTAACTGACTTAATAAATGCTGACAACATTTATATTACTTCTGTTGCTGGAACAAAAGTAAAACAGATAGAGGGCGAATATGTATGGATAGGAAGACAATTACCTCGACATGAAAGAATAACAAACATACCAAAGACACTTAAAAATCTAATAATATGTAAAATAAGAAAAATTAAAAAGGTTGAAGTTGATACTATTGAAGCGGATGTAATTGATATTGATTATGTCAAAGCAACTAAAATAAGCGGAGAAATCGTTAATGTCGGAAATAACTGCATCGTGGATGTTGTTGAATATAGTAAAGACTTAAACCTAAGTAAAAAAGCAATTGTGAAGAGTGTGGTTAAACTATGAAAAACTGTAAAATACAGGGCTCAGGCAGAGTCACAGAAGGTGAGTACGATATTATTACAATTGAAGGTGCAGGAAAACTGGTTGATGATGTTACAGTAAATACTGTTAATGTGTCTGGAGTAATGATTGCAAAAGGAAAACTTAGAGCAAAAGAAATAAAATCAATTGGTATGATTAAGCTTTTCAAGGAAGCTGATATTGATTCTATACAGATAGATAAAGGTGTCCTTATTAGTAAAAGCGATATTAATTCTACTTTATTGGAGTGCAGGGGAGCTATTAGGGTAAAGGGTGGTATTAATTCGGATATAGTGAAGATTGAAGGCAAAGGTAAAGTGGATTACATAGTCGGAGATAACATTATAATAGCAAACAACTCACAAAGAGAGAATAAAGAAAGACTTGATAAGTTCAAGGTTAACAGAATTGAAGGTACCTCAATTGAAATGCATAATGTGAATTGCATGAATATGGAAGGCGATTTCATAAAGATGACCGGTAAATCAGTTGTTGGACGAATATGATACACGAAGTCATTGGAAATGGATCCAGATAGTAAAGTTAAGCATATAGTAAAACTTGATAGATAAAGACATTATCCAATAATATCTAGGACAATAAAAAAGCCGCTATTCTATTACCTTTAAGACCTCGTCTTGAGGTTTTCTTCTTTTTGTACGGAACTTATCTGATTCATCCTTGTAGCCTACAGCTATAACCAGTCTTATCCTGTCTGACTCTTTAATGGATAGAAGTGACTTAAGATCCTTTTCATTAAACCACCCAATTATACAGGTGGATAATCCCAAGTCTTCAGCCTGCAATACAAAATGTGCAGCAGATATGCCAATATCCATAGAGGAATAATCCTGATGTTTAAGTTTTCCCCCAATGGTTGCTGATGCATTTGATGATTTTTCAGTTATGACTGCAAACGCAGGTGTCTTATCTGCAAATCTGTTCATGCCTCCGGACTGTAAGGTTTTTGCCAGTTTAGCCGCTGTTTCACGATTGGTAACCAATGTATAATGCCAGGGCTGCCCGTTACATGCAGAAGGAGCAATTAATGCTGCATTTATGCACTGCATCAGCTTGTCTTTTTCTACTGGTCTGTCTGAGTAGTTCCTGCAGCTCTGTCTTTTTGATGCTAAATCATAAAAACTGTCCATTGTTATCCTCCTTGAAATTTATTAGTAACTTTTATATATCCACTATTCTATTAAGTACTACTCTATCATGCTTTCTTCCCAGGTTTCAGGTGCTTCATAACCTAAAAGATTAGCAACAGTAGATGCTGCATTAGCTAATCCGAATTCACCGTCTTTTAAAGAATAAACTTTTTCTTTTCTGTTGTCATAGATTATGAATGGAACCTTGTTAAGGGTATGGCTTGTCTTTGGTTTTGGTTTACCTGTTTTCTTGTCTATTGATACAGCACCTTTTTTAGTTTCGTACATTTCGTCGGCATTTCCATGGTCTGCAGTTATAATTGCTACACCGTTCATCTGGTCTACAACTGGCAGTATCCTTGCTAAACACAAATCAACTGATTCTACTCCTATTACAGCGGCATCAAAGCTTCCTCTATGACCTACCATATCCCCGTTAGGGAAATTAGTCCTTAAGAATTTATACTCTCCGCTTTTTAATGCATCTATAAGTTTATCTGTTATCTGTGCGCACTGCATCCATGGACGCTGTTCGAAAGGAAGATTATCTGAAGGAACCTCAACATATGTTTCACCTTTGAATTTGGATGAGTTATTACCATTCCAGAAATATGTCACATGCCCGAATTTCTGTGTTTCAGATATAGCATACTGTTTAATGCCTTCTTTGGACAGATTCTCTCCTAATGTGTTTTTAATAAATGGAGGGCTGACTAAATAATTCTTAGGTATATGAAGGTCTCCGTCATATTCCAGCATTCCTGCATATATGACATTAGGTATTCTTACTCTGTCGAACTTGTCAAAATTACTGTCTTCAAATGCCTTGCTTATCTCAATGGCTCTGTCTCCTCTGAAGTTATAGAAGATGACGCTGTCGTTATCCTCTATGGTTCCAACCGGCTTATTGTCTTTTGTTATTACAAAACCTGGCATGAACTGGTCTACTACATTGGTTTCTGCTCTGTATGTCTCTATTGCTTCTTTGGCAGATGAGAACTCACGGCCTTTCCCTAATACATGTATCTCCCAGCCTTTTCTAACCATATCCCAGTCAGCTTCATATCTGTCCATAGTTATGTTCATCCTGCCGCCGCCGCTTGCTATTTTTACATCAAAGTTCAAAGAACGAAGGCTTTCAAGATACTCTTCAAATGGTTCAACATATTCCAAAGCAGATGTCTCTCCGACATCTCTTCCATCAAGCAATATATGTATGCGTGCTTTCTTAACGCCTTCAGCTTTTGCCTGTTCAAGCATTGCCTTAAGGTGGGCTATATTGGAATGTACATTACCGTCTGAAAATAACCCTATAAAATGCATAGCTGAGTTATTTTTTACACAATTATCTTTAAGCTTAAGCCATGTTTCTCCGCTGAAAATGGTTTTCTTCTCTATCGCTTCAAAAACAAGTTTTGCTCCCTGGCTGTAAATCTGACCGGAACCTAACGCATTATGACCTACTTCGGAATTACCCATATCTTCATCGCTTGGAAGTCCTACTGCAACACCATGAGCTTTTATAGCTGTATTTGGATACTTGTCCATAAGCATTTTAAGTGTAGGAGCATTTGCAGCAGCTACAGCGTTTCCTTCTTTATTATCCGATAAACCAACTCCATCCATGACTATAAGCAGGAGCGGTCCTTGTATTTCTTTGAATCTTGAGCTTTTATTAAGCATTTCTATTACTTCCTTCCATAATATATATCTACTTCCAACAAATTATATCATACCGTCATATGCCAATCAATTTATACATTAAGTATGTTTAAATACATTATTTATTTCTAAGAGAGCATATAGGGAACAAATGTGTATAAAATAAACTAAAAAGTTCCCTATATGTATTGCTTTATAGGGAACAATTATATATAATTTAAGTGCAATAGTTCCCTAAGGAGAAAGTAAATGGATAATAAGTTTAATATGATACAGGAAATACTACAGAAAAGAGCGGACTACAATGCCAGATTGAATTTACTGCCATATGATGGCTCACCGGAAATAAAAGAAATAAATGGGAAAAAATATATATATATTCGAAAGCGCATTGGCAGCAGATTAACTTCAAAATATGTTGATATATATTCTGATGAACTCTATCAGCTATTATTGAGAACTGTCAAAGAAGCGAGAGATCTGAAAAAAAATATTAGGCAAAGCGACAGTGAACTAGCTAATCTTGGATACATTGAAAAAGACTTATCTCCGAAAGTTATATTAAATTTAGATTTAGCAAGAGCAAATATGAAGTCAAATATATACGATCAAGCTGTTCTAGAAGGAGTATCAACAACTTTTCCTCAAACAGAAGATATTCTTGAAAATGGTATTGTAAATGGAGTAAGTGTTTCCGATGTACAAAAGATATTGAATTTAAAACATGCATGGGAATTCATATTAGATAAAGATGTTATCAGTTATGATTCAAATTATCATATTCTAAGTCATATCGCAAAACTGGTTAATGAAGGATTTTATGATGATGGCGGAAGGACAAGAAATATACCTGTTAAAATAGGCGGCACATCATATATTCCTCCTATACCGCTAGAGACAATGATAACTGAGAATATAATTAGCATCATTCAAACTGATGAAGAGAATATTGATATTGCAATTAAATTATGTTTGTACTGTATGAAAACACAGATTTTTATAGATGGTAACAAAAGAGCTGCAGTTATATTCGCTAATCATTACTTAATATCAAAAGGTGAAGGTCTTATAGTTATTCCTGAGAAAGAAGTATCAGCATTCAAGCAAATATTGATTGCATATTATGAAGGAAAGAATAATAAAATACATGATTTTATGAAGACAAAATGCTGGATAAAACTATAATATAAAAAGTAATATATATTTAAAATTATGCATAAAGAATGTAATATTATCAAAAGATATGTGAGGAATCCATTACTGTGTGAAGATGCTTTTTCTAATGCACGGAAGAGAGGCCTAGTACATATGTTGTTCAAGGAAAATATAGGATGTAATATTGCAATTCTGATAATTTGTATTTTCTAAAAAAAAGAAAATTTTGTGATGATAGTCATTATTTAATTCTATAGTGAATTGACTCTATCATATCTAATAATTAACTTGAACAATCTAATATTTAGTGATATTATACTAACATATTACACAAATACATAATTCGGAGGTATTAGTTTATGAAAAGTTACAAAGAATTGGTATATGCATAATAACCATTGCTATTGTTTTGGAGTTAGCAAGTATTGCATATGCTGCATGTTCGCATAACTCGTATTATTGGGATGTAAACCAAACAGTTTCATATGTATATAGTGGTCCAAATGCTTGCTTTGAAACAACTTATTGGGATATTGAATGCAAGATATGTGGTGAATGTTGGGAGACTGTAGTAGCAACTGCTATTGTTGCACATAACTGGTTCCGTGAAGATTTAGGGCATATACCAGGTCAACCTTTGCACAGATACAGAACTACATGTTCGCAGTGTGGGTACTCAGTAATTACTGAGGAATTCTGTCCATTAACACATTGATTTACATTTTAAATTTGTTTATTAGCTCTAGTGTTCTGAAGAAAAAGAGGTTTTATAATGGAAAAAAATAAAAAGACAAACAAAAAAACTATATGGATTGTAATAGTTAGTATCATTATAATCGCTACTATTTCAGTTGTATTGATATTATTCAAAGACAATCTATTCAAACAGAAGGAAACCTTTGATAATGATATAGTGATAAAAAGAATTGATGGTAACGATTCTTTGAAAATGCCATTCAAGTACTCAGAGATATTCTTAACATCTGGTTCATATTTTGAAGAAGAGATATTAAACTTAAAAATATCTACTGTTAGTTTTGATATTAGTGAAGCAGGGATATCTTGGGGAGCAGTTGAGAATGTTCTAGTAAATACAGGAGACAAAAATGCTTTAGATGACTTAGCGGGTATAAAGTACTGTAAAGGAATAACAGATATAAGTACTATAATATCAGATAAAAAAAGAAGTAGTGTAATATTTTACGAAGGATATTCTGAAGAGCAGTATAACGATGGCAATGATTATGTAATAATACCCTCATCAATGAGTAAATATATAAACGAAGAGCTTTCTACTGATGACAAAATACTGACCTTGAGACATTCTAACTATATGGGCATGTTCAAGATAATAGGCGAGTACACTACCAAAGATGAATATGACACATTATATGTTTCATACGCAAATTTGGTAAATCTATTTGATGCAAGCAGTATTTATATGTCTGAATATGTTGATACATTGGAAATAGACATAAATGAGGAGAAAGACCTTGCAAAACTAATGGAGTATCTTGAAAGGTATTTTGCAGATGCAAATATGCTTGATCAGTATAAAGGTAAGACAAATATGTTTGATGATTTTTATCTGTATAAGTTTGTACATTCAATAAATACAAATCCATCATCATCAGAGACACAAGTAGGGACTATAACGGAGCTAAATCCAAGCCAAAGCGAACAACCAGTAATAAACAATGAAAAGAATATATTAACAATTTCAAGGATTGACGGTGGCACAGATCTTAATATGTCACATATATACGCTGATATATTGATAAATGATTATATGACATATTCACAGTACATAAACGATATAGTTATCAGCACAGAGGTGATAGGAGTTGATAGATACTCAATACCATTGTTCACTAATTATGAAATGTATGGTATTACAGTAGGGTGGAATGGAGTAAATTTTGATGATATTCAACCATTTGTTGATGTCATGTTTCATCAAGCTGTCACCAGCACAAGTGATATAATAAAAACAAAAAGCGATTGTGAGATTAAATTCTATGGAGACTATACTGAAAAGGACCTTATCATGCCAAGAGAGGAAGATTGTAATGTCTTTGTAAAGGGATATGCTATAGTACCTGCAACATTTAATAATGCGTTTAACCAATTAAGTGTAGAAGAATCAAAGCTTTTGATTACTTACTATTCAGAGGAGTTACATGATGGTGGATTTCCTTTAATATATTCTGAATTTAAGCCCATTGGTGAATATGTAACTACAGACAAGTATGATACAATTTATTTAACATATGTAGGATATAACGATAAGTACATAATTGAACCATACAAGAATGAATATATTGAATCCATTGTGATAGAGACAAAAAAAGATATGGATATTTCCCCTTTCATAGAATATCTGGAAAAGTATTTTGCACCTTCTGATAATGCTGAGAAGTATAAAGGGAAGAATAACGAATTAGGAATAGAATATGAATTTTGCTATACTATGACGGAAGGCATAAATTAAACTGAGTACAATGTGCAGAAGGAGATTTATGGAGTATTCATTTAAATCGTTTTACAGGACTCCAGCAAGAAGCATTATATACATAATATTACTAGCCCTGACTGCTACATCCTTATGCACAAGCATAGCTATGTGGAGATATTCAGTTGAAAGCATTAAGGAAGTAAGAGACACTTTTACTACCATAGGGGTGCTGACTGAGCTGGAATTTACGGAACAGAGCTATGTAAAATCAGATCCCCCTTTATATGATTATTCTATGCTTGCAGCAGTAAAAAAAAGAGCGATTGAATCAGCATATGCTGTATCTGCTGATATTCGTGAATATGTAATGGGGTATAACGAGAATATTTATGCAGATGTTAAGCATGGTACTGAGGTTGAGACATATCCTTATTGTATGTCCATTGTCACAGGAATATGTGAAAGTATAGAGTTTACTAGCAGTCTTAATTACAAAGCGATTTTAAGAATAGATTATAGCGACCTCAACATAATACCCCGCCACGTTAACAGATATGCAGAGCCACAGTTGATCAGGATAAATGGCATATATATAACAGGTGATAATAAAAGCCCATTCAAGGTCGGTGAAAAATATATGGTATATGCCATGTGTCTTTCATATGACACTGAATACGAATATATTAATGCCTATATAGATAAGTCGGTAAACGAGTCCTATAAATACGAAGAGATTGTAAAATATGATTCTACTACAATGAAAGAAGAATTCGGAGAGTTTGGTGATAATAAAGTCTTCTATAAACTTAATAATCCATCTTTATATATGATGCAGAAGATTGATACAACCGCTTATGCATTTATTGAAAATGAAAAAGGCTTATGGGCGGAGAGGGTTGAAAGATGCAGTATAACTCAACATTCTGCGGAGTTGATTCTGACAAGCTGGATAAACAGTATATACATGTTCAATACAAATGAAGCATACATTGTTGAAGGAAGGAATATTACAAACGAGGAATTTGAAAATGGAGTAAATGTATGTATAGTCAGTAGTTCTTTTGCAGCGAATAACAAACTGAAAATTGGGGATAAACTTGCATTTAAAGTATATGAGCATGATTTTAGAATATTATCGAGCACAATTAGAAAGACAGACTCTGAACCGGGTGTAATGAGGTCACTTGAAGGAAAAGACAGGTTGGATGTCTGGTTATCAAAGGGATTTGATCCGATAAATGGCTTTTTTATAGAAATAGAATATGAGATTGTAGGAGCATATACACAAGAGAACAGAATAAACAGAAACGAATTTACTTTTACCAATAATGCGATTTTTGTTCCACAAAAATCCATAGAGGGAAACTTCAATACCCAGCCTACTGTACATACAATATCAAGATACACAGATGAGCTTATCAGAACTGAGCTAGTACGGACCAGCGTGCCGGGTTCATTCTCAGTTATTATTAAAAACGGTTATATAGATGCGTTTGAGAAGGAAATGGAAGAAGCGGGATATGGAGGGATTTTCTACTATTTTGATCAAGGTTATTCAAAAGTAAGTAAGATTCTGGATGAATATAGTGATATTTCGATGCTGATCGCTCTTATATCAATACTCGTATGGATAACAGTTGTTGCTGTTTTCGTAACTACATATATATCAAGAAGCAGACGTGATGTCGCAATAATGCGTTCTTTAGGCACTTCTAAATCAAAAACATATATATCACAGTTAGTTACTATAATATTGATTGCATTGATTGCAGCTGTCATATGTTCAATAGCTGGAATTGCAGTATACAGCAAAATTACTGCCATGGCATTTGCGGATATTACGCAGGGAAGCAATACAGTTATGAGTCTGGAAAGTATAATTGACAGATCCAGAAACACAGTCATAATGGCAGCCATTATTCAATTTTTCATAACTGTGATGTCCTTTGCTGTAATATTGTTATTGCAGATAAAAAAGAATGTCATTATTCTGATGATGAAAGCGAAGAAGCAATGATGAACTTGCTAAGGAAAATCACGCACAGCTTTTCATATACATTTATGATTCTTTTTAGAAAGTCAGTTAAAAGCCTTGCTATCATATTATCAGTAGCAACTTTTGCCGTACTCATCTGCCTTATGGAGTTTACGATACAGAAACAGGAGAGCTTGCTTTCTGATATGTATGAGCAGTTCAAAATAAATCTTGTAATAATGGATAAATCCGCTTCATACGCAGATGATCTCAAAATGAACCGGAAATATGCATCCGTATTCATGGATAAAGAAAATATTCTGTTTGAGAATCTGGATAATTTAAGAATCCGGAGTAAAGGGGAAGAGAATATTGTCGTTACAGATGAAGACGGTGATTATATAACCTCTTTGAATGTGATTGGTCTTACTTATCTTCCAGACCAGTCAGAGTTTAATGTGTCAGCAGATATATGGCAGGATTATGATAATTCAATGTTAATGAGCAATGAGAATGTCTGCATTATACCAAGCGGAATAAGCAGTATAGGCAGCTATATATATATCAAAACAGAGAAAATTGAAGAGTCTGTCGAATATCTTGTAATAGGGACATACGAACAAGAAGAAAGTATTTTTTTCTGTCCATATTTGAATTATGATGAATCAATAGCTGTTTCAAGTAATAACATATACAGTATTGAAAGTGATATTTCCAATACAAGAGCAATAAATGATATAGGAATATTTTTACTGAGATATTTTATAGAACCTTCAATAGCCGGAGTCACGCCTGTCGGGACAAATGATTTAGGCCTTATGTATGCTTTTTCTTTTGTAATCCCAAAAGGAAATCTTGAGGAAGCGATAGATCCGATTAAAGCAGATATTAAGAAGCTTCAGATATTGGAACCGTTTATCTTTGTTTTCTCCGCTGCAATCGGCTTTGTAATAAGCATGCTGTCAATTAAAAACAGAAAAGCTGAATTTGCCGTGATGAGAAGCATGGGAGCTTCCGGAGGATATGTTTTCTATATCAGTTTTGTTGAACAGGCTATACTATGCATAATCGGAACAATGCTTGGAACACTGATCTCATGGATTGTCTTTAATCAGTTAAGCCCCACTCAGATTAACAAGATTGCAATATTCATCACATGCTATCTTTTTGGTACTGCGATAGAGGCTATAAGGATTGCATGCATAAAGGTTATGAAAATAATGAAAGCTAATGAATAAAGGAGACCAATATGTTAGATATGTCTATACTTCAGTTGGACAAGGTAAGTTATGAATACAGAAATAAGCATCAAGCTGTAAAGGCGGTTAATGAATTCTCATATGAGTTCAATCAGGGACTGTTTTATGCCATAACAGGGAAATCCGGTTCAGGAAAGACCACTTTATTATCATTAATGGTAGGATTGGATGTTCCCACGGAAGGTATTATTAAATATGAGGGAACTGATCTTAAAGAAATGAATATGGATAAATACAGAAGAGATTGCGTATCGTTGATATATCAGGATTTCAATCTGTTTCCCCTTCTTGCCGTTTTAGAGAATGTCATGTATCCTTTAAAATTAAAAGGACAGAAAACAAGTGAATGCAAGATGCTTGCTATGGAAAAACTGAAAATGGTTGGACTGGATGAGTCATATTATAAAAGATACCCTTCCATGTTGTCAGGAGGAGAGCAGCAGAGGGTGGCAATAGCACGTGCTTTAGTGACCGGCTCTTCAATACTTCTAGCAGATGAACCGACAGGTAATCTTGATACCGAGAATGGCAATAATATAGTCTCAATATTAAAAGACCTTGCACATAATAATAAATTCTGCGTAATCGTTGTAACGCATGACTTGGATATTGCTTCTGTTGCTGATAAAACGCTAAGTTTAAGGGATGGCCGCCTTATACCTTAATACCTTATTCCCCTCTTCTTAACACAGTCTTTGTCTTTGTATCAAACAGCATGGTCTCACCGGCGTTGAAATGCACGGTGACTTCAGAATCTTTGAACCTTATAGTCCTGTCTCCTTCATTTTCTGCATGTATTAATAGAAGATTTGAGCCTTCAAGAACAGCATCATTGCTGTTATCATAAATATGGACTCCGCTTTTTTCAAATATGTATCTGAATGCTTCAGGGGTAGTAAAAGGAATTGTGGAAAAATATACATTACTATCGTTTATTACTTTATGGGATAATGCCGGAGTATTATTTATGTATCCTAATATGTTTCCATCTTTAGGAACAAATAATTTAT
>Ga0265293_10004649_pt1 | contig 23990 bp, 21 predicted proteins | sample Munlanlewell138R_FD_192505 | JGI IMG/M metagenome (GOLD analysis project Ga0265293, IMG submission 192505) | Leachate microbial communities from a municipal landfill in Southern Ontario, Canada - Leachate well 138R | ecosystem: Engineered > Solid waste > Landfill > Unclassified | place: Canada... | reverse complement strand
TATATAGCAACAGGAAAATTAGAGCCAAAAAAAGCAGCAAGCATTGTTAAAGGTGTATCGGAAGGCTGTATTAAGGCAGGTTGTGCGCTAATAGGAGGAGAAACTGCCGAAATGCCGGGACTTTATGGCACGGGAGAATATGATATTGCAGGATTTTGTGTTGGAATTGTCGATAAAAAGAAAATAATTGACGGCTCAAAAATAATTGAAGGGGACGTTCTAATAGGAATACCTTCAAGCGGAATTCACAGCAACGGATATTCCTTGGTTCGTAAGGTTTTTTTTAGTCACAAAAATTATGACATTCATCAATATGTTGAGGAATTAAGTAGTACCTTGGGAAAGGAATTGTTAACTCCAACAAGAATTTATTCAAAGCTGATACTTGACCTCTTATCTAAATTTGAAATAAAAGGTTTGTCAAATATTACAGGGGGAGGGTTTTACGAAAATATTCCAAGGATGTTTCCCGAAGGAATAACAGCAGATATTGACACGGCGAACATCAATGTACTGCCTATATTTAAGTTGATGCAAAAAGAAGGAAATATCGATATTGATGAAATGTATGGTACATTTAATATGGGTATAGGAATAGCAGCAGCAGTGGGAAAAGATATTGCAGACGATGTTTTGAAATACTTGAAAAGTATCGGGGAAACCCCTGTTATTATTGGAAGAACAGTTAATAGGGAAGGTGGGCTTAAAATATGCCACAGGTGAATATTGGTGTATTAATTTCAGGCTCAGGAACTAATTTGCAGTCTTTGATTGACAATATTGAGAGTGGAAGCATCAACGGAAGAATAACCGTTGTTATATCAAATAGAAAAGATGCTTATGGATTGGAAAGAGCAAGACAAAAAAACATTGCTGCCGTCTATTTAAGACAAAATAATTATGAAAGCTTTGAAAAGTTCAATGATGCTATTATTGACGAGTTAAAAAACCATGGCGTTGAATTGGTGGTATTGGCAGGATATCTAAAAATTTTAACCTCTAAGTTTATTAAAGAGTATACAAATAGAATAATTAATATTCATCCTTCTTTAATACCGGCATTTTGCGGTAAAGGATATTACGGGATTAAGGTTCACGAAGAAGTTATAAATTATGGTGCTAAATTAAGCGGTGCAACAGTACATTTTGTAGATGAAGAGGCAGATACAGGTCCAATTATCATTCAGGAAGCAGTTGAAGTATGCTATGAAGACACTGCTGATACATTGCAGCAGAAGGTACTTAAAATAGAGCATAAAATACTTCCTTTAGCTGTAAAACATTACTGCGATGGGAAAATACAAATAAGCGGAAGAAAAGTAAAAATTAAGGAGTGAAATAATGAGAGCTTTAATAAGTGTATCTGATAAAACAGGAATAGTTGAATTTGCTAAGGAATTAGAAAGTTTGGGAGTTGAGATTATATCAACGGGAGGCACTCACAAGAAATTACAGGAAGCAGGAATTAAGGTAACGGGAATTTCTGAAGTAACAAATTTTCCGGAATGCCTTGATGGAAGAGTAAAAACATTGCACCCTAACATTCATGCCGGTATTTTGGCCGTGCGAAAAAAACCTGAGCATATGAAACAGCTTTCTGAACTAAACATTGAAACCATAGATTTAGTGGTTGTAAATTTATATCCATTTAAACAGACAATTTTAAAAGATGGAGTAAGCAGGGCAGAAGCTATTGAAAATATTGATATAGGCGGTCCTACAATGCTTCGCTCAGCTGCAAAAAACTATCAGGATGTGGCTGTTATAGTAGACCCTGCTGATTATGAAACGGTTCTCAATGAGTTAAAAGAGAACAAGGAAGTTACCCAGGACACGAAGTTTTATCTTTGTTCCAAGGTTTTTTCTCATACCGCTCATTATGATACACTCATTTCTTCCTACATGAAAAAAGAAAGAAAAGACAATTCTTTACCCGACACTTTTACTATGACATATGAAAAAATTCAAGAAATGAGATATGGTGAAAATCCTCACCAAAAAGCTGCATTTTATAAAGAGGTTGAAAATGCTGAGGGACTTTTAGTATCAGCAATACAGCTTCACGGCAAAGAATTATCCTTTAACAATATAAATGATACCAACGGAGCCCTGGAATTATTAAAAGAATTCGAGGAGCCTTGTGTTGTTGCATGTAAGCATGCAAATCCATGCGGAGTTGGAGTTTCAGAAAATATTTACGATGCCTACATGAAAGCATTCAATGCGGACCCTACTTCAATATTTGGTGGCATTGTTGTATTTAATAGAGAAATTGATGAAAAAACAGCAGAGGAAATCAACAAAATTTTTGTTGAAATAATTGCGGCTCCTTCATATAGTCAAGAAGCTCTGTCAGTTCTTAAGTCAAAGAAAAACATAAGACTTTTGCAAATAGAAAATATATTGCAAAAGCAGGATGAATACTCCTATGATATTAAAAAGGTTGCCGGCGGTATATTAGTTCAAGAAATTGACTCGAAGCTTTTGACTGAAGATGAAGAATTAAGAATCGTAACTTCTTCTAACCCCGGTGAACAGGAAATGAAGGACTTACTCATGGCGTGGAAAATTGTAAAGCATACAAAATCTAACGCCATAACCATTGTTAAAGATGGTCAATCCATAGGAATCGGACCGGGACAGGTAAACCGCATATGGGCATGCAAGCAGGCAATTGAGCATGCATATGAATTTTTGGGAGAAGGCAGCACCAAGGGAGCTGTCCTTGCATCAGATGCATTTTTCCCCTTCCCTGACTGCGCAGAGGAAGCGGCAAAAGCAGGAATAACCGCAATTATTCAACCCGGTGGCTCACTGAATGATGATAAGTCCATTGAAACATGCAATAAAAACAATATAGCCATGGTTTTTACAAACATGAGACATTTTAAGCATTAGGAGGGATTATGAAAATTCTTGTAATTGGAAGCGGAGCAAGAGAACACACAATTTGCTGGAAATTAAAACAAAGCAGTTTATTATCAGAATTATACTGTGCTCCGGGAAATGCAGGCATATCTCAAATTGCAGAATGTGTTGATATTAAAGCAGATGAGCTAAATAAGTTAGTTGAATATTCAGTAAATAACAATATTGAGTTGGTAGTAGTAGGCCCTGAAGTACCATTAGTAGCAGGATTGGTTGATATGCTTAACGAGAAGGGAATAAAAGCATTCGGTCCTGTAAAAGCCGGAGCTAAATTTGAAGGAAGCAAATCCTATTCAAAGGATTTTATGAAAAAGTATTCAATTTCATCTGCCCGGTATGAAGTATATACAGATTCCAATAAAGCAATTACAGGCCTTAGTAAATTTAATATCCCCATTGTTGTTAAAGCAGACGGCTTGGCTGCAGGTAAGGGCGTTTTAATATGTGAAACCATAAAGGAAGCTAAAGATGCAATTAAAAGCATTATGGATAAAAAGCAATTTGGCGATGCAGGAAATACAGTGGTTATAGAAGAATTCCTCCGAGGAACTGAAGCTTCCCTTCTTTGCTTTGTTGACGGCAAAAACATAATTCCTATGGAAAGCGCCAGAGATTACAAAAAAGCATATGATGAAGACAAAGGGCTTAATACAGGAGGAATGGGATGTTTTTCGCCAAACACCATATATACTGAGGAATTAAATAAATATATTAAAAAAAATATTTTAGATAGAACTCTGAATGGTTTTCTGAAAGAAAATATTGAATTTAAAGGTGTGTTATTTATAGGGCTCATGATTGAAAATAATCAAGCGAAGGTTTTAGAGTACAACACTCGTTTTGGAGACCCTGAAACAGAAGTAATTCTTCCCAGACTAAAAACGGATTTAATTGATATAATGCTTAAATGTATTGATGGTAATTTATCAGAAGGTGATTTGCAGTGGGAAGAAAAAAAATGCGTAACTGTAGTATTAGCTTCAGGGGGGTATCCTGAAGGTTATGAAAAAGGCAAGGAAATAACCGGATTAAATGAGGTTGATGATGATATAACAATTTTCCATGGCGGGACAAAATTATCCGGGGATAAAATAGTAACAGACGGAGGAAGGGTTTTGGCAGTAACAGCCATGGGAGAAACTTTAGATGAGGCAAGAAATAAAGTATACAAAAATATTCCCAAGATTAATTTTGAAAAAAAGGAATATAGAACCGACATAGCAAAAATATAAGAACAAATAAATAAATGTTGTCAGAAAAATTACTCTGCCAACATTTATTTATTTTTATCATTATGGGTGGACAAATGAATATATTATAACAAACGAATTAAAGGGGGAAGCTATGCATATTCATGTTGTTCAAAGGGGAGAAGTATTGTGGAGAATTGCAGATTATTATAACGTCAGCATACAAGATATTGTAAATCTTAACAGATTGACTAATCCGAATATTTTGGTGCCCGGCCATGCACTTCTTATACCTACCCAAAATACCTATACTGTAAGAAGAGGAGATACGATTTGGAAAATAGCTCAAAAATTTGGAGTTAATATCCAAGACTTACTGTGGGAAAACAGAAATCTGAATCCAGATTTGATATATCCCGGTTATGTACTTACAATACCTCAAAGACCTAAGCCTGAAATAGATGTAAATGCATTTACATATTTTCTTGGGAACGAAGCCATTCCTATTGTAAGAGAAGCAGGACCATATTTAACATATTTAAGTCCTTTTGCATACCTGATTAACGAAGACGGAACCTTGGTGAATATTGCCGATGAGCAGGCAATAGCTGAAGCATATTCGCAAGGGGTGGCGCCCATGATGTCAATAGTTAATTTTACCGTTAATGTTGAAGGGGAAAATCTTGCAAACATTGTTTTGAATAACCCTGATACAGTCAATACATTGCAGGAAAACATAATAAATATTATGAAAGAAAAAGGATACATGGGATTAAACATTGATTTTGAATATGTTCTTCCGGAAGATAGGGAAGCCTACAACAGTTTTTTGGAAAGCACCGTTATCAGATTGCATAGTGAAGGATTTTTTGTTTCCACATCATTAGCTCCTAAATTAAGTGCTGAGCAAGTAGGACTTTTGTATGAAGCTCACGACTATCCTGCTCATGGAAGAATGGCAGATTTTGTTGTTCTCATGACTTACGAATGGGGCTGGAGGGGAGGAGAACCAAGAGCCATATCTCCGCTGAATGAAATAAAAAGAGTGTTGGATTATGCAATAACTGTTATTCCAAGAAATAAAATACTAATGGGATTTCAAATATATGCAAGAGACTGGAAAATTCCTTTTGTACAAGGTCAGGAAGCTGAAACAATCAGCGTTCAGGATGCAATAAATTTAGCATATGAGCATATGTCTGAAATTCAATATGATTATTTAAGTCAGTCACCGTATTTTCATTATACAGATGCTGAAGGAAATGCTCATGAAGTATGGTTTGAAGATGCAAGAAGTGCCCAGGCAAAGTTTGATGCAGTGAAAGAATACGGTTTAAGAGGAATAAGTTATTGGGGATTAGGTTATGAATTCCCTCAAAACTTTCCGCTGCTTGCAGATAATTTCAAAACCAGAAAACTTTAGAGCCCGGTGTTATAAACCTTTGAGCTGGATATTAGTGGTGCCATTAAGGGTACAAAGAACAGATATACTGCATAGAGTATTGATTTCGCACCAACGTCCATAGTTGCAAGTGGAATTGCTGCTGCAACGTTCCATGGGAAAATTGCAGCAATAAGAATTACGGTATTTTCAATATCAATAGCTAAATGGCTTTTGGTCAAATTATTTTCTTTATAAATATTGTTCATCAAGTCATGAGTAAGCAATACGGAAAGTGTTTGGTTGCAGCAAAAAGCACAAGTAACAAAACTTGTAAAAACTGTTGTTAAGTAAACACCTATTAATTTGCTCATTTTAATTAGAAAACCTTGAATATCCTTAAGCATGCCGGTTCCTTCAAATATGCCGGAATATGAGGATGCTATCAATACAACAAATGTAACATTGAGCATTGATATTAAGCCGCCTCCCGAAATAATTCCGGATAGTCCGGGGTCTGTATTAACATACCCCAAAATAGTATAATTTAAAATTTCCTGAAAAGTCAAATCTTGAAAATACCAACAGACAAAAGCAGATGTTATGATACTAAAAAACATTGCTATACGAACATCATTTTTAGATGCTGCTAACAATAAGATTATGACTGCAGGAAGAACTGTTGATATATGCAGATTGAAATTTAAGGAAAATCTCTCTATCAATTCATTGTTTGTAACATTTAAAGGATTATTTTTTGATAATACTAAATAAAAAATTACTGTTGCGAGAAATGGAAGAGCACCTGTAATAAACATTTTTTTTATATTATCATACAAATCCGTTTCTGTAATCATTGCTACTAAATTTGCACTGGAGGATAAGGGTGAGCTTCTGTCTCCAAAAAAGGCTCCTGAAATAATGGCACCTGCAGCAACATAAATATTAACTCCGCCGCTTTTTGCTAATATTATCAATACAACTCCAACAGTTCCGGCAGTTCCTATACATGTACCAAGAGCAAATGCAACGAAGCATGTTAGTAGAAATGCAAACAATATAAAATAATTTGGATTCATAATTTTTATGCCATAATACACGAAGAACGGAATTGTGCCACCGGCACGCCATAGAGCTGTAATCATTCCAATTAAAGCAAAAATAGTGAGTATATACAGTGACTTTTTCATGCCTTTCAACAACATTACAACAATGTTTTTGAACTTATATCCCCTGTAATAAGCAACAGCAGAAAATGCAAGCATACCAATTAATAAAGGAATAATTAAGGAATGTTGTTTCAAAATGCTGTATATAAGAGAAAAGATAAAAATAATAACTGCAATTATAAAGTCCATTTGCTCTCCCGTAATTCATATTTAATATAATTATATTACCAATTGCCAAAAAATCAAGCAAAATCCAGGATATTAGCATAACCAAATTTTACATATGAGGTGTATAGGTTTTTTAGTAAATATGGATTGATTTATAATTAGAAGTAGTATACAATTTAAATGTATAACGTTTTCTTTTCAATATCTTTTTTATAAGGAGGAAATAATGGATAAAGACAAGTTAAGCAAAATGAATTTTTCTACAAGGGCAGTACATGCCGGTTACAAACCAAATGAGTATGGAGCTTTAGCAACTCCCATATATCAAACTTCCACATTCATATTTGACTCCGCTGAGCAGGGCGGCAGAAGATTTGCATTGGAAGAAGAAGGCTACATCTACACAAGGCTTGGAAATCCTACAACTTCCCAGGTTGAAGACAAGCTTGCATCACTGGAAAATGCTGAAGCAGCAGTTGCCATGGCTTCAGGCATGGGTGCCATTACTTCAGTAATATGGTCTATAGTAAATGCAGGGGATCATATTATTGCAGCAAAAACCTTATATGGGTGTACATATGCTTTTCTGAACCACGGTTTGGCTAAATTTGGAGTAGAAGTCGATTTTGTTGATACTTCAGACACAGAAAACGTGAAAAAAGCCATGAAGCCTAACACTAAAATGGTATATCTTGAAAGTCCTGCAAACCCGAATATGCTGCTGACTGATATTTCGGAAGTTTCAAAGATTGCCCACGAGAAAGATGATTGTATGGTTGTAGTAGATAATACCTATTGCACTCCATATTTACAAAGACCTATTGATTTAGGTGCAGACGTGGTAGTTCATTCTGCAACCAAGTATTTAAACGGTCATGGCGATGTAATAGCAGGATTTGCAGCCGGTAAAAAAGAATTCATGGATACTGTCAGATTATTTGGAATAAAGGATATGACCGGTTCTGTTATAAGTCCTTTTGATGCATACTTAATCAACAGAGGAATGAAAACATTAGAAGTCAGAATGGAAAAGCACTGCTCAAACGCCCAGAAGGTTGCAGAATTTCTTGAAAGCCATCCTGCAATTGAATGGATAGGTTATCCGGGACTGAAAAGCTTCCCTCAATATGAGCTTGGTAAAAAACAAATGATGCTGCCAGGTGCTATGATTGCATTTGAAGTTAAGGGAGGACTTGAAGCAGGAAGAAAACTTATGAATACAGTAGAGCTTTGCTCACTGGCTGTAAGTCTTGGTGATACTGAGACACTGATTCAGCATCCGGCATCCATGACCCATTCGCCATATACTCCTGAAGAAAGAGCAATGAGTGGAATTTCCGAGGGACTTGTAAGGCTTTCCATTGGCTTGGAGCATGTCGATGATATAATTGATGATTTAAAACAAGCGTTGGATAAATTAGTATAAACTTTAAAAGCTCATGGTATGTGGTCTATGCAATGTCAAATATTAGTATGTAAAATTTATAAAATTCAACAGTGTATAAATATATCAAATTTTACAACAATATATTAGAGGTGATTTTTATGGCAAAAGCAGGAATGAGGAGACCAGACCCAAGTGAGCCCCATGGAACTGAAAGCAACAAGAAACAACATTACAATAAAAATGATTCACCACCGGTTCCTGAAATACAAGGTAAAGCTAAATATGGAAATAAAAAAGCAAAACAAATAATAATTAATGCGATACACCATAAAGAATTAAAATGAGTTATTATTTAAATATTATTTGCTAAGGAGGAAATTATGAAAGCTAATGTTGACCGAGATGCTTGTATAAGCTGCGGGCTGTGTGAATCAGTTTGCCCGGATGTTTTTGAATTAGATGATGAAAGTATCTCTGTAGTAAAGGTTGACCCCATACCATCAGAATTTGAGGATTGTGCGAAAGAAGCTGAAGATGGGTGCCCTACAGATGCAATTCATGTAGAATAGTATTGCAAAAAGCTGTTGCATTATCAATGTAACAGCTTTAATTGTTTAGTATTTTTCGCCTCAATTTCAGAATAAGATATAGAAAAATGAGGTTTTATTTGCTATACTAATGAATAGGGCGGTGAAAGTATGGAATATTTAATTGGAATTGATTCGGGAGGAACAAAGTCAGAATTAATAGCTTATGATTTAAATGATACTCCGATTTTCAGCTTAATAGGAGGAGCTGGAAATCCATCAGTAAACCTGGATAAGACTGTCAACAATTTAATATCATTAATTTATGACTGCATTAATGAATTAGGAAGAGAAAACTGTCAGCTTATAGCTGTTGGAATGGCCGGTGTTGAAACAGGCAACTATGCTGAGCTGATTAAAAAGTATGTAGAAGGTGCTTTTGTAATTAAAACAATAGTATTAAATGATGCTGAAATGGCTTGTAAAGCATATTTTGGTGATAATGACGGAATATTGGCAATTTCCGGGACAGGCTCTTCTTGTTTTGCTCAAAAAGACGGAGTAGGTGAAATGGTTGGCGGATGGGGACATATCTTAGGTGACGAAGGAAGCGGTTATCATACTGTTATGCATATTTTTAAAAACATAGTTTATAAATATGACAGAGCTCTTCCTTTTGATGACTTGAGTAAAGCCATGATAGAAGAAATAGCAGGCTCTACACGCTCCGATATAATGAATTTTATTTATAACAACGAAAAAAATAAGGTTGCAGCTCTTTTTCCCATAATAGTAGATTATGCTGAGAAAGGAGATGCATATGCAACCATGCTTTTAGAAAATGCAGGAAAATACCTTGCTGAGCTTACGGTAGTGGCATACAAAAAGAAAAATTATAAAGGAACTGCTAAAATAGGTTTAAAGGGAGGAGTTTTTCACAACAGCTCTATCATGCTTTCTGCATATATGGATGAAATACAAAAAAGACTAAGCTCTTATCATGTTATAGAAGAAGATATTTCAACCACAAAGGCTGTATGTAACATGTTTAAAACAGAAAAAAACGGTGCTCGCTGAGCACCGTTTAACTATCGAGTCCCCGCAGTCTCATTCACCAATTTATTAGGGCATCTTTAATCACTGCCAAATATGTTACCTATTCCAATGTTTCCAAGTAAACTAGCTTCCCCTTTTGAGCCGCCGCCGCCACTTTTTCTGCTTGCCGAATAAATTCTGTCAGCTATTCTGCTGAATGGAAGCGATTGCATCCATACAGTTCCGGGACCTCTTAATGTAGCAAGGAACAAACCTTCACCGCCAAACAATGCACTTTTTACATTTCCTGCCATCTGAACATCATAATCTACTCCTTCAGTGAAAGCCACCAAACATCCCGTGTCTAATTTAAGCATTTCTCCTGAAGCTAATTCCTTTTTAATAATAGTGCCACCCGCATGAAGGAATGCAAACCCATCTCCAACCAATCTCTGCATTATAAATCCTTCACCGCCGAAAAGTCCTGCACCAATTTTTTTCTGAAATGCAATGGTTATTTCAATTCCTTTGGCAGAACATAAATAAGAGTCTCTTTGACAAATTAGCTGTCCGCCGTAATCAGGCAAGTTAACAGGTACTATTTTTCCGGGATAAGGCGCTGCAAATGCAACAACCTTTTTATCAACACTCTTGTTAGTAAATGTTGCAGTAAATAAGTTTTCTCCGGTAAGCACTCTTTTACCTGCTGTTGCCAACATTCCCTTAAAGCCCTTGCTTTTTTCGCTGCCGTCTCCAAACATGGTATCCATTTCAATGCTTGAATCCATGTACATCATTGCTCCGGGCTCTGCAACAATTGTTTCCCCATAATCAAGACCGATTTCCACAAATTGAATATCGTCTCCGTAAACCTTGTAATCCACTTCGTGAGCTACTCCCATAAATCCTCCTTAAAAAGGTATTTAACCCCTAAATCCAATTATAGGATAGCAAACATTTTCACAAAATGCAATATAAAAATATCTTGTTTTTAATAGATTTTGTTAATATAATAGATTATAGAGTTAAATTATTGTATTAAAACTATCATATTATAAAGCAGGACAAAATGGAACGATATGAAGAAATAGAAAGAAGTATTATTAAAAAGTATAGAAAACTAATATGGGCAAAATTTATTTCAGCAATAAAAGAATATAAGTTAATACAAAACAATGATAAAATAGCAGTATGTATATCAGGCGGCAAGGATTCAATGCTTATGGCTAAGTGTATGCAGCAACTTCAAAAATACAGTGAAATTCAATTTGAAACAGAATATATGGTAATGGATCCGGGATACAATGATGTTAACAAAAAACACATCATAGAAAATGCAGAAATATTAAATATTCCTATAAAAATTTTCAATACACCAATATTTGAAATAGTAGACAGAATAGAAGAAACCCCATGTTATCTATGCGCAAGAATGCGAAGAGGTTATTTGTACAGACATGCAAGAGATTTAGGCTGCAATAAAATTGCATTAGGGCACCATTTTGATGATGTAATTGAAACAGTGCTCATGAGCATGTTATATGCTGCAGAAATAAAAACTATGATGCCCAAACTTAAAAGTACAAATCATGAGGGTATGGAACTTATTAGACCAATGTATAAAGTTAAGGAAGATGATATAATTGCTTGGAAAAGATACAATAATTTGCAGTTCATTCAATGTGCCTGTCGTATTACGGAAAAAATACAAACTGAGGATACAGGTTCTAAAAGGCAGGAAATGAAAATATTAATAAAAAAATTAAGACAAATCAATCCGAATATAGATACAAATATATTTAGGAGCATACACAATGTAAATTTAGAAACAATTATCGGGTATCGAAAAGGAAATGTATACCACAATTTTCTTGATGATTATGATAAAATTATATAATGATGTTTATGTGGAGATATCCTCATAACTTCAACAGATTTGGAGGTATTTCATTGGCTAGAGGCGGAGGTTCATTCGGTGGCGGTCGAGGGGGAGGTTCATTTGGTGGCAGTCGTGGCGGAGGTTCATTTGGTGGACGCAGCGGCGGTTCTTTTGGCGGACGCAGCACAGGTTCATTTGGTGGACGCAGCGGCGGTTCTTTTAGAGGCTCAAGCGGAGGAGGAATATTTGGAAGCAACAAAAGTACGGGCACCGGTTTTGGTCCTGTATTTGGTCCCAGAATACCAATGGGCGGAGGTTTTGGAGGTGGATATAGACAGCCAAGGTCAAGCGGTGGAGGAGGTTGTGGATGTATAACATTAATTGTTGTTTTAATTATAATTGCGATAATTTTTATTGTTATTTTTTCAATAGGGGGCTCCCTTAACTTAAGCAGCGGCAGCGGTAATATTACCGTATCATCTGTTGAAAGAGTTCCACTCCCACATGGGTCTGTAAATGAAACGAAGTACTATACAGACCAGTTAGGTTGGATTAACAATGAAACAAAACTTCTCAGCGGCTTAAAATATTTTTACAAAGAAACGGGAGTTCAACCATACTTATATTTGACAGATACAATTAATGGTTCTCATTTTCCAACGGATAATGATTTAGAATCTTTTGCGGCTGATTTATATGATGAGTTGTTTACCGATGAAGCCCATTTACTTCTAGTTATTTTTGAATATGAAGGTATGTACACGGGTCAGTATATTGTCGGAGCACAGGCAAAAAGTGTAATTGATAATGAAGCAGGAAGAATATTGACTGATTACATAGATAGATATTATTATGAAAATAGCTTGAGCAACGAAGAATTTTTAAGCAAAGCCTTCAGTGATGCAGCTGATAGAATTATGACGGTTACCAAGTCGCCATGGAGCACGGTGTTTATTGTATTAAGTGTAGTTGTTTTAGTTGTTGTACTTTTCATTTGGTGGAAAAAACATAAAGAGCAAAAAAATTTGGAAGCAAAAAGAAGGGAAGAAATGCTTAAAACCCCTCTTGATAAGTTTGGTGATACAGAAGCGGAAGACCTGATGAAAAAATATCAGGATGACAATGAACAATAATCTGCCAGCAGGCAGCGTTAAAATTATAAGGAGGAAAAAATGGCTATATTAGAAAGGTTTGGAGATATTATCAAGGCAAACATAAATGTGTTGCTAGAAAAGATGGAAGATCCCGAGAAAATGATTGACCAGTATTTGGAAGATATGATGAAGGATCTTGCAGAAGTAAAACAAAGCACAGCAGAAGTTATAGCTGAAGAAGCACGTACAAAGAGATTAGTTGATCAAAATGAAGCAGAAACAGCAAAATACAACGAATTTGCTAAGAAAGCTTTAGTGGCAGGCAATGAGGAAGATGCAAGAACATTTATCAACAAAAAACAAGAACTGGAAAATGTGGGAGCAGGACTTATGACAGCTTATGCAGCTGCACATGAAAATGCAATAAAAATGCGACAGATGCATGATAAGTTAACTGCTGACATTGAAACATTAAGAGCAAGGCGACAAGTTATTAAATCTAAAGTTAAAGTAGCTAAAACACAGGAAACATTAAATGAAGCCACTCAGGCAACAAAGAAAATATCTGGAGCAAAAAGTGCTTTTGAACGTATGGAAGACAAAGCAAGCAAAATGTTAGACGAAGCAAATGCCATGGCAGAGCTTAATATGGAGCCTATAGATGAGGCAAAAGCTTTAGAAGAAAAGTATTCTTCAATGGGTAATGCATCAGTAGATGATGAGCTAAACAAGTTAAAAGAAGAGTTAGGATTGTAAAAAAAGGCTGCCGAAAGGCAGCTTTCCTCATACCTCTTATACGTTAAATCTAAACAATACTATATCTCCATCTTCCATTACATATTCCTTGCCTTCAAGTCGCATTAACCCTTTTTCTTTGGCAGCAAGCATTGTACCTAAGTTTAAAACATCGTCATACTTTGTAACTTCCGCTCGTATGAAACCTCTTTCGATATCCGAGTGAATTTTACCTGCAGCCTGGGGTGCTTTTGTACCTTTTACTATTGTCCAAGCTTTTGATTCTATAGGACCTGTTGTAAAAAAGCTAATAAGTCCCAAGAGGTCGTAGCTTATTCGAACTAGCTGGTCAAGACCTGATTCTGCAAGTCCCATTTCCTCTAAGAATTCTTTCTTTTCATCCTCTTCCAGCATGGAAATCTCTTCTTCAATTTTTCCGCATATAACAATTACTTCAGAGTTGTCCTGTAAAGCGTGCTTTTTAACAATATCAACATACTCATTGCCTGAAGGGTCTGAAAGATAGCTTTCATCAACGTTTGCCACATACAAAACCGGTTTTGAAGTTATTAAATTAAATGTTTTTAATAGCTTCAGCTCTTCAATCGTATAGCTTAAGTAACGTGCCTGCTTTTCATTTTCTAGTCCTTCAACAATTCTTTGAACCAATTCCAATTCTAACTGCAAAGTTTTATCATTCTTAACCATCTTAGAAAGCTTATCAAGCCGTTTTGACATTACTTCCAAATCAGCTAAAATTAGCTCTAATTCTATTATTTCTATGTCTCTTTTAGGGTCTACGGTTGTTTCAACGTGGATTACATTTTCATCCTCAAAACATCTCACAACATGAACAACAGCTTCAACCTCTCTTATATGTGAAAGAAACTTATTACCTAATCCTTCTCCTTTGCTTGCACCTTTAACTAAACCGGCAATATCAAAAAATTCTATAACTGCAGGAACCGTCTTGCCTGAATTGCTCATATTCGTTAAAAAGTCCAATCTTTTATCCGGAACTTCCACAACTCCGATATTAGGTTCTATGGTGCAAAAGGGATAATTAGCCGAATCTGCACCGGCTGATGTAATTGCATTAAATAATGTGCTTTTGCCTACATTAGGAAGTCCTACTATACCTAATTTCATAATGTAACCATCCTTTTCTTCAGATTTTACCAGTGTTAACAAACCACAATAAATGAATTTGTTCCTGTTTGTCATCCTGAGCGTAAGCGAAGGATCTCTTCTTTCAAATTCTTGTGATTCTTTCGGGCTAAAGCCCTCAGAATGACAATTAAGAACGGGTTATTAATAGGAATGACACTCTAACTTTTCAAGATAGTATTCATTATATAGTATAAAATTTTAAAGTTCAATATTAAATAAATTTACATTAGTATAACTAAAAACTTAGACAACTTTTAGCTTTTGAAAGCATATATTTTATTGCAATGAATATTAATAAAATATATAAGACAAATTATAGGGGGAAGAAATATATGAATGATAAACAGATGCAGTCCAATTATATAAAAATAGTTGGGAACATATTCAGCAATATGGAATATAGTCATGAAGTTTTTGGTGAAAAATTTTACGAATTTTTTATAGAAGTGCCAAGATTAAGCGACACCAAGGATATACTGCCTGTTATTATATCCGAAAGGATAATTAATGATATAAATATGGATATTGGAAATTACTTAGTTATTGAAGGTCAGTTCCGGTCATATAACAGATATGAGGATGCCTCCAATAAGCTTTTGTTAAGAGTATTCGTAAGAGATATATATGTGCCTGATGAAGCTGAACTTGAAGAAATGAAAAGGCATCCAAACGAAGTTTTTTTAAACGGATATCTTTGTAAAGAAACTAAATTCAGAACAACTCCATTCGGCAGAGAAATTACGGATATGCTGATTGCTGTCAACCGCTCATACAATAAGTCTGATTACATACCTTGCATTGCATGGGGGAGGAATGCAAGGTATTGTGAAAAATTAGAGGTGGGAGATCATATAAAACTTTGGGGAAGAATACAAAGCAGGAAATATCAAAAGAAAAACGAGCATGAATCTTATGAAACAAAAACAGCCTATGAAGTTTCAGTTACAAAGTTAGAACATATAAAGACTGAAAACAACAGAAAAAAAGACGATGATGAAATGGAAATTCAAAACGACTGACAAGTCGTTTTTTTACATAAAGGGAAAAATTGTTTAGGAGTAAAATATTATTCATTAATTTGACACAATATGATACAATATAGAAAAAATCAAAGGAAATTAATATGATATTAGTTTTAGCAGAAAAACCTTCTGTGGGCAAAGATATTGGAAGGGTGTTAAATTGCAATAAATCAGGCAATGGTTTTGTAGAAGGAAGCAAATACATTGTGACCTGGGCTTTGGGACACTTGGTAACATTAGCTGACCCTGAAAGCTACAATTCAAAATATGCTCGTTGGGAATTGGGGGATTTGCCCATAATTCCAAAATCAATGAAAACAGAAGTAATTAAACAAACAAGAAAGCAGTTCAATGTAGTAAAAGGACTGATGCTTCGAAATGATGTAAAAGAAATCGTAATTGCAACTGATGCAGGAAGAGAAGGGGAATTGGTTGCAAGATGGATTATAGAAAAGATTGATGTTAAAAAATCTCTCAAAAGACTTTGGATTTCATCTGTTACGGATAAAGCAATTAAAGACGGTTTTAACAATCTTAAAGACGGTAGAGTGTATGAAACTTTATATGCCTCTGCTTTAGCACGCTCTGAAGCGGATTGGATTGTTGGTATAAATGCAACAAGAGCACTGACAACAAAGTACAATGCCCAATTATCCTGCGGCAGAGTTCAGACTCCAACTGTCGCAATGATTGCATCATTAGAAGATGAAATAAGGAATTTTAAACCGGTTATTTATTATGGTATTGATGCAGAAGCAGGGGGTCTTAAATTTAAATGGCATGATAAAAACAATGAATATAGGACATTTGATAATGATAAATGTGAAGATATTATAAGCAGTATAAAAAACAAAAAAATGCAAATTGTAAATATATCTAGGAATAAAGCGCTGACTTATGCGCCTCTATTATATGATTTAACAGAGCTGCAAAGAGATGCAAGCAATATTTATAATTTTTCCGCAAAGGAAACATTATCAATAATGCAAACTCTTTATGAGCGTCATAAAGTGCTGACATATCCAAGAACAGATTCAAGGTACCTAACTGATGACATTGTAGAAACATTAAAGGACAGAGTAAAGGCTGCCAGTGTGGGACCTTATTCCAAAATTGGATTCAGAATAAGTTCAAATCCTATTAAGGGCAGCAAAAATTTTGTCAATAACTTAAAGGTTTCAGACCATCATGCTATCATACCCACGGAACAAACTGTTATTTTAGGTAATTTATCCGATAGTGAAAGAAAAATTTACGATTTAGTTGTAAAAAGATTTTTTGCTGTTTTATCAAAACCTTTTGAATTTGAAAAGATAACCATCGACGGTAAAATAGGCAATGAAGAATTTATATCTCGTGGAAGAATTACATTGTCAATGGGGTGGAAGGAAGTATATGGCAACTATGATGATGATGAAATACTTGATGATTATCCCGTTGACGAATTAAATAAACTTAAGGCCGGCAGTGAGATATTCGTTTCATCAATAAAGAAAACAATGGGCGAAACTAAACCTCCTTCAAGGTTTACAGAAGCAACATTACTGTCAGCAATGGAAAACCCTGTAAAGTTTATGAAAAATGCAGATAAGGAATTAAAGAAGACAATCGGAGAAACCGGCGGTCTTGGAACTGTTGCAACAAGAGCAGATATAATTGATAAATTATTTAACAACTTCGTAATTGAAAAGAAGGATAAATACATTTATACTACATCCAAAGGAAGACAGCTTTTGGATTTATCTCCCGTAGATTTAAAATCACCTGTTTTAACTGCAAAGTGGGAGCAGAATCTGAATGACATTGCTAAAGGAAATTTAGACAAAAATAAATTTTTAAAAGATATGATTGATTACACAAAGATTATCATAAGGGAAATCAAAAACAGCGACAAAAAATTTGTTCATGACAATGAAACAAGAGAAAAATGTCCTGACTGTGGAAATTACCTTTTAGAGGTTAACGGCAAAAAAGGAACTATGTTAGTGTGCCAAAATAGGGAATGTGGATATAGGAAAGGAATTTCACAAATTACTAATGCAAGATGCCCTAACTGCCATAAAAAGTTAGAACTTAAAGGAGAAGGTGAAGGTAAAATATTTGTATGCAAATGCGGTTTCAGAGAAAAACTATCTGCATTCAACAAAAGAAAAGAAAATGAAAAAGCATCAATTTCAAACAAAGAAGCATCAAAGTACATGGTTAAACAAAATAGAAAACAAGATGAAAGTATTAATACTGCATTGGCAGATGCTTTAAAAAAATTAAAGCTTTAGCAGACAGGAGACTAAAATGTATGAAAAAGAAAGCTTTATTGAAAATTGGTGATAAAAATGAAAAAAGAAGGCAATAAAATAACTTTACAAAATGTAAAAGATTTTAATATAAATCATATTTTTGACTGCGGGCAATGCTTTAGATGGAATAAAGAAGAAGACGGCTCCTATACGGGAGTTGTTAAAAATAAAGTGATAAATATACGGCAGGATGGAAGCACTGTTGAATTTGACAATATTAGTATGGATGACTATCCATTAATTGAGAAATATTTTGATTTAGATACTAGTTACGAAGATATTAAAAAAAACTTGGATACGGATGAAATTATAGCAGAAGCTATAAAATTTGGGGAAGGTATAAGAATTTTAAATCAAGATGAATGGGAAACAATGATTTCATTTATGATTTCTGCAAACAACAGAATTCCCATGATAAAAAGAGTTATTGAAAATTTAAGTACAAGCTTTGGTGATTTTATATGCAGTTACGGAGGTAAGGATTATTACAGTTTTCCCACTGCTGAAAGGTTATCTGCCGCACCTGTTGAAAAAATTCTTGAATGCAAGGCTGGTTTTAGAGCACCGAGAATCAAAGCAGCAGCAGCAAGGTTTTTAAATGAAAAGGATCAAATTTACAATATTAAAAACATGAGCTATGATGATGGACTGGCTTATCTTAAAACTTATAGCGGAATTGGGGACAAGGTTGCAAATTGCATTTTATTGTTTTCAACAAGGCATTTTGATACTTTTCCCGTTGATGTTTGGATTAGAAGAGTAATGCAGACACTGTATGTAAGCAAGGATACAAAAGATAAAGATATCAAAAAATTTGCAGAGGATAAATTTGGAAAATATTCAGGTTTTGCTCAGCAATATCTTTTTTACTATGCTAGAGAAAATGGTATTGGGAAATAATAGATATGAGATTCTTTAGGCCACGCCTTCAGAATGACGCAGTATGAAATTGACTTTGTCATCAAACTTGCTATGCAGAATATTTTTCTGCATAGTTTTAATATAATTTAAAATATTAAAATAACCTATATTTTGTAAATTTAAAATAAAAATACAGATTAAACATAAGGCTTCATGTGAATAATAGATAAAAAGAAAAAATATTGGAGAAAAAATGACAAATATAAAGACAAAAACAAGCTGGAATTTACAAAATAGCTATTCTGAGCTACCGGAATTTTTTTATTCCAAAATGAATTTAAGCAAAGTAAGCTCACCAAAATTAGTAGTTTTAAACAAGGAATTAGTTGAATACTTGGGCTTGGATATAAATGAGCTTAAAAACGACGAAGGAGTATCTTATCTTGCGGGAAACTCTGTGCCAAAAGGCTCCATACCCATTGCACAAGCATATGCGGGACATCAATTCGGTTACTTTACAATGTTAGGTGATGGAAGAGCATTGCTTTTGGGAGAGCAAATAATTCCTGATGGAATGAGATATGATATTCAGCTAAAAGGCTCCGGCAGGACACCTTATTCACGAGGAGGAGACGGAAGAGCAGCGCTTGGTCCCATGCTTCGTGAATACATTGTAAGCGAAGCAATGCATGCTTTAAATATCCCTACTACCAGAAGTTTAGCAGTCGTAACCACAGGAGAACCTGTAATAAGAGAAAGGCTCCTTAAAGGCTCAATTTTAACGCGCGTGGCAAGCAGTCATATTCGTGTTGGAACATTTGAATATGCGTTAAATTTTGGAACTGCCGAAAATATAAAACAGTTGGCTGATTATACGATTAACAGGCATTACAGAGAAATAACAAATGATGAAAATAAATATTTCAGTCTTTTGAAGGAAGTAATAAAACGTCAAGCTTCATTAATTGCTAAATGGCAGCTGATAGGGTTCATACATGGTGTTATGAACACTGATAATATGGTACTAAGCGGTGAAACAATTGATTATGGTCCCTGTGCTTTCATGGATGCATATAATCCTGATACAGTTTTTAGCTCTATTGATACCTATGGCCGATATGCATATAAAAATCAGCCCAAAATTGCTGTTTGGAATTTATCGAGATTAGCAGAAACTCTTGTGCCACTGTTTAATGAGAATAAAGAACATGCAATTAAGCTTGCCCAGGATGCAGTTGCTGAATTTTACGAATTGTATCATAATCATTGGATTTCAGGCATGCGCTCAAAATTAGGAATTTTCAATGAAGAAGCAGATGATGAAAAACTTGTTGAAGAGCTGCTCAATTTAATGCAAAAGAATAATGAGGACTATACAAATACTTTTATAAAATTAACTTTCAACGATACATTCGTTAATGAGACTGCAGAATTTAAAGAATGGCACAATAAGTGGCAGGCACGTCTTCAAAGACAAGCTCAAACAAAAGAAGAATCATTTGAATTAATGCAAAATTCCAATCCTGCTGTCATACCTCGGAATCACAGGGTAGAGGAAGCCTTACGGGCAGCTGATGAGAAAGAGGATTACAGTGTTATGGAGCATTTGATAAGCATTTTAAATAAACCTTTTGCTCATACAGCTGACCAAAAAGAATATGCAGAGCTTCCGCCGCCGTCATTATGCAAATACAAAACATATTGTGGTACATAGGCAGGAAGGCACTAAAATATCTCGGGTTCAGTATCATGACCGGGAATTCTCGGCTGCAATATAAAATGATAATGCATATCGCTATCATCCATAGTATAATGATGCAAATAAACATCATAAGCGGTTGTTATACCAGAATAAATTGGAACATTAAATATAATAGCAGGGCAGAAGTCGCTATAATTAATAGTTACATTGTACATTTCATTTTGATTTGTTAAAACAGGAAGTTCAATAATAGGAACTGAACCATTTTCATCTGATAAACTATTAGCTATAAAAATACCTCTTCCTGTTTCTCTATAATAACCGCTTATAGTCAGTTTTGATACTCTGACAAATGCACCGGCAATCGGAGTTCGTAAATCATAGCGAAAAACATTGAGCTTTAAATATCCGACTTGCGGGGATTCGATGCTGTTAAGCCTGCTGCTCATTAAGCCCATCGTTTTATTTTTTAACAAATAAGGCATATATCTATCATACATCAGAAACCTCCAAAAAATTTAATCATAACAAAAATATAGGTGTATATATAATTTATTATTATAATATGACAAAGGTTAAAATATGTTTCAAGTATAAATTTAAATCTTGCAGACTGTAACAATTAGCCCGAAAAATGCGGAACAGCAAGAAAATTACATTGACAAAAATCTTCAATGAGCTTATAATATTGATGTTGTCGGGGTGTAGCGAAGCTTGGTATCGCGCATGGTTCGGGACTATGAGGCCGAAGGTTCAAATCCTTTCACTCCGATTTTTTTGTTTTTTGTAATAGTTATTTAGCTGTGCTATAATGTACTATAAAAATTTATGGAGCTATCATGGAATTAATAACTGTAGGTAAGGATAAAAGAAAAGTTTTCTTAGAGTTTTATAAAAAACAATACTTAAATAATGATTTAAAAAGAGATACATTGTCCGGTATGTTAAAAAGTTTATTATATGGAAGATCAGAACTGTGCAGCTCTATAGATATAGAGCCTGTTATGGTAGTGGACAATAATGAAATTATCATGATATCTGTTCTTGCTCACGCACAAAGGATGCCTGAATATTTACAAATATGCTTCTTTGAGTCCGAAAAATACAATATGGATGCTTTTAAACTGATTTTAGACAGAGCCAAAGATATGGCAAAGGAAAAGAAAGCTGATAGATTAACCGGCTCCTTGAACATACATGTTAATTATGGTCTTGGTTTTTTAGCAAGCGATTATGATAAAAAGCAAAGCTTCGGCTCAGCTCACAATCCTGAATTTTATAATGATTATTTTGAAAAAAGTGGTTTTGAAACAATTCACATGGTTAGTTATAAAAAGGATATGGTAAATTCTCCGGATCTTATTAACAATGATATAAGAGAAAGATTGAATAAAGTTTATTCGGTTAGAAAAGTAGATTTTAATAACTATAAAAGTGAAATAGAAATATACACAGAAATAAACAATAATGCATTCAGTAATCATTTATTTTATTATACAAGAAAGACTGAAGAAGACTACGAATTGTTTAAAGATTTAAAATATTTAATGAAGGAAGAAAATTTATTGTTCGTGGAAAAAGCAGGAGTTCCTGTAGGTTTTATGCTTTGGTATCCTGATTTTAACGAATTAATTAAGAAGAATGAAACTGTTGGTATTAAAACGGTGCTGAAAAACAAATTATTCTCTCATAGAATAAAAACATTTAAAATAGTTGAAATGGGCGTTATACCTGAAGAAAAAAATAGAGGTGCAATACTTGCACTTTTTGATTATTGTTTTAAATGTACTAAGGGAAAATATGACACAATGGAATCGAGCTGGATACTTAAAGATAATTTTAAATCAAAAAGCTTTGGAATGAAATGGGCTGATAAAGAATCAAAACATTATAAAGCATATGTTAAGGAAGATATATGATAATATATAAAGCGGAAGAGCTTAACAAGATATTTGATTTAAATGATGACTATATAAAGCTGCTGTCATTGTTAGAAAAAATAAATCCTTGCAATCAGTGTTATGAAATAACAGAGGACTCCTTGATAATTTCATATGATTTAAAATTAAATTTGTTTAATTTTAAGAATATATTGCCTTTAAATGTAAAGGCACAAATTATAGGTCTTCCCATATCCTTGTCACAAAGAGGATACTTTGGAGACTTAAACAAAGTATTAGATATAATTAAAAAAAGAAAAGGATTAAAAATAATACTAAATGCAGATACGGAAATTATTAAAGGTTCAAGGACATTATCAACATTTGAATTCACAAACAATTTCAATACATTTGATGATTATTTAAATAAGCTGAGAAGTTCTTATAGAAGACGATTAAATAAAGCATTAAGCCAAAGAAATAATATTATAATCAGGAAAATAATAAATAGCAATTTCACCCCGGAACACTACAATTTGTATTTAAGCATTATGAACAGAACTGCTAATCCATTGGAAATTCTTCCTATAGAATTTTTTAAACAATATGAAACTGAAATTTATGAATTTAAAGATAAGAGTAATGAAAATATTATTGGATTTATTCAATTTAAGGAATTTGGTGACAAGTTGTGCTTTTTATTTGGTGGATTTAACAAAGAAGATGTAGAAAAATTTGACATATATTACAATATGCTATTAAAGATTATAGAAATAGGAATAGAAAAGAAAGTAAAAAAAATAGACTTCGGACAAACGGCCGAAGAGAGCAAATTAAAAATAGGATGTAAGGAAGTTAATAAGTATCTCTATGCACATCACAGCAATACAATAATAAATTCTCTAATACAAAAATTGCTTCCTCTTATGTCATATAGACCATACAAGATAGTTCATCATGTTTTAAAGGAATGAGATAAATATGATAGTATTTTTAGAAAAGATAAGAGTTAAAACTATATTTTCAACTATAGATCCGGTAAAGGTGGAGCCTTTAGAATTATGTTATTTGAAAACAGTTTTAAATAATATGAACATTGAAAGTTATATAATTGATGATATGTTTGGTTTTAAACAGCCAAAAGTTTTAATTCCGGACATAATAGTGCTTACAGGATACAATACTGCTGAAAATGAAATTATAAGAAAATCTAAAATTTATAAAAACAAGTACCCCAGTGCAAAAATTATTGTGGGTGGAGTTCATATACAAGAAAATGCAGAATACTTCAGAGTTGATACAATAGATTATATTGTCCATTCAGGAAGTTTAAATACATTTGCCTTATTGATAAAAAAAATAAAAAACAATGAGAGTATTCCATTAGATAAAGGAGTAGATACTTTTCAAAAAAATGGCTGGCATTTAGGTAAAAAAGAAAGTATTAGTGAAATTGAAAGTATAAAGCCGGACAGGGACTTTTTTAATAAAGCAAAATCAAAGTTTAGATATTTGGATAAAAGAAATGTAGCGCTTACAAAGGGGAGTATCGGATGTCCATACAA
>Ga0265293_10004646_pt1 | contig 24007 bp, 28 predicted proteins | sample Munlanlewell138R_FD_192505 | JGI IMG/M metagenome (GOLD analysis project Ga0265293, IMG submission 192505) | Leachate microbial communities from a municipal landfill in Southern Ontario, Canada - Leachate well 138R | ecosystem: Engineered > Solid waste > Landfill > Unclassified | place: Canada... | reverse complement strand
TATTTATTTTTTTTTCCCGCCTCGTTGGCCGCCACCAACCGGCCGATTATTTTTAACAAAGCTTCATTTTCTTTCTTTGCCTTGGCAAGTTCCAAATACGCGTTTGCGCTTTGGGTTTGGTTTCCCAGAAGCCGGTAAATTACTTTTGGATCAACACCGTATTCTTTGGCAAGATCGGCTACTTTTTCTCCGTTGTCTTTTACTCGTGAAATCACGGTTGTTTTTTGTTCGGCATCGAACGATGGTATTCCTCTGGGCATATATTTTTTATTATCCAATCCAGCATATTTCAGAAGGGACTATATGTCCAATATATGGGGTACCTGCCATGTATGCGTTATGGGTTTATCATCGGTTAGAATTATTGTCTTTTTAAGACTTCCGTTAAATTTCTCTAAGAATAATAAATCCAGTATAGAAACAAATTTCAATGCTCTATCCTCTCTCTGAAGTCCTATTTCGTTGCCCTCAAGCAGAATAAGCCCCCTGTCTTTTCGTACCTTCTTACTCTCCTTACGAAGTTCCTTGAAAAATCCTTTATCATCAAAACGGATAATAAGCCAACTCTTAACCAAGCAATCATAATAATTTCCCGCTCGGGAACGAGCAAAAAAATTTCTATCAAAAAATGGATTTTTCTCGTGCTGTTTTTCTAAGGCCTTTAACGATTTTTCAAGATATTGCTGATGTAAAAGTGCCTTACTGTCGCTGACTAAAAAATATTCCTCAAGTTTTTTGCTTTTCTGAAAATCAATCTTTGATTTTAAAAAATTCCTAACAAATTCAATTTCGTCTTTACTTTTTGGGTTATCTAAAATAATTCCCCATTTTTTGGAGAGAACAATATTCTTTTTTAATGGGAATATCCCTTTCAGCAAAACTATATTCATACTTAAACTTCTTTTATAAATTCGTACTCAACTTTTGAAAATAGATTGCTCGGTAAATCCGCCAGCCTCTTTTTTACAACTTTAATTGCTTGATCTGACTTATCGATACCAATCCAATTACGATTTAGTGTTTGAGCAGCAATAAGTGTCGTGCCGGAACCAACAAAAGAATCAAGCACTAAATCACCTTCGTTTGATGAGGCTTCAATAATAAATTTAAGCAAGTCTAGGCTTTTCTCCGTGGGGTATTGAGGATATTGAGGGTCTTTGAACTCCCAAATATCTTGCATTTTTTTCCCTTGTTTTTCATCAAGAAATATTTTTTTCCGAGGAACGCCTTTAGTCGACCATTCAATTAATCCTTGTTTATCCCATTCCTCCAAAATCGCCGGGTTAGTTCGCCAATGACGACCTTTCGGAGGCTTCATCCCTTTCCACTCTTTACTGGTATTACCATTAGATGTTTCGCCCGGAGCATGGAGTGGAATTGTGGTATATCTTCGCCCGTTTTTATCTATCTTTTTAAAAAGTCGCTCTTCGTCTTCTTCTGAAAATGGGATGCGCGGATCATTCCATATCGGCATAGCTGACTTGGAATAAAAAAGGATCAAATCTTTGACGTTACCGTATGCTTTGCGGTCAAAATTTTTAGGATTACATTTAATTCTAGTAATGTCATTCCTAAAATTTTCTCTACCAAAAACTTCGTCCATTATCAATTTTACATAATGCCCGACTTTATAATCTATGTGAAGATAGATAGAACCTCGTTCCGATAATAATTCGCGCAAGAAAAACAAACGTTCTCTTAAAAATTCTAAAAACTCGACTCCGACAATAGTATCGCTATACGCTATTGCATCGCCATTACTGCTGCTAATTGTATTGGCACGATCTTCACTAATTTTAAAATGCCCATTGGTCGCAAACGGCGGATCAATGTATATTAAATCAACTTTGCCAGTGTAATTATCCAGCAAAGCTTTTAAAGCAGAAAGATTATCGGAATGAATGAGCTTATTTTTTGCCCCTTTACCCGATACAGTTTTTAACTCTGCTCTCGAAGTTTTTTCAAGAATATCCTTCTTAGATTTTTTGTTGTCATAGGTAACTAACATAATACTACAACTGATATAAAAACTCCCTTAAAACTAGTGCGCTCATTATATTTTCATTCTTCAATCTACCCGAAATATCCTTATACATTTTATTATTACCTTTAATATAAAGAACCCCGTCAAGAATTGCTATTTTGATTGCTTTGACATTTTTTGCTTTGATCGTCGCAATAGCATCATTGAATTGCGCGTTCTGGTGTCCACCAAAATCGGTTAAAAACTTCGCCTCGCCAATAACATATTTTCCATTAAAACGGCCAATAAAATCTAAGCCTTTGTTGTGTTTATAATTCAAGTGTTCCTTCGCAAAAGCCATCATTTCAGCATCACTAGCGTCTAAAACAGCATTTTCTTTTGTTTCTAAAAATTCGTCAAGTTTAACCGGCTCAATACCAAGTGATTTTTTTCTAAGCCATCGTTTAAAAAGTGGCCCAATTTGCCGATTGGTTTCCTTGGGTTCGGAACAACGAGTATAAATTGCATCAAGACCCATTTCATACAAACGACCAGAAAGACGCGCGGCTGTAGCTGGATTTCTCTCTAGCGCAGTTTTGTCTCGCTTCAGGTAAGCAACGTATGAATCTTTAATCGGAAATAAATCTAATTTCAGAAGATTTTTTAAAAGCAGTTTGTTATCTTTCTGCTTAAATGCTTTTTCAATATCTTTCCATAAATTCCCATCAAGCTCCCTGATCCCTTCAGGAATTGTCGGGTATACTTGGAATAAATCATCCAAATAACTCCGTTGACTTGCATATTCTATACTTAATTTTGTCCAATGATTCATGTTGTTTTTCATATTTTTTAAAATTCTTATTTTCTATTTTTCGTATTACTCGTCTTTTCTAAAAAAGCATTGAGGTCGGACTGCTTGATTCGCCAAACGCCAATCTTCGAAGCCCTAAGCTTGCCGGCTTCGATGTAACGGGTCACGGTGCGCGTATGCACCCTTAAAATTTTAGCTACTTCTTCGATGGTGAAAAGTTTTTCGATTTCGTTCATAAAATTAAGTTAGCCTTTAATACCATTTTACCTCTTATGATTTTCATTGTCAAAATCGCCCTATTTTGTCATAATGGGAGTATGCAGACCAAATACACCAAAATGGAAATATTCGAAAGGCCAAAGTTGGTCAATCGACCGACATGTAAAACCTTCAAGCTCGAGGGTGGGTGTTGGGATTGCGGCCATACGAAATTTCGCTATTACAATTCCGTATTCGGTAAAAAATATTACCAGTGCGAAAAGTGCCGGGCGATCAATCATTAGGTTTTACTATATCAGCCTATTGATACAGTAAACGGCTCTACTATCTCGGTTGAGTGATATAGTAAACTTTAGTGAATGAAGGGCATAAAATGGGTCCCATTCACTAAAGTTTGGCGTTTCGGCAATATGACAAAAGCGTATTATTGCTGAAATATGAACTGGAAGTTAGTTTTAACCTTACTTCCAGTTAAAAAACGATGCTGATTTCCGTCAACTTCTTGTCAGCTTTTGTCAGATTAGCTGTCCACAGAAATGGGTAACCATTCACTGGGGATTGTATTTTGTATCTATTCCTCCTTTAGAAAAGGAGGTGGCGCGTAATCGCGCCGGAGGATTTAAAATTCAAATCCCTCGCCCTACGGGCACTCCCTTTTCCAAAGGGAGAATAAAATTCCCAGTGAATGGTTACAGAAATGGGTGTTGACGGTCCCTAGAGAAATCCGCTAAAATATAAGTATAAGAGTTAGTTGGTCTGACGGCATCCCGCTTGGCGGGACTAAACGCGACGGGACTACGACTACTGTTATCGGCACTGCCATTTGGCGGGTGCATTTGATGACAAGAGTCGTGGTCTCGTTTTTTGTTTCCGGCTCACTCTGCTGAAAAATAATTTCCCTCTGAGGCTAAGGTGCCTCGATGTGATCCGAATTGACGTACAAAATGCGCTTCTGCCCATGCAATTCGTCTCACGCCCGGAAAAAACAAAAACCGGTGCGTTCGAACCGGTCAAAATGGGCACCATTAAAGAGAAAAGCGGAGCTTTTGGCTCCGCAAATCCCACATGGCTCCGCGGGTAGGATTCGAACCTACAACCTAGTGCTTAACAGGCACCCGCGCTACCATTGCGCCACCGCGGAATGTGTAAAATATACGAATTCCAACAAGTAGATAATACCCCATCATTGGGATTTTTTCAAGGGGCGAGCCGTCAAAAAAATAGCCGACGGAAGTCAGCTCTTTGAGGTTCGGCGGCGGCGCGACATCCGCCACGCGACAATCGGCAGAGCGATCATCGGCATACGGCCAAGCGGAGTTTCTTGCGGTTCGGCAAATTCTTCTTGCGCAATCCAATCGTCAGCAGGTTCGGCAACAGCAATAGACGCGTTGGAATCATTGACCGCCGCGTGAATCCACACGGGTTTCCATATTCCTCCATATTCCCTTTCTCTTTTCCAGTCAAAATAATAGGCATATATCCATACTTGATGCGTGCCTTCGGAAAAATAAAAGGGAGATGCCATTAGCGTGCTTTTGTCTCCGTAATAGTACCTTACGGAAACACTTTTATCGCTTCGATTAACCGGTATTTTGCACCGCTCTCCGGCGAAACAATAAACATGTTCCGGCACATCAATCATCGCCGTATCTTTGCTTGTGCCCCCTTTTTTGGTTACCAAAATCGTCGTTGTTTTTTCCGCAATCGCGCCGTAACTATCGGTAATTTCAACAGTCAGAGTATATACTCCTACTGCCTCAGGCTTCAATTGCAGAATTGGCAAAGATTGCCCCTTGCTTATGATCTTTTGCTTACTGCTCACCTGTATGCCATTCTCATCCCTCAACCATACTTCGATTTTTTCAATATAGTCACCATCTCCGGAATTACCGCTATTCGATCCATCAAAATAAACATTGAAAGATTCAAATGAATAAATCGGCGAATCGGTTCTAATTTTAATGGTGGGCGCGGAATTGTCCAATATCATCAGCTTGGTGCTTTGTTGCCTTCGATTATCTCCGTTTTCGGAGGTAAGCACTACCATCACGGTAGGATTTTCCCCCGAATAATCCTTGACAACATATCCTTTGGTGGAGAGCGACCGAGGATCATTGAAAGCAACTGCCGCGGGCGGATCCGCAATCCATTCAACTTGATATTTCTGGCAACCGCTTTTAACCCTCACGCTAAAATCAAGTTCCCCTCCAGCCGCGGTTTCCCGCGTGTCATCTTTGGCGTATTCATCACCGTTGATTTTAATCTCTGATCGCCATTCGGGAACGCAAGACGATAATGGACTCACGATTATCGTCGCGTAAAAATCACCATTCTCCGTCCTTAATATATACAAACCGCTTTTTGCAACATTAAGGCTAATAGAGCTTCCGGTGCCAATATCCTGCCCGTTTTCATATTCCCAAAAACCGGAGCTTCCCTCCAAGACAATCCTGTTGCTTTCCTTGGCGTAAAACGTCTGCCATCTATCGATTCCATTGGTAGTTTGGCTTGTTTTTTTATTCTCGCAGCCAATGCAAGAAACCAATGGCGGGCTTGCCAGAGCAACCGGCAAAACTAATACCAAAAAAATGCAAACCATTGCTTCGCGCCCAATATCCAATCCAATCATCTCCCCAACATTTTTTGAATGTGCTTTTGTGCTTACAGATTAAATAGAATTCCTAATTTGTCAAGGCCGCAGTCCCGTATAAATTGCGCTTCTTTATGGGAAAACAACTCTAAATTTGGGTTTGGAGTTTTTCTAGGATGCGGAAGATGTCGGATTGGCGGTTTTTGGAATAGAGCACCACGATCGCTATCGGTTTTTTGTTGACTTCAAACACCGAGGCGATGGTTTGCTTTGATTCCACCAAGTAGCCGGTTTTGCCGCCCACGAACGCCGCCAGCGGATAGAAATTGTTCACGTTTTGGAATTTCATCCAAGTGCCGGATTTGTCGGGCAGCCAAAGGTTGTTGCTTTTGGTGATTTGCAAAATTTCGGGATGGTTTTTATAAACATAGTCCACCATTTTTGCCAAATCCGCGGGAGTGGATTTGTTTTTGGGATTCATCCCGCAGGCGTCGTAAAAAATAGTATTTGCCATTTCCAGCTCTTTTGCCTTTTGGTTCATCAGCGCCACAAATTCTTTTTCGCCGGCCGAATGCGCCAGCGCTTCGGCGGCATCATTGGTGGACTGAATCAGCGCGGCTTTTAATAAATCGCGCGCGTTCACGCGCGCGCCTTCAAAAAGCACCGGACTGCCGCCCCAATACGAGAGCATCTCATCGGTGAGAGTTATTTTTTTATCAAGATCAATATTTTCGCGAGCAACCACCGCGTTCATCATTTTGGTGATTGACGCGATGGAGCGGATTTGATCGGGGTTTTTGGACAAAAGCGTTTTTCCCGACGTCAAATCAACCGCGATATACGCCGGCGAATTGATTTGATTTTTGGCCGCCAGATTGCCCAAAAGCATCTTGAAAAGCGAAATTTCGTATTTGAGCGATTCAATAAACGCCGCGGGATTCAACACGGCGTAATTTTGCGCCCGCGCGAAATTGTTTTGCCAAGGCAAAACCGCGAAAAGAAGAATGAAAAATATGATTGGAAATAATTTTTGTTTCATTTGGGTAATTATTCGTCGAAAATAAAGCTAGAATGCAAATTGGCCGAGGTTTGCGCCCCGCGCAGTTTTAGCATAGCCAAGGCGCGGCCTTAAATCCCGGGAGGAATTAAGCTTTTGATAATCGCGATTTCTTCTTCTTGCGAAATCATCGCGGTGTTTAAAACCAAATGGTAGTTGGCCGCGTCGCGATAATCATATTCAAACAGCCGTTTGCTTGCCGCCACCTCGTCGGCTTCGCGGCAATAGAGAATATCCTTGATTTCCTCCTCGCTGCTGCCATTATATTTTGCCAGCCCCGCGCCTCGCTTGGCGCGAATATCCAAATCCGCGGTTAGAAATACCAGAAAAACCGGCAAATCTTTTAAATAGATCGTGTAGCGGCTATCGCCCAACAAATGATTTTTTGAAACTTGCTCGCGAAAATCAATATTTACTTGCTTGTTGTCTTCGCTGGAAGTGGTGCGCCAATATTCCTCAAAAGAAATTTGCTTGTCGGGATATAATTTTGCCCAGCGCGCGCGCCACAAATCGCCCACGGACAACACCGGCCAGCCATAGATTTCTTTCAATTTTTCAACCAGCGTGGACTTGCCCGCCCCGGGCAGTCCGGAAAAAACAATCGATTGATATTTCATAATCAATAATCCCTAAGTTTTTTCAAGCTGGCGTGGTTGCGGATTTTTTCCAGGGCTTTGGCTTCAATTTGGCGAATGCGTTCGCGCGTGACGCCGAATTCCTGCCCCACTTCCTCCAACGTATGAGTTACGCCGTCTTCCAAGCCAAAACGCAGTGCCAATATCTTTTGTTCACGGGGCATCAAATCAACCAAAACCTCGTGCAAGCGGTTTTTGAGCAAGCTGCGCGCGGCGTCCAGCGACGGCGAAGTGATTTTGCTGTCGGCGATAAATTCGGCCAAAACGCTGTCTTCGCCGTCGCCGCCCACCGGCGTCTCCAGCGACACCGAATCCTGGGAAATTTTTTGGATATAGCGCACTTTGGACGGCTCCAACCCCATTTCCGAAGCGATTTCTTCGGGCAAGGGATCGCGCCCCAAAAACTGCAAAAGCTTTCTTTTCGCTTGCGTGAACTTGGAAATGGTTTCGATCATATGCACCGGAATGCGCACCGTGCGCGCCTGGTCGGCCAATGCCCGGGTAATCGCTTGGCGAATCCACCATGTAGCGTAGGTGGAAAATTTGTAGCCCTTGCGCCAATCAAATTTTTCCACCGCGCGAAATAATCCCAAATTTCCTTCTTGAATCAAATCAAGCAAGCTCAAATGAGCGCTGCGGCCGATATATTTGCGCGCGATTGACACCACCAATTTCAAGTTTGACCGGGTAAGCCGCTTTTTGGCTTCCATATCGCCGGCTTCAATTTTTTTTGACAGTTCTTTTTCGTCGTGGGCGGTGAGCGCCGGAATCCGGCCGATTTCTTTTAAATACATTTGCACCGGATCGATTTTTGACGCCAACACGCGCTTGGCGGCTTTATCATCGCCCACTTCCAAAAATTCCCGCGCTTCCTTGACCTCAATGCCGCTCGCGTCAAGTATTTGATAGAGTTCGTCCAATCCTTTAACATCTTTTTCCACCGCGGGGAAAAAGAATAAAATTTCGGCAAAAGTGATAAAACCGCGCTGGCGCCCCTTTTGCATAAAAGCTTCAAGTTTTTGCGGATCAAAAACCTTGCGCGACATCGTTTCCTTTTCGCCGCGTTTTTTTGAAGATTCGGGTTTTACCGCGATAAATGTTCGGTTTTGCGCGGCTGCTTGAGGTTTTGGCGCGATTGTTTTTTCTTCCGGTTTAACGGTTTTCTTTGCTTTCACCTTTGCTTTTGCTTTTACCTTTGACTTTATTTTGGCTTTTGCCGCGGACACCGTTTTTTTCTTTGCCGCGGCTTTTGCCGGCGTTTTTGCCGTTGAAAGCTTTTGCGCTTTTTTCTTTGTTGCCATAATCAAAAATTATTTACTTTTCGGTTTTATTATTCACGGATTTTGCCAATTCATTAAACTCGTCCCGCAAGCGGGTGGCGGCTTCTTTGTCGCCTTTTTTTTCCGCGTCGATCAGCCTGCCGGAAGCCCGCGCCAGCGAATCTTTAAAAAAACTTTGCCCAACGCGTTCAATATGAAAAGAAAATTCTTCTTTTGCGGCTTGCCGGCTGATTATTTCATTTTCGGCTTCTATAAAAGCCGCCTCAAAATAATCTTTTGCTTCGCCTTTGAGCTCGCCGCCGGAAAATTTTTGGTCAACTTTAAAATTATGAAAAATTTCTTTTGCCGCGGCCGAAAAAGAATCAATAATTTTATCTTCAAGTAAAGCCGCGAATTCAGGAAATTTAACCGCCAAAACAAGCAAGCGTTTTGCCAAACGATCTTTGTCGGAACAAAATCCGCCGCGCGCGGCCGCTATGCCGACGCCGACCGAGGGTTCCAAAACATTTTCATTTATCCTAACTTTTTTTAGCTCTTGACGCAAGTATTCCTCATAATGAATATCGCGCGCTTCCATGCGATCGGCAAGTTTTTGCAGCCAAAAAGCCTGCTGCACCGCGTTGGGAATAATTTTGATCGCCGGCAAAACAAATTCGGCAATTTTTTTGCGGCCTATCGGCGACGATTTGTCATGCGCGGCAAACGCGCGATCAAAATAAAAATCCATGATTGTTTGGCTGGCGGCAACCGCGCGCCGCCACTCTTGCGGATCGGCCAGCGCGACATCGGCCGGATCCTTGCCATCCCCATTCGGCCGCGCCACGCTCACGTTAAATCCCATTGCCGACGCCAAATCAATCCCGCGGCGATTGGCGGCCTCGCCGGCAAAATCCATATCATAACCCAAAATCAAATTATCGGTAAATCGCTTCAGAATCTTTAAATGCGCGGGCGTTAACGCCGTGCCCGAAGTGGCGGCGACATTTTCCACGCCCACCTGCGCCGACATTATCACATCGGTATAGCCCTCCACCAAAACGCACGAATCAAGTTTGCGCACCTCGCTTTTGGCGCGATCCAAGCCGTAGAGAATCCGGCTTTTATCATAAATAAGCGTATTGACGGTATTCAAATACTTCGGCTCCGCGGAAACGTCTCTTTGCCTGCTTTCAAATATCCGGCCGCCAAACCCCGCCGCTTGCGAATTGAAATCAAATATCGGAAACATAATCCGCCCGCGGAAACGGTCATAAACTCGACCGCCGGAACTTTTAACCGCCAATCCCGCGCCGATTATTTCATCGTCAATATAGCCCTCGCGCGCCAAAAAATCATGCAGCCCCTGCCAAGAATCGGGAGAATATCCCAATCGCCAAACCGATATGCTTTCTTCGGACAGCCCGCGGCGCAAAAGATATTCTTTGGCCGCCTTGCCCGCGGCGCTCTGCGCCAATTGCTTTTCAAAAAATTTCGCCGCCAGCTCGCAGGCGTCATACAAACGCCGCCGGACGGTTTTTTGCTCTTTTTCCTGTTGCGTGGGCGGACGCAGCTGCACGCCGGCTTTTGCCGCCAAAATCCGCAAAGCGTCGCCAAATTCCACGCCCTCAATCTCTTCAACGAAGGTGAACATATCCCCGCCCTTGCCGCAGCCGAAGCACCGCCAAGTCTGGCGCGCCGGCGAAACAAAAAACGACCCGCTCTTTTCCGAATGAAACGGGCACAATGCCGAAAAATTCACGCCTGTTTTCTTCAACCGCACATATTCGCCGACAACATCCACAATATCCAGCCGGCCTTTGATTTCCTCAACGGGAGAATCCATGTAAAAAAATATTAATATCCAATTATCAATCCCAAAACAAATGCCCAATACCGAAATTTAAAATTTGAAATTCAGAAATTTGAAATTTATTGGAAATTGGAAATTTTGATATTTGTTAATAGTATCATCAGTCTAACGCAAAAACGGGTAAAAATCCACCGCAACATAAAACGATGGAATTCTTTTGCGAAATCTTTGGAAAATTTAAAATCGGGAGAATAAATGTATTTACAAATGTATATACATTCAAAAAGGGGATTGCGGACAAGCGGGAAAAAAATGCTATGATAAAAATGCAAATTGCCAAGGTCGCACCTTGCCGCACTCGTCAAGGAACGACCTTTTAAAAATTCACAAATCAATGAAAATCGCGATTATTTCAGACACTCACGACAATTTGGCCACGCTGGATAAATTTTTGGCGTATATCAAAGAAAATCCGGCGGGCGCGATAATCCATTGCGGAGATATCGCCGACGGCGCTACTTTGGAAAAACTGGCAAAAAACTTTTCCGGAGAAATTTTGGCGGTTTTTGGCAACATGGATTACCGCGACATGGTTGAAATCGCGGCCAAAAAATACCCCGGGCAAATCCAATTATTCAAAAGTTTCGGGCAAGCCGAACTGGGCGGATTGAAAATCGGGTTTTGCCACTTCCCGGAAGCTGCCAAGCGCGCAGCCGCAAACCAATCGTTTGATTTTGTTTTTTACGGTCACACCCATAAACCATGGCTTGAAACCATTGATAATTGCCAACTGGCCAATCCCGGCACGCTGGCGGGAATGTTTTATCAAGCCGCTTTCGCGATTTTGGACACCGACACGAAAAAATTGGAACTAAAAATCGTCAGCCGTTTAAAAACCCAAGTTTGATAAGGTGAAACCTCGACGATTACATCGAGGATTCACCTTGAAATACAAAAGCGCCCCGCAAAGGGAGCGCTTTTTTTGAATTTTATTCTACTTGATAATACCTTGACTTGAACTGCCGGATTCGGGGCGTTTTTTGGCGAATATGTAGATATAAACAATCTCCAAAATGCCTACGGTGTTCACCAGCATCAACGCCGCAAACCAATATAATTGATTGTTGCGCGCGGCGCGCCAAAGCGCGGCGGCTTTCCATGCGATTGACCAGGCAAAAACCAGAACAAAAACCCACATCGCCGTTTCTTCAAGCGGCTGGCAAACCGGCAAAATCCGGCTTATTTGTTGAGGAAATGTATTCATATTTCTTTAATTTTAAATTTTTAATTTTCAAACCTTTTCGACCATTGTTTCCTCCCCGCTTATCTTCTCGGAAAACTTTTTTATCAATTTAATCTCCCGATTGGGCACAATGTATATCGTACCGTCCTTGCCTTTGAGCGTTGTGCGGCGCAAAGATATCGCCAAAACTTCTCCTTTCGCCCCGCCGATTTCCACGCTGTCGCCGATATTGTATTCACCTTCAATAATGATAAATATTCCGGCGATAAAATCGGTGATTAAATCTTTTGCCGCCATGCCCACGGCCAATCCCGCCAGCCCAAGTCCGGCTAAAATCGGCGCCACGTTGACGCCAAATTCCGGAAGCAAGGTAACCAGCGCGATAACCCAAACCGCGGAAGACAAAATATTCTTCAGTGTATTGATTATCGTTTCAATCCGTTTTTTCTGTTGGCGGATAATTATATTCTTATACTTTGCCCGGCCAATATTGTCAACAATCGGCATCAATTTTTTGCGCGAAAGCAAAGATCGCACGACCGCGTCGGCAAAAACCGCCGCCGCGATTATCAAAACCGCCCGCACCCCGTGCTGCGCGCCCCACGCCCAAACAAAGTTGAATATATTGCTAAAAATCAATGATAATTCCATAAATTATTACTTAAATGCTGTTGAAACCAAACTTCAACACGCTTGTTGAAGTTTGATTTCAACAATGGCTTCCATTTTAGCACAACTTCAATAATTTTTTAATTCTTTGCGGCAGGCGGAATAATTGGGAATCGCGATGGAAACCAAATGCCAGAATTTTGAGGAATGGTTCATTTCGCGCAAATGGCACAATTCGTGCGCCACGATATAATCGGACAAGCAATCGGGCAGAAGCGCGATGCGATAATTGAAATTTAAATTTTTTTTGCAAGAACAACTGCCCCAGCGCGTTTTTTGATCGCGTATCGCCACGCGATTGAAATCAAAATTGTAGGCACAATTAATTTTGGCAATTTTTTGCAAAACCAAACTTTTGGCCGCCGGCGCCAGGCGCAAAAAATCGCGGCGATTCCCAACCGCCAACAAATTTTTTTTGTCCTTTAATTCCGCAATTTTTCGCAAAATCCAATTCGCTTTTTGCGCTAAAAATTTTCGCGCCAAAACTTCCGGCAAAAACCGCGGCTTGGTCACGCAAACTTGACCGCCGCGCTTCACGGAAATGCGCAAACATTTCGCCCGCGCGCTGGTCTTTAAACAATACTCAATCTCTACGCCATTAAAATTGATTTTTCTTGATTTGCTTTTCAAGCTTGGCATTAATCTTAAATCTTAAATCTGTTATCTATTGTCCCCCGAGCCGTGCAACACCCCTCTCTCCTTTCGCGATTGCAACTTGGCGATATTTTCTTGCGCGACATCTTCCAAACTCAAATCAAGCTCCACCGCCAAATTGGCGATATACCACAAAACATCACCCAATTCCTTTTTTAACTCCTCGCGGCGCTTATCGTCAACAACATTGTCATTATCGCGCACGATCTTTTTGATTTTTTCGGCCACCTCTCCCGACTCGCCGCAAAGCCCCAGCGCCGGATAAACAAAATTCTTCCCCGCGCCCGCGTAAATCGCGGTCCCCCGCGCCAATTTTTGATATTCATTAAATTCCATAAAATTATGCAATAACTAAAAACTCATAACCGATAACTTCAACTCAAAACCTAAGATGTTGTCATTTTATAAATTCAACACATTTTCAGATCTGAATTTTTACATAAAGTTTTGGGTTATGGGATTTTACATTTTGCATGTATTTATTAACGGTACTTTGCCATGATTTGGGCGGTTTCCAAAACGTGGCCGGAAATCGCGCCTTCAAATTGTTCAATGTCGGCGCCTTCGTTTAGATAAAGTTTCGCGTCTAGCGCGTAGAGGGTGAAAATGTAGCGGTGCGTGCCGCTTGGCGGGCAGGGGCCCACATATTCAACCTTGCCGTTGGTGGTTTTGCCTTGCCGCGCGCCGGCGAGCAATTCGCCGGATTTAACGGTTTCGGTTGCAGGATCAATATTCCACAAAATCCAATGAATAAAGGTTCCCGAAGGCGCGTCGGGATCGCGCAAAACCAACGCCAGCGACCGCGCTTTTCGCGGGATATTTGCAAATTCCAGCGGCGGGTTTGTTTCCTCGCCGTCGCAAGTGAATTTTGGCGGAAAGCCGTCATTATTCTCAAACGACGGACTGGCAATTCTCATATCATTGGTATTGATCATATTGTTTTGATCATTGTTTTGCCATTGTAGCACAAAATTCACCGCAAAAAACACCGCGCCAACCGCCAGTAAAATCGCAAAAGCGATTCCCCACGCAACGAAAAATTTTCTCATATTACACGAATATTACTGATAATCAAAAGATTGACGAGGTCGCACCTTGCCGATTACGTCAAGGAACGACCTCAAAAATATAACTGCCAGCAATATTTATGGCAATTGCAAGCGAACGAGGCGCAACTGTTCGTAGCTTATGAACCCATCGCCCAATAATTCCATCGCCGGCGCCAGCGGATAGCACCCATCTTCGGCGCGGCAATTTCTCAGCGCCGCTTTGGCGGCGGCCAGCTTGCCGATTGGAATTTCTTTTGCCAAATCCGAAAAATTGAATTTTGGATCTTTGGCTTTTATTTTTTCGCAATGGGAAATAACAGTTGCCAATTTCAACCTTCTGACATCGGCAATTCGCGCAGGCGGCATTCCTTTTTGAAGCCATTCGCGCGTTGCCGCCACGGTATCGATTCTTTTCTCCTTTTTGGAAATATCGGCAAAACGATTCTTTGGCGCGTACGCGGGAATTTCTTTCGCGTGCCGCTCGGACTCGCGTTTTAATCCGCGATCAAACTCCAAAACATCTTCATCCACGCGCAGGGCGATTTCGTTAAATCCGGCCAACGACAATCCGGCTGATGAGCGCACGCGCGACAACGCCACATAGCCCATACCCGGCTCAAACGATTGGCGCAAATCAACCCGTGCGGCATCCAAACTCATCCCTTGGCTTTTGTGCACGGTGATCGCCCATGCCAAGCGCAAGGGATATTGATTGATTTCAGCCTTAACGTCGCCGTCTTCGGCAATGTGCCACGCCGCCAAGCCGACATCAATCGTTTTGCGCGCGGTGCGCACCAATATGCGCCCGTCATCCAAGCTCTTAACCACTCCCAGCGTGCCGTTGACATAGCCTTCTTCAAAATTATTTTTCACGAACATCACCCGCGCCCCCGCCTTTAATCGCAAAACCGAAGGCGCCAAACATCCTTTTTGCAGGCGGCCGGCCAGCGCGGCCGGCCCGATTGATTCCATTTTATAAACAAATTCTTTGCCGGAAATTTTTTGCAATTCCAAATTGTTTTCAATATCCACGTCAACATTGTGCGTGTAGAGCTTCGTCGGTTCAACCGGCATGGTAATTTCGGCATCCACTCGGGATTGCAGATATTGCCTCACGTTCTCGCCGGCGGCATTGTCTCTAACGGCATTCAGCAGGCGCAAAAACTTTTCATCTTTTTGGCGGTATTGCTCATCCAAATAACAAATTTTTAAATCAAGATCTTTCCACGCCCGCGATTGGTAGGCAAATCTTGCCAGCTCGCCGTTTTCTTGCCCAAACCCAAAACTTGCTTGCGTTTCGCGCGTGTTTTTCCTTGCCGGCGATCGCATTATCGGAGGCAATTGAAAAAAATCGCCGCAAAGAATTGCCTGCACGCCGCCGAAAGGCAAATCAATTTGCTTGAATTGGCGAAACAACAAATCCGCCAGATCCAACTGCGCCGCCCCCAGCATGGAAATTTCATCAATAATCAAAACCTGCGCCCGCGAAAAACGGCGGCGCAAATAGCTCCTTTTTAACAAATCTTTCAATTCGGATTTGGAAATCGAATCGCGCACCCCCATACCGGTCCACGAATGGATGGTGATGCCGTCCAAATGCGTGGCGGCAATTCCCGTGGACGCGCAAACGGCAACACTGGCGCCCGCGGATTTCAGCCAATTGATATAGCGGTTTAACAAAAAAGTTTTCCCGCTGCCCGCCGGTCCGGTAATAAACGCGTTATTCCCCGCTTTTAATATGGCCATCGCCTGCTCCTGTGTCATCTTGTATTTTTTAGTTTTCCGTATTTTTTAGTTTTCCGCTTTCCGCTTTCCGCTTTAAGTTTTACACTTTCTCGCTTCCATTCTATACCGCTCCCGCCCATCCCGCAACCCAAACAAATAATTGGCAGAGCTGGAAGTTTTTTTTATTTCTGTTATTATTTTGCTATAATAACGAATAATCATTTAAACATAAATTATTTATTTTGAATTACGAAATTAGCATTTGTGGAAATTTGACTTTGGCTTTTGAAAAGTCAATTTTCAACAAATGCGCTCATATCGGTGTTTTGTTGAAGTCAAATTTCAACGCGCTTCCCTCGCCATACTCGGGACAAGCTGTTGAAAATTGACTTCAACAAAGTGTATTTCGTAATTCAAAGTATTTATAAACATTAAAATTATGAACAAGGGTATACTGGTATTGATAGTTGTTTTGGTTTTGGGTGTTGCGGCGTGGATGATGTTGGGCGGGCCAAAAAAACAAGAAGGCGGCACGCAGGAGCCGGTGAGCAAGTTGAGTCCTTTGAACGCCAAATATCTGGTGGAAACCGATTTTGTTTCGCTGGAAAACGGCAAGGCCGAAGGCATCAACCCCTATGGCGCGGCAAAAATGACCACTGAAATTACCGGCGAGCCGGTTTCGGGCGATTTGAACTCCGACGGCCAAGCGGATTGGGCGGTGGTGCTAAAACAGCAAAGCGAAAATGATCCGGGCGCCTACTATTATGTGGCAATTGCTCTGGTTGACGAATCAAAAGATTTAATCGTGGGTTCCAACGCCGTGCCTCTGGGAGAAGGCGTAAAAATTGAAGATGTTACCATTATCAACGAAGCGGTGCGCGTTAATTTTCTGGAAAGAAAGCTAAACGGCGACGAAGTAGAACCCGAACCCACAGTGCCGGTTTCCAGAAGCTATATTTTGGATGGCGTGATGTTTAAAGAACTCACGCAAAAGCGCGCCAACGCCCAAGCCGAAGCCGCCTGCACCGACAACCGCGGCGAATGGAATATGGATGAGAATACTTGCTCGGGCATCAGCCAAGAGCTATGCGATCAATTCGGCGGCGAATTTGAAGGCAACCTGTGTAAATTCTAAAATTTATTAAAAACAAAAAGCGTATCGAACTTGCCGATACGCTTTTTTTCTTTATCAGCCAATGGTATCGCGGCCGATCCAGCAGATTTTTAACGTGCTCCACAGCACCAGCGGAAGAAATACCAGCGACAAGGCACCGTAAATTATGTAGCGCCGTTTTATTTTTGAAAATATGCCCGCGACCGCCGCGCATATCACCGTCAGCGGCGCGATATACCACGCGAAATAAAAAGACAGCACCCAAAAAAGCGCGGCAGAACAAAACCCGAGCGCGAAATCAAGCTTTTTTATCAGCGGATCTTTTTTATAAAAATCCGGATCAAATCTTTTGGCAGGCATGCCGTACATAGAATTAAGTCAAAAGTCAAAATTCAAAAGTTTAAGTGATAATCCAAAAGTTAAATGCAAAAATACGAATACAAAGCATAAGGTCAAAGGCTAAGGTTTGGGGTTCAAAAAATTATTTTTGGCAATTTGGGCAGTAGAAGGTGCCGCGGCCGGCTTGTTTTTCTCGTTTTACAATGCCCAGGCAATTAAAGCATTTTTGCCCGTCGCGCTGATAGACCAAAAAGTGATCTTGATAGCATCCGGGCGATTCATCCAGCTGGCGGTACCACTCGTCTTTTCCCGAAGAGCCGCGGCAGTCAATCGCTTTTTTCAAAATTTTTTCAATCGCTTGACGCAGCTCATTAACTTCTTTTTGGTTTAAAGAATTTGCCGGCCGGAACGGATTGATTTTTGCCTCAAAAAGCGCTTCGTTGGCATAGATGTTGCCGATGCCGCCGATTTTTTCCTGATCCATCAACACCAATTTTACCGCACGGCGCGATTTTGACAAGATAGCGGCAAAATTATCCAAAGTGAAATTTGCGCAAAACGGCTCAATCGCTTTTTTATTCTTGTCCAAATCGCAAATTTTGGCAACTTTTATCCATCCAAATTTTCGCGAATCGTTAAAAAGCAGGCGCGCGCCATCGGCAAAATAAAAAACCGCCCGGGTAAATTTTGCCGGCGCATTATCGCCCGCGGCGCGCCAAAAAAATTGCCCGTTTAATTTAAAATGCGCCAAAAGCGCCGCGCCGTTGGCAAAGCGGATTTGCAAAACTTTGGCAACTCGGCCGACATCCGTGATTTTTTGGCCGATAACGTCTTTTGGATCGCCAATAAACATTTTTGGCTCCAAAATCTCAATTCTTTTTATGGTTTTGCCGATAATTTTCTCGGCTAATTGCCGCCTGATTGTTTCAACCTCGGGCAGTTCGGGCACGAAATTAATTCAAAAGTCAAAAATCAAAAGTCAAAAGTGAATTTTGAAATTTAAAAATTTTGATTTTGTTTATTATTTATCATTTATCATTTGATTTTCATTTCTTGAATCATCCCATGAATCGCGGCCGTCGCCGGTGATGGGGATAACATTTCCCAGATAGCGAGACTGGGCGTTGGCGGCAACATCCAAAAAGGCTTTCACGCGCGCCGCGTTCTCGCGCAAAAAATTATAAAATCCCAGATCATATGCCCGCAAATCCGCCTTCATTCCCGAAGCTTCTATGCCGATTTCGCGCGCCAGATAAAGCGCGCGCGGCAAATGAAACTCCTGAGTGGCAATTATCAGCGATTGGGCTTGAAAAATATGCTTGGCGCGATAAATGCTGTCATAAGTGTCAAATCCCGCGTAATCAACAAAAATATCTTGCGGCAAAACGCCGTTCTTCAAAAAGAAATCTTTGGCAACATTCACTTCATCATAATCATCGCGGCTGTGATCCCCGCTCACCAATATTTTTTTCACAATTCCGGCACGGTAGACCTCGAGAGCGGTGCAAACTCGGTCATAGAAAACCGCGCTCATTCTCCCCCCGCGGTAAACCGCCGCTCCCGGCACCAAAACCGCTTGCGCCCGGGGCAAATCTTCAATTTTGGAATATATATTTTTTGCGCCGGCATTCGCCACATAAATATCGGCCACGATGCCGGCTAAAAATACTCCCGCGGCAATTGCCGCCAAAACAAATAACAATTTCTTCAATCTATCATTCATAATATCAATTTAAATTCCATGCGCGTTAAAGTCAAATTTCGGCAAACTCATTGAAGTTTGGCGGCAGACATTGCCTTGAATATGCCTCAATTCAAAAAAAAGACAATGGCGCGACCGGCATTACTCTTGACATTATGCCGAAAAAAAGCGAGATTGGTATAATGTAAAAAAATCGGCTAATATAAAAACACAGTGCCGTTTTCGGGCGCACCGCACAAACCCCGTGTTTAAAATATGCGGGGAAATTATTTTTAATCATCTATATTTTTACAATGGTTAAAACAATGCTTTCCAAATTTTTACAAATAATTCCGCAAAAAAATTGCTCAAAATGCAAGGGTATTTTGCTTGTAATCACCGGTCCCAGCGGCGTGGGCAAAGACACCACCAAGGATCTTTTTTTGAAGCGCAATCCCGAATTTTGCAAAATTGTCACCGACACAAGCCGCGCGGCGCGCCCCGGAGAAGTTGAGGGTATCAGCCACAATTTTTACGACAACAAAGAATTTAAGCAAAGAATTAAAGAAGAAAAATATTTGGAATATATTGAAGTGCGCCCGGGGGAATATAAGGGAACCAGCAAAGAAGCGATTTCGGTGATTCTCACCGGCAAAAACGTGATCTGGCAAATTGATGAATACGCCATGGCTCACGTGAAAAGGATTATTAAAGAAAACATGCCCGATGTCGCCGATTCGATCCTTGAGAGGCTGATTACCGTTTATATCGCTCCCGAAGATTGGGACCAATTGCGCGAACAATATTTTCGCCGCGACCCAAGCGCTTCCGAAGAAAAATTTTTAATCAAACTCGCGCGCGACCGCGAAATGTGGTGGCAATACCACGAACGCTATGATCATGTGGTGATCAACAGACGAGGAAAGATTAATGAAACTGTTGCCGCGATTGAAAAATTGGCGGCGCAAAAAGCCGAGTCGTTACTGGGATGCTGCACCGTGCAACAGCATACGGCAATTGCCAACTAATCCCGCAGAAAACAAAAACTGCGTTTTTTTAATACAAGAACGTTAAATAATCGGCACAGCCGAAAGATGGAAATTGCGGTAGAATATAGTTATTTACCACTCTTAAAATGAAAACAGAAACGATAAAAATTGCCAAATACATTTCGCAAGCCGGTGTCGCCTCGCGAAGAAAAGCCGAGATCTTGGTTGGCCAAGGGCTGGTTTTTGTTAACGGCAAAAAAATTAGCGACGTCGCCAGGCGCGTTGATCCGACAAGTGACAAAATAACCGTTGCCGGCAAGCAATTGGAAATTCAAAAGCCGGTTTATTATCTTTTAAACAAACCTGCGGGATACACTTGCACCTTGCAAGATCGCCACGCGCGAAAGCTCATTATTTCGCTGGTTCCCGATAAACCCAAAGTTTGGCCCGTGGGACGGCTGGATAAAATGACTTCGGGGCTGATTTTACTCACCAACGACGGAGATATCACTTTGAAGCTCACCCATCCGCGCCATGAAATTAAAAAGGAGTATGAAATAATCTCCAATCTGCCCCTGACGCAAACCGAAATTAAGTCGATCCAAAACGGATTGAAACTTGAAGACGGATTTATCAAACCCGACCAATTTGAAGTAATCGGCAAAAAGAAGTACCTCATTACCATTCATTCGGGAAAAAAGCGCGTGGTGCGGCGTATCATCGAAAAAGTCGGCAAATCGGTGGTTGATTTAAAAAGAATCCGCGTCGGTTCCTTGAATCTGGACAGCCTGCCCTCGGGCAAATACCGCGAATTATCGCCTCAAGAAATCTCTCGCCTGCTGAAATGATTATATGTTTATATGAATTTTACAATTTCTTCGGCTACTTCTTTGTGGTTATTGATCACCAAAATGTGATTGGCTTCTGGCAAGATTTTCAATCGCGCGCCTGGAATTTTTTTTGCCAATAGAACCGAATCCGAACACGGGAACACCGTGTCTTTTTTTCCGTGAATTATCAAAACCGGCAATTTTATTCCGCAAATTAATTTCCAGCCATCGGTTTTGCGTGCCTGGCGCAGGCAATGGCAATAAACCCGCAATGAAGTGTTGGAAATATCGGCAAAAAGGCGGCGCCAATCCCAATCACCGCTCCCAATGAATTTTGAATAATCAATGTGTTTGCCGATTCGCTCTTCAAAGGGCAGTAAATTATTGATTTGCGAAAACGTCAAAAACGGCCAAGCCATTTTGGCACGCGCGGTTTGAGCAATGCGATAATCCGGCGCCAACAAAATCAACGACTTAACCGTTTGAGAATATGTTCGCGCATACTCAAGCGCCAGCAAAGTGGAAAACGAATGGCTCACCAAAACAAACCGGTCCATTCCAAATTTTTTGGCCAGCCCGTTAATATCTTCAGCGGTGTTTTTTGGATCATAATAGCCAAAATCTCTTTTTTTGATTGATTTGCCGTGTCCCCGCAAATCAAAAAACAGCAAATTATAGTTTGCGCTAAAACGATCCTCATAAAACCGCCACGCCGACAAACTTCCCGACAAGCCGTGCATAAAAATCAAATTCTGCCGGCCGGCAACAAAATCATTGCGCCGAAAATATATTCGATCTTGAAAATATCCTTCGATCATATTGGGTTTTATTCTGTTCTTTATTACCTATTCTTTTTCTTTCCAATCTTCAACGATAATTGCCTGCCCCCGCTTTTTTAAAACCACCCTTTGCTTTTCGCGCCACCCCAAAGAAGTTAAAAATTCTTTGGGAATGGTGATCGCCAGCGAGCTTTTTCCCAACCGAGTTAATTTGCGCACGTTCTTTTCGGCAAGTTTTCTCATATTTTTAATTATTAAAAATTATTACCGCAACCCCATTATACCATCACCCCACAAAAAACAAAACGAATGTATATACATCCAAAAAACAGCTCCGCCTTTCAAAAAAAATTGCACAGGTTTCACCTATGCATTGTGGCAATATGTCCATTATTCGAACGCGGATATAGAATGACCCGATCACCTTTTTTTCGATTGCAGTTGTCGCACAAAGGCTGGATATTGCCAATATCGTCAAGACGCGGAATATTATAACGCCGCCTGAAACAAATTGGCACAATATGATCTCTGGTCAGCTGTTTCCCCGTCTCTTTTTCCGTGCGCCCGCAACATGGACAAGTATAATCATATAGCTTTCTTAAATCGTTCCACTCCTCAATCGTGTGCCTGCCCTTCGGTGGCTTTGAATAATCACCCCTCTGCCATCTTCCCAAATTATTGTCTATTCTTCTTATCCAATTCCCATATCTTTCCAGCACTTCCAAATCCGGATCAAAAAACCATGATTTTTCAATGAGCAATTCTTGATCAGCGGATATTGAGCTAGCGATAAACACCCCCGCAATCTTTGGTTAGATTTTCCCATTTCAAAAGATAAAAGTCAATTTCAATTGGTCAAGGTGTCACCTTGACCAATTTTTTGGGTTGAAATAAGAGGAAAATTGGGGTAGAATTGGGTTGGAAGAAAAATTAAAATAGGATTTGTCAAAATTATGGATGTTTTTTCTCAAATTATCAATAATCAGCCGCTCGCCGCCGGGTTTTTGGCATGGTTTATCGCGCAATTGATAAAGCTGGCTTTGGCGCTGAAACACGGCGTGAGCCGCGAGGCGTTCCGCCGGCTTTGGGCCAGCGGCGGCTTTCCCAGCTCCCATTCCTCGGCGGTCACCGCGCTGGCATCGGCCTGCGGCATCGTCTATGGTTTTGACTCGCCCCATTTTGCCATCTCCGCGGTTTTCGCGCTCGTGGTAATTTATGACGCGTTCACTCTGCGCCAAGAAACCGGCAAACACGCCGAACTGCTCAACAAAATCATTGAAGACTATTACCGCTACAAGCGGTTTGAAGCCAAGCATCTAAAAGAACTCTTGGGGCACACCCGCTTTGAAGTGTTTTTCGGCATCCTCTTGGGCATCGCCGTGGCAGTTTTAATCTGCGCCTAATTTTGTAATTTCAAAAATGCCTTCGCAACAAAATGCAAAGGCTTTTTTGATTGATTCTTCAAAAAATTTTACGGGTACTGCAAAGCCTATCTACCCTTTCGAGCGAAAGCTTCCAAACCAGCACCGCGCAAATCGCCTCCCCTATTTTCCCGACCGACAAAATAAAAAACCAATCAGAGGGTTGTGCCCTCTGATTCAGGCATAAAATTGTAATCCGATTATTTGCTCCAGCCGCGAATTACTTCTTGAAAATTCTTTAGTTTTTTACCTTGCGCCTCCCATTCCTCCTGCTTAATATAGATCGTTTGATATTTAGCATTTTTTTGGTTGGCATTTACATCGACGCACCATTGTTCGAGACGCTTTATTTTTTCAATATCGTCTAAATCCTCCCTGCCCTTGGTTTCTACGATATAATATTCTTTTGGTGATACCTTAATAATAAAATCCGGATAATACTCTGAGATATTACCATCGGCGTTTTTATAATCAATTTTGAAATGGACAGCAAAATAGTTTTTGGCGTATGAAATTATGTCTTCGCAATTTTCAAGGAAGTTGGCGAATTCCAGTTCAAAACGGCTGTCGCCAACAACTTTATTGAAAATACTTTTTTTAGGCACAATATATCCTTGCTCCTTGACCACGAACGGACGGCTCTTACTAATCTTAATATAGTCGCGAATTTCAGCCTCGCCTTTATCAAGCACCGTTAATTTATTGATTTCTTTTTTAAATGTTTCGATAACGGTTCTTGAAGCCTCTATCTCAGAAAGATTGCGGAGTGAATTAAGATTATCCAAAGCTATCGGATTGCTAAACAAATGATTCTGGATAAATTCTTTTACTTTTCCATAAAGAACATCATATCCGCTTACCAACCGAAGTTCTTTCATGATTACCCGCGCGAAATAACCGATCGCGCTTTGATAGTTAGGAATAAAATTGCTGTCCAGCTCGGTTTTATGCGTGATCTGACCGCTGGCAATATCACGAAATACAATTTCTCGTTTTTCTTCTTCGCTAAATTCTTTAATCCCGATCTTTTTATAATCAAATTTCGCGCAAACTGGCAGGTACCCCATATACTGGACATATAGTCCCTTCTGAAATATGCTGGATTGGATAATAAAAAATATATGCCCAGAGGAATACCATCGTTCGATGCCCAACAAAAAACAACCGTGA
>Ga0265293_10004645_pt1 | contig 24008 bp, 26 predicted proteins | sample Munlanlewell138R_FD_192505 | JGI IMG/M metagenome (GOLD analysis project Ga0265293, IMG submission 192505) | Leachate microbial communities from a municipal landfill in Southern Ontario, Canada - Leachate well 138R | ecosystem: Engineered > Solid waste > Landfill > Unclassified | place: Canada... | reverse complement strand
TGGTAAGTATGTCTTAGTAGCACGGATAACATCTTGTTCTGTTAAGCCTCTTTTCTTCATTATCTCTTGTAGTTCACCACCAGATGCAGCCGATGCGACTGTTGCAGCTAATGTAGTACCTAAAAGAACTGAAGCAAGCTTATTGAAATGCTTAGTCATTTTCTTCTCCTTAAAGTTCCTTTGAATATACAGAATATACCCAAATGATTCGCAATACTATTATATTTTTAAGGTACATAATTTGACTAAGGTCAAATTATATAGTTAATTTTGAAATTTATTTAAGTTTAAGAAGGCAGGTAGAAACAAGAGCGTCTAAGTCTGATTTTAAGTCTTGTAGTTTCTTTGCGGAAGTGGTGAGTTCTTCAAGTGAGTCTATAAGGGCATCTTCTTTTTTAGTTAGCTCTTTATCTATTGGAAGAGACTCTTGCATAGTATAGATTAGTTCTAATAAATTTTCTATATTGTTCTCAACTTGATATAAAGAGCTAAAAGAGTGTTCAATAGAGTGACTTGAGTTTTCAATAGATCTATTTATTTTTTCTATAAGAAAATTAAAGTTATTACTAGCTTGTAATATCTCTTTATTGTCATTTTTTACTTTTATAGGTTCTAATTCTTTGATACTTGAATTTGTGATGATTCTTTTTGAAGTTAACAGAAACTTTTGCATAAAATAGAGTAGACTTTTTAACTGAGTAAAAAGATAAAACAAAAGCATGACAAGTACTACAAAAAGTGTATATTGCAGCGTTCTAGAGCTATGATTATTTTTTTCATACTCTGTGTTATGCATCTTAATGAGTTCATCAAATTTTACAACTAGTTCTATATTTGCATGATATATATCGTTTACCATTTTTTCTAATAATATATTTGAGTAGGGTGAAGTTATTTTAGATTTGTCTCTAAATGTTTGAACAAGTAGATAGAAATTATTCCATAGCAAATTTATATTTTGGGTTTTATTAGTGATTTGTACAGATTTCCCTTCTTCTATTAGACCTTGTCTATCTTTCATATTTTGCACAAATATTTTTATAGAAGTATCTAACTCTTTTGTTGAAGTGTTTCGATTTTTATAAATAAAAAAAATATTTTTAGCAATATCTTGTGTAAAGGCTTTTTGGGAGTTTAAGAGATCTAAAAAATTATTGTTAGATCTGTTTTGTTTTGAAATCTGGCTAGTGAGCAGACCTAGAGTGATGGAGAGTATAAAAATAAGTATACCTACTACTTTTATCTTAGTCATTTGCTACTTCCTTTAGTGCATTTGCATCTAGTACCTTAATTTGACCATGTATTATATCAATAATATTATTTCTTCTAAGTCTATTTAAAACACGCGATAAAGTTGCTGGTTGGATGTGAAGTATTAAAGATATATCGTGCCTTTTTAGTTTGTTAAACATTTCTAAATCATTGTGAAGCATCATAGATACTTTTTGAACTGAGTCATATATAAACTCTCTATTTATTAAAGATTGAAGTTTTTGAGATCTAGCATTTACCTCACAAGAGAGTTCTAAACAGAGCTTATGTTTATCCAAAAAATTTGATTTGAAGAGTTGGTAGTCGATGTTTAAGACTAAAGAATCTTCAACCATAGAGATGTTAGAAAAGAAATTGAGAGTAGAACTTTTAAAGCTTTCTATCTCTGTGATTAGTGAGTTTTCATATATATAGTAGAGAAAAATTTCATTTGAGTGTTTGTCTATTTTATAAGATCTCGCTAATCCACTTATAAGAAACTCTAAGTTTTGGCTATCTTGGTTTTCATAATGAAGTACATACTCATTTGCATAAGCACTAAGTGAACAAAAAGAAGATAAAAGCTCTATTTCTTTAGTATCAAGAGAACTAAAAAATTCTAATGATTCCAAGATCTCCTTGATAGACAACTCTTTTATCCTACTCTAAAACAACAGGGCAATCTTCTAGTGAGATGTTAAACTCAAAAAGCTTAGCTTTTGACTTTGCACTTATGTAAACATATGAAGTATCAATACCAGCTTGTAAAAATTTATAAGTTGTTTTACAAACACCCATAGTTACAGCTTTTTTCATTCTTGTTCTATCTTCTTTTTTTACAGCTTCATCACTCTTTGAGCCAGTATTTATCTCAAAAGTATATATAAGTGTAGCATCGTCATTTTTTATAGATGTAAAAGTTGTATATTTGTCTATTACTTGAGGGAGCGATTTAGATGTTTCTTGTACTACCATTTCTGCTATGGTTACATTTTGAGACTTCATCTCTTTTTCGGGAAGTACGCCAGTTCTTGTTTGTATTTCAGATGAAAGTAGTAGCGTAGACAAAGCTAGCATAAAAAATATTTTGTTCATTGTTTCTCTCTTTATTAATTATATATAAGTAAAAAAATAGGCTTTTGATATCATTCAATGAAGCCATAAGACAACAAAGATTTTTAATCTTGTTGCTGTCTCATATATGATGGAATATCTAAGTAGTTCTCATCATACTCACCGCCAACTACTAGCTTTGGACGAAGTTTGATCTTTGCTTGTGGAGCTTCACTTATGAAGTCTTCGTTGTTAGAGCCAGTGCTTATCTCTTTTTCAAAACCTGTTGCAATTATAGTTATTTTTATATAGTTTGGTTCAATGCTAGCATCTGTAGATGTACCAAAGATAACCTCTGCATCTTCGTGAGCACTCTCGTGTACAACATTCATAGCATCTGAGATCTCCATAAGAGGAAAATCTGGATGCATTTTAAAGTGAACTAAAACACCCATAGCACCATTTATAGTCATGTTGTCAAGTAGAGGTGACTCAATTGCAGCTTTTATAGCTTCATAAGCAGCATTTTCACCCTCATATTCACCCACACCCATAAGTGCCATACCTTTATGACTCATAACAGTTTGCAAGTCTGCAAAGTCTAGATTTATGTCATTTTCTCCACTTGCAAGGATTACACCTGAAGTTCCACTAACAGCTTGAGCTAAAACACTATCAACTATCTTAAAGCTCTCTTTTAGTCCAAGTCTTCTATCTATAATGGAGAGCAGTTTATCATTTGGAATAACAACTATAGAGTCACTTTCACGCTTAAGCTCTTCAAGTCCGGCTTCAGCTAGTTTAAGACGTTTTTTACCTTCAAAAGAGAAAGGTTTTGTAACTATAGAGATAGTTAAAGCCCCAACTTCCTTTGCTATTTGAGCAATAACAGGAGCAGCACCAGTTCCAGTTCCACCACCTAGGCCTGCTGAGATAAAAACTATATCAGCCCCATCAAGAGCAGCTCTGATTTCATCATAACTCTCTAGTGCTGAGTCTTTTCCAATATTTGGCTTCATGCCAGCACCTAGACCCTTAGTAAGCTTTGTGCCTATCTGGATCTTAGATGAACTCTCAGCTTCATATAAAACTTGGGCATCAGTGTTTATCATAATCATTTCGATGCCATGAACACCTTCTTTAATCATATGCCCGATCATGTTACCACCACCGCCACCTACGCCTACTGCTATTATTCTTGCTCCACTTAGGTTGCTTGCTTCTTCAATTACATATGGTTCCATAATCTTACTCCTTAAAATAGCTGGGTTGCCCAGTTCCAAAATTTACTAAAAATACCAGCTTCATCACTTTTTTTATCTTTCTTAGATCCCAAGGAGATCATTTTTTCTTCTTTTTCTTGCTCTTCTTCAGTTGAAGGTGCGATAGGGATCTCATTCTCAGCAGAGAAGACTACCTTGCTTTGCGAAGCAGGTGTCTCGTTTGAGTGTCGAACTCTTTTGTTTACATCTATCTCATAAGGAGTATAGTATTTTGCACTATACATTACTAAGCCGATAGCGCTTGAGAACTCCGCACTTCTTAAGTTCTCAAAAAGTCCATCCATCTCTATAGGACGAGCAAGACGAACAGGAACTGAACCAAAGGTAGCCACAGCTAACTCTCTTATACCCTCCATCTTTGAAAAACCACCAGTTAAAACTATACCTGCCCCTAGCTGATCTTTAAGACCACTATTTTCAATAAACTGAGCTAGTATCATAAGCGTCTCTTCAACTCTTGCAAAGATAACATTGTGAACTACTTCAAGAGATACCTCGTGAGTAGTGTTTTCATCTCCTATAATAGGAAGCTCTATAAGTTCATTACTAGGTGCTAAAAGTGAACCATAGCTCAGTTTTACACTATCAGCGATATTGAGCGGAGTATGAAGAGCCATGGACAAGTCACTTGTTACATGGTTAGATCCAACTCCTAAAAAGTCGTTATATCTGATGGAATTTCCAGAATGGATAGTGATATTACTAGTGTTTCCACCCATATCAATAACCGCAACGCCTAGTTCTTTCTCATCAGGATTTAGTGTTGCAATAGAAGACGCATAGCCATTTAAGACTACATTTTCTACTTCTACGCCTGCTCCACGAACAGCTTTTTTAAGGTTGTTTAGATTTGACTTTTGAGTAGTTATGATGTGAGCTTCAACTTCAAGTCTTGAAGCGTTCATACCAAGCGGATCTTCTATAAAGTCCTGATCATCTACTTTAAAGTTATAAGGAAGAGCGTGTAGTATCTCATATTCGTTTGGAATGTTAGCGTTATAAACAGAAGTGTTCATAACTCTCTCTATCTCTTTAAAACTTACTTCTTTGTTTTGGATGTTTACTATACCGTTTGAGTTTAGACTTTTAGTATATGCACCAGATATAGAGACTATAGCGGTTTTTACGTCACTACCAGATACTCTTTTTGCATCATTTATTGCAGTTTTTATAGACTTTGAAGCTAACTCTATATTTGTTATGCTTCCTCTTTTTAAACCTTGTGCTTTAGATATTCCAGCACCTGTTATGGATACTGAATCATCATCGGCAATCTCAGCAATGATAGCGCATATTTTTGTGGAACCAATATCTATGGCTAAAACAGTTCTGCTCAACTTAGAGTCCTTGAATAAATATCTCTGATTTGTACTTATTTTGGAGGTTTTTAACTAAACCTTCATTAAATAAGTTGCCCTTTATTCTAACGATAGGATTGTTAGAATTGTTATTTGTATTGTTAAGCAGTTTTTGTTCCAATATGTTATAGAGAACAATTTTTCCACTATTTAAAGAGATAAAACCTCTTTTTTGCTTTGTTGCAAAAAGAGCATTTAAAAATTCATTTGCTTCTGCTTCTTCTAGGTTTGAGATCTTGTTAGCATCTTGGTTTGTTATAAAGTCTGTAGAGTCACCTTTAAATGTCTCAAGAGAGTTCTTAGCTAATTCTAAGAGCTTGTTACTTTTTTGCTCTTGAACAAACACAGGTAAAATCTCTTCTTTAGCATCTTCATAACTTTTAACACTAGATGGAATAGTTTTTATTAACTCAAAAGTAAAGTACTCATCTGAAACTAAAATAGGCTTTAGCAATGGAGAAGTAGGAGATGTTTTTGAAATAGCCTCTAAAACTTCATCACTATAAGGATTGTTTGATGTAGATATAATAGTAGTAGTTACTTCTACATCAGGAGCAAGTTTCCCTTTTTTGTAATCTATATAAGTTCTAAGAGCTGCATCTTTAGTTGCCTTTGCATCAAGTTTAGCTATAACAGATGCTTTTGCACCTTCAAGTGGAAGGATTTTACCATCTGAGTCTTTGAGATGGGTCTTGTTATCGTTATAATATTCCTCTATCTCTTGATCTTCATATTTACCAGATATTCTTGATTGCTTAATAAATTTAACTTCATACATGACTTCACTCATAAAGTTTTGTTTGTTTTTCTCCCAGTAAGGCATAAGAGTTTCGTCTGAAGTATTAACTGATATTTTTTCATCACTTACAACTTTGTACTCTATTTTATCTGCTATATTTAGTATATTTTCTATGATATCTAGTTCGTTTTTACTTACATCTATTGGCAGTAAAGCTAGAGTCTTTTGGATTAAAAGTTCTTTTTTTATATCTGCTTCGTACTCTTTTGTAGTTAAGTTGTTTCTTGATAAGACTTGCTTGTAGATCTCTTTGTCAAAAACACCATTTTTAAAGAAAAACTCTTTAGTTTTGAGTCTCTCCAAAATCTCTTTTTCACTTACATCTAAGTCATAAGAGATTCCAAGATTTAAAACTAAGGCTTGATCCATGAGTTGTTTTAATGCTTGTGATTGTAGTCCAAAGCTTTTTGCTTTTTCTTCATCAAAGTTACCTTGAAACATCTCGTTGTACTGAGCATAAAGATTTGAGTAGGTTTTTTGAAGTTCCCCTATAGTTATCTCAACATTTCCAACCTTTGCGGCAGCTCCAGCCTTATCTCCATAAGAGTATTGTCCCCAGCCAACGAATCCTGCTCCAACAAAAGCTATAGTTGAGATCCAGATAGTTACGATGAGATATTTTTTATGTCTTTGCATCCATGTAATCATGTATTGTTACCTTAATGTGCGATATTTTCGTAATTCTATGTAAATTCTCATTAAACCTTGATAAAAGGATTGTTTAACTTATTTATACATAAAATACAAAAATATTTTAAGTGCGTTTTTTTGATTATGTTATAGTGGGTTTTTAAAATAAAAAGGTTTATAAATAGATGAAAAATGAAGAATTAAAAAAAAGAGATCTAGCTGTTTTGTGGCATCCTTGTACACAGATGAAAGATCATGAGACACTTCCACTTATTCCCATAAAAAAAGCCTATGGGATCTATCTTGAAGATTTTGAAGGAAATATTTTTATAGATGCTGTTAGTAGTTGGTGGGTAAATATTTTTGGGCATACAAACGCTTATATAAATGAGAAAATAAAAGAACAGTTAGATAGCTTAGAACACGTCATTATTGCTGGTTTTACGCATGAGCCAGTTGTACGATTATCTGAGAGACTTGTTAAAATAACACCAGATGGACTAAATAAGTGCTTTTACTCTGACAATGGATCAAGTGCTATAGAAGTGGCTCTAAAGATGAGTTATCACGCTCACAAAAATGATGGTAAAGTTGGCAAAGATATATTTGTTTCACTAACAAACTCTTATCATGGTGAGACTATTGGAGCTTTGAGTGTTGGAGATGTAGAACTTTATAAGCGTACTTATGAGCCACTTTTGCTAAAAACATTGCAGACTCCAGTTCCAAGTGATGCTACAACTTTAGCAGCAAAAGAGGCGGCTGAGATCTTTGAAGAGTTATGTAAAGAAAAGTCGCACGAGATAAGCGCCATCATACTGGAACCACTTGTCCAAGGTGCGGGATACATGCACATGTATGATAAAGAGTTTTTAGTTTTAGTCCGTGAGATTTGCTCACGGTACGATGTGCACCTCATAGCAGATGAAGTTATGGTTGGTTTTGGGCGAACGGGAGGACTTTTTGCTTGTGAGAGTGCTGGGATTACACCTGACTTTATGGTACTCTCAAAAGGACTAACTGGTGGTTATCTTCCTCTTTCAGTTGTTTTAACCTCAGATGATATCTATGCTAAATTTTATTGTGATTATAATGAACACAAAGCATTTTTGCACTCTCACTCATACACGGGAAATGCACTGGCATGTGCGGCTGCAAATGCTACTCTTGATATCTTTGAGAAAGATGATGTGATAGAGCAAAATAGAAAAATTGCAAAGTATATGGGCGAGAAACTAGAGAAGTTCAAAGAGCTTGAAAACGTAGAGTCAATTAGGCAAACTGGCATGATATGCGCCATCGACTTAAAAGGTTACAAGAGTGAAGATAGAGTAGGGCTTAGAGTCTATACTTATGGACTTGAGCATGGAGTACTTCTAAGACCACTTGGGCATGTAGTCTATTTTATGCCACCTTACATCATCACAAATGAGGAGATAGATAAGATGATGGATGTAGCTTATGACGCTATCTCTGCTCTTTAATCATCTCTATCTCATCTTCAAACCACGATAAAAGTAGCTCTTTTTCCTCTTTAGAAAGGTTTGCATTTTCATGGGCAAAGCGGTAACTTGGAAGTGCCATTCTCTCACTTTTAGTAGTAACGATGGCTCTTTTTAGGCGTTTTTCTTTTATCTCTTTGTCAATGCTGTTATAGTTTGAGAAGTTTATAGCCCTTCGTCCATCATTTACATGAGATGTTACAAAAAATGAAAAGGGAGCAATGGAGGCGTAGATGGGCCATTTCGTTTCATTTGAGTGGCAATCATAGCAACCTTTTTTTAAAATCTTCACTACGCTTGGATCTCTATTTAGTGCATTTTCTGGGTCAATTGGTGGATTTGTTTTCTCTAGTGGAATTAGTTGCAGTAAGAGTAAAAGGGCTACAAAAGTAAAGATGATTTTTTTCATATTTTCTCCAAGGTTTTAGTAGTTTAGGATTGGACTATGTCTCTCAAAGAGGTAAACTAAAATTATATCTTTTAAAACGGGAGTTTTCCCATCACGACATCGTGGCTATTTACATACTGCTCGCACTTTAGACCACCAAGTTTCACACAAGAGGCTTGCCACTCTTTTGAGTGACCATCGCCTCGCTTAAAGTTTTGCAGTTTAAACATAAGTGCGTGAGCATATTCGTGAGCTATAACATTATCTACTATATAGTCCATGCTCTCTCGCATCACTTTTTTGTTAAGATAGATCTTTATCTCACCATCTTTATAAGAGGTGAGTCCGTAGAGTCTACCCTTAAACTCATCTGTAACAATAAGAGGGACTTTAAAACTAAAACCGTAATTTTTTTGCATCAAAAAAAGCACTTCTTGCTCTTTTTGAGCTATGCGATCTTTGTAGCTTTGTGGAATGTCGTTTGTTTTAAAACTATAGTCATCATAGTAGTTTTTTGCTAAGACTAAAGATGCTAATACTATGATGCCTAAAAATAGTAGTTCAAACTTTTTTATAAACATAGTATTACAACACTTCTAGATCTTTGTTTGTTGTCTCAAAACAAAATTCTCTAGCTACAAACCAGTCAGCTATCTCTTTGTCGCTATATTGGTATTCTCTTTGTTTTGGAGGAATGACACTGTTTCTGATCTTAGATCTAACTATGCCCATCACGATATAACTAGCTATCAAAGATGCAATAGCTATGAAGTAATCCTGCAAATACCAGATAATAAGTGCGATAATATATATACCAAATTGTAAAAATATTCTTATAAAGAAAGAGATAAGTTTACACTTCTTTGAGTGCAGTTTTGGTGTAGATTCAAGCATTTCTAAGATTTCATGATTCACTTTTATGCCTTGTATTTTTAAAGTTATAAAATTGAGTGTAATGAACAATTATTAAGCTAGATCCTGAATCAAGTTCAGGATGACGTGTGTTCCGCCATTCCGTGCTTGACACAGAAATTAGTTTATAGATTAATTCAGATGGTTCAATTATATCTAAACTATCTAAACTCTACGAAGTACTTAGAGACTAAAAATAGATGAGTCATATAGACTAAAGGTTTTTGATATCATTTACAACTATTAACTTTTTTTCGATAAGATATCTAAAATTTAAAAAAGGACATTTAAAATGGCAAAACATCAGTTTCAAACAGAAGCAAATCAAATACTAAACTTAATGATACACTCACTATATTCAAACAAAGAGATATTCCTTCGTGAACTTGTCTCAAATGCATCAGATGCGCTAGATAAACTAAATATGTTAGTTTTAACAGATGAGAAGTACAAAGGTGTAACTTTTGCTCCTAGAATCGATATCGTAGCAGATAAAGAGGCAAAAACTTTAACTATCAAAGACTCTGGTATCGGTATGAATGAAGAAGATTTGATGAATAATTTAGGGACAATTGCAAAGTCTGGAACAAAAGCATTTTTAGAAAACCTAACTGGTGATCAAAAACAAGATTCCAACCTAATTGGTCAATTTGGTGTTGGTTTTTACGCTTGTTTTATGGTTGCATCTAAAGTAGAAGTTACAACTAAAAAAGCAGGTGAGACGCAAGCATTTTTATGGACAAGTGCTGGTGATGGTGAGTTTGAGATAGCAAAAGGCTCAAGGGATTCTCACGGAACTACTATAGTTATGCATCTAAATGATGATGAAGAAGAGTTTTTAGAGACGCATAGAATAGAGAGCATTATTAAAAAATACTCAAATCACATTCCTTTTGCTATTTTTATGGATAAAGAGAAGCATATTCCAGCTGTGACTGATGATGATGGAAAAGAGACCCAGCCATCACGCACAGAAGTAGAAAATACTCAAATTAACCGTGCAAATGCACTATGGACGATCTCAAAGAGTGAGATAAAAGATGAAGAGTACAAAGATTTTTATAGCTCTATCGCTCACTCATCAGAAGAACCATTGACATGGATGCACAACAAAGCAGAGGGAGCTATAGAGTACACAACACTTTTTTATGTTCCAAGTAAAGCACCTATGGATATGTATAGAGTTGATTACCAAACTGGAATCAAACTATATATTAATCGTGTCTTTATTACAGATGATGAAAAAGAGTTGATGCCAACTTATCTTAGATTTTTACGCGGTGTGATCGACTCAAAAGATCTACCTCTAAATGTTTCTCGCGAGATTTTACAATCAAACGCAGTAATGAATAAGATCAAAAATGCTTCAGTTAAAAAAGTTCTCTCAGAGCTAGCAAAAATGGCTAAGAAAGATCCTGCAAAATATGAAGAGTTTTTCAGTGAGTTTGGAAATGTCTTAAAAGAAGGTCTCTATAGTGATTTTGGAAATCGTGAGAAGATCTTAGAGCTTATGAAGTTTAACACTTTAAACTCTAGTGAAAAAGTGATGATAGAAGATTTTGTTAAAGGAGTAGATGAAGAGAAGAAAGAGATCTACTACATAACTGGAAAAACATCGCTTTCAATGTTAAAAGCATCTCCAGCACTAGAGAAATTCAAATCTCGTGGTATTGATGTTTTAGTATTAAATGAAGAAGTTGATACTATCATTTTCCCAATGGTAACTGACTATAAAGAGTACAAACTTATCTCAGTTACAGATGCAAAGTTTGAAGAGAGTGAAGATGAGAAAAAAGAGCAAGAAGAGGTTGCAAAATCTTTTGAAGGTTTAGCAAAAGAGTTTAAAGCGGCTCTTGGTGATGCTGTCAAGTCAGTTGAGACTACATCGGATCTTGTTGATTCACCTGTTAAACTAAAAGAAGACAAAGAAGATCCAGCTTATATGATGGCTCAAATGATGAAGCAAATGGGACAAGATACGGGAGCACCTGCACCTGCACCAATTTTACAAATAAATCCTAAGCATGAACTTCTTATAAAATTGAAAGACTCTGCGGATCAAAATCTTATAAACGATGCTGCTCATGTTCTACTTGACCAAGCAAAACTTTTTGATGGCAAGGAACTTGATGATACAGCAGGTTTTATCGCAAGATTAAATAGAATTATCGCTAAAGCTATATAAGTTTAGAATGTGAGTGCATTTACGCACTCACTTTTTTTTATTTACTGAATCAGAAACTTTTTCAAGTAAACCTTGAGGCAACTTTTTAAAAGTTGGATTTTTATCCTCTAGAGGAAGTGCAAAAGCTAAAATGATAAAAACAAATGAAAAAACTACCCCACCCAAAATACTAAGGATAAGCTTTAGTTGAAAATCATTCATGCAGTTTTACACCTTTGTAGAAATATTGTAAGATTTTTAAATTATATCATGTTAAAATAACATATGCTAAAAAAAACAAAGATTTTCATCACGCTTATACTTCTTAGTTTATCTCTAAACGCCAAAGAACCACTACTTGGAATTTTAACCTCTGTAAACTCAAATGAAATCCAATCTTTTAACATATCAAAGTGCGATCTAACTTGTAGACCTTACGGTGTTTTGACACTAGAGAGACTCTATGAGATCTCTGAAGATAACTCGGTTTGTAGAGAAAAAATAAGAAGTATTTATGCTAAAGATCCAAACCTTAAACACTTCGCTCAAAGACTCTTAGAAGTACAGCAGAGATATCACATAAGACCAAAAGAAAAAGGTGAGTGTGTTTTGTATGCTAAAGGGCAGTTGACTCTCTCAGAACTTCTTTTAGCTAAGGGTTTAGCACTAGTAAAGCCACTATTTGATGATAAAGAGTTTAGAGACGATTTTAGTGTGGCTGAGAGGAGAGCAAGGTTAGATAAAAGAGGTTTATGGATGGAAGAGATTTTTGAGATATGTGCGGCTAAGCTTTATGAATAAGCCTAGCTCTGTTTGTTTGTCATATAGATCCAAAACTCTTTATGGGAGTAGCCTCTGTTTAAAAAGTAGATTTGCAAAATCGCTACTCTATAGAGTGTGATAAGCATCTTTGCAAAAGGAATAAAAAGGCTTAAACTTACAATCAAAGACTGCTCTTTATCTCCTTTTGATGTCATCATCTCTTGCATACCGATATTTTTACTAAGATATATGCCAAAAAGTATAGAAAACAAGAAGTTTAGGCTTAGTCCAAAAATAATATAGGCTACGAAATCTTGCTCGTGCATTCCTGCTATCATAGTCTCTCCATAGATTTGAAATTTGAATTGTATTTTATCAAAATATTTCTTTTGTTATTCATAAGATTTTATTCTATTTTTTGTAAAAAAAGTTCCAAAAGGAAGAAGTGAAGCTATGAAAAAAATAATACTCTCACTAAATGACCACTTTGCATCTTGCCACGCTTTTACTAATAATATACAAAATATTATAAAGAGTATCCCATGAATCATACCTACAATTTTTACCGCCATAGGATAGCCAAGCATGTACTTCATCGGCATTGCTACAAATAACAAAAGAAGGTAAGAATAGCCCTCTATTGTGTTAATATATCCGAACTTTTTTACACTGTTTTTTATCATTTTTTCACTTTGAGGTTTAATTTTGAGGCAATTATATAATCAAAAAGTAACAATAGTACAAGTTTGAAAATTTACCGAAGATGACAAAACTTTATTTAAACATCTTTACACTATAATTTTGTGCTAAATTGTAATAACAAAGGTAGATTTATGGAAACTAACCTCATAGTAGAGGGTTTTAAATTTATGGCTTTAGGAATGGGTACTGTTTTTCTTTTTCTGATCACATTAATTGTGTTGATGAACATTATGTCAAAAGTACTACATAAGTTTTTTCCTGAACCATCAGCTGCAAGTTTAGAACCACAAACGCCAAATCAAAAAGACAATAAAAAAATTATTGCCGCCATTAGTGCCGCGATTTCTCACCATAGACAAGGTTAAGGATTAGAATGAGTAAAAAGTATATAGATGTAATGGATACAACATTTAGAGATGGTTTCCAGTCAGTTTTTGGCGGTCGTGTACTGATGGATGATTTTTTTCCAGCAGTAGAAGCAGCCAAGCGAGCAGGAATAAACCATTTTGAATTTGGTGGCGGTGCAAGATTTCAATCTTTGTACTTCTATTTAAGAGAAGATGCCTTCGAGATGATGGATAAGTTTCGTAAGATTGTTGGACCTGACGCAAACCTTCAAACGCTAGCTCGTGGTGTAAACACCGTTATGCTTGACACTGGATCTAAAGAGTTAATAGATCTACATGCAAAAATGTTTAAAAAGCATGGAACTACAACTATTAGAAACTTCGATGCACTTAATGATGTTGAAAACTTAAAATACTCAGGTGAGAGAATTTCTCATCATGGACTAAAACATGAAGTAGTTGTAACTATGATGGATCTTCCTCCAGGATGTCATGGTGCTCATACTACTGAGTTTTATGAAAAAACTCTTCGTGAGATTTTAGATAGTGGTATCCCATATGATAGTATCTGTTTTAAAGATGCATCTGGAACTTCAAATCCTCAAAAAGTATTTGATACTATCAAAATGGCTCGTAAGTTAATTCCTGAGGGAACTCACCTAAGACTTCATACTCATGAGACTGCAGGTGTTTCTGTTTCAGCTTATATGGCAGCACTTGAAGCGGGTGTTGATGGTATAGATATGGCAGCAGCTCCAGTTAGTGGTGGAACAAGTCAGCCAGATATCTTAACTATGCTTCACGCTACAAAAGGTATGGATTATGATCTCGGTGGATTAGAGATTGGTAAGATTTTGACATATGAAAAAGAGTTACAAAGATGCCTAGCAGACTATTTCATGCCTCCTGAAGCTACTATGGTTTCTCCTATCATTCCATTTTCTCCAATGCCAGGTGGCGCATTAACAGCAAACACTCAAATGATGCGTGATAATAATATCTTAGATAAGTTTCCAGAAGTAATTGCGGCTATGACTGAGGTTGTAGAAAAAGGTGGTTATGGAACATCTGTGACTCCAGTATCTCAGTTTTACTTCCAACAAGCTCTAAACAATGTTATGCAAGGACCATGGAAAGCAATAGCTCCAGGTTATGGAAAGATGGTTTTAGGTTACTTTGGTAAGACTCCAGTAGCACCAGATCCTGAAGTTGTAAAAATTGCATCGGAAAAATTGGGCTTAGAACCAACTACACAAAAAGTTCTTGATTTAACTGATGCTGATGAGAGTAAATCTTTAGCGACTTGGATTAAAAAGCTCAAAGAAGAAGATATAGAGATAACAGAAGAAAATATCTTCATAGCCGCTGCTTGTCAAGAAAAAGGTATACAGTTTTTAAAAGGCAAGGGCGAATTAAATGTTCGTAAAATATCAGAAATGAAAAAAGATTGCAAAGGAAGTTCAAGTATGGGTAGTGGAAATTATACAGTAGTAGTGGATGGTCAAAAGTTTAGTGTTCAAGTAGCAGAGGGTGACGCAAATATTGAAGTCACAGCAGTAGATGGTGAGAGCATAGCTCCGGTTGAAGCTCCAGCTAAAGCAACAGGGAATGAAGTTTCTATTAAAGCACTTTTACCAGGAAATGTTTGGAAATTAGTAGCAACTCCCGGTCAAAGTGTTAATGAGGGTGATGTTATCTTAATATTAGAATCTATGAAAATGGAAATTGATGTTGTAGCTCCTCGTGGTGGTGTTGTTAAGTCTATAAATGTTGCTACTAATGACAAGGTAGTTGAAGGTCAAGTCGTAGCAGTATTAGGATAGACGATGAGATTTTTTCTTATAAAAATACTTGCACTCCTACTTTTTAGTTTTGGTGCCTTACATGCCAGCCCTAGCGAGGCAGCTAAAGGCTCAACACACAAAGAAGAGACTTATCAAACTAAGCCTCTTGGTGAAATGATTACCGGATTTTTGGCATCTACTGGTTTAAACGCTCTTATAAATCCAGACCCTAATGAGAAAAATGCTCATGGTGAAGATATGAGTGATTTTAATAAATCTTGGGGTCGTGTGATTATGGTTTTAATCACATTTTTACTCTTCTATCTAGCTATTAAAAAGGGATATGAACCTCTAATCCTTTTACCGATTGCATTTGGTGGACTTTTAGCCAATATTCCAGTTGCAGCAATCGCTGGAGAGCATGGTTTTTTAGGTGTTATATATAATATGGGACTCGCAAATGAGTTGTTTCCCATCATCATCTTTATGGGTGTTGGAGCTATGACTGACTTTGGTCCACTTCTATCAAACCCTAAAACTGCACTTCTAGGTGGTGCTGCACAGTTTGGTATTTTTGGAACACTTGTTGGTGCAGTGGCACTCTCACAAATGGGCTTTGTTGATTTTACTCTTCAACAAGCTTCAGCTATCTCTATAATCGGTGGAGCAGATGGTCCAACTTCCATCTTTATAGCCACAAAACTAGCCCCTGAACTTCTTGGTGCTATCGCAGTTGCGTCTTACTCATATATGGCTATGGTTCCTATCATCCAGCCTCCAATTATGAAAGCACTAACTACAGATGCCGAGAGAAGAATCAAGATGACTACACTTCGTCATGTATCTCGACTAGAGAAGTTGATATTTCCTATCATGGTTTTAGTCTTGGCTATCTTAGTTCTTCCGGCTGCTACGCCACTTATCGGTGCGTTTATGTTTGGTAACTTCTTAAAAGAATCAGGTGTTGTTGAGAGACTAAATGACACTCTACAAAATGCACTTATAAACATTGTAACGATCTTTTTAGGTCTTGGTGTTGGATCAAAACTAGCATCAGATCAGTTCTTAGTTCCTGATACTATGTTTATTATGGTTCTAGGTGTTATCGCCTTTTCTGCTGGAACTGCTGCTGGTGTTATTATGGCTAAGATTATGAACCTGTTTCCAGGACATAAGATAAATCCTCTTATCGGTTCAGCGGGCGTTTCTGCTGTTCCAATGGCTGCTCGTGTATCAAACAAAGTTGGTATGGAGTATGACCGCACAAATATGCTTTTGATGCATGCAATGGGTCCAAATGTTGCGGGTGTTATCGGTTCAGCTGTTGCAGCTGGTGTTCTTATCTCGCTATTTCAGTAATAGAGTTCTTTTACTCATCCAAATGATGGATGAGTAAAATATTATTTAGCTTTTATAGACTCTTTAAGTTTTAAAACTTCTTGAGTATTCATCGCTTCTATAATAAGAGGTATAACATTATGACTCTTTGTCTTATCTATAAATCCATTCGCACCTAAAATTTCCGCTTCTCTTTTGTTGTTACTTCCAGTCATTGAAGAGTTTACTATGATAGGGATCTTTTTTGTTCTTTGTTCATGTCTAAGAAGTTTTATAACCGTAAAACCTGACATTTCTGGCATCTCTATATCTGTAATAATAGCTGGAATTACAGATGGATCTTGCATTTCTAAAACATAATCAACTAATTTTTTTCCATTATCAAACATTTTCATATTTATATTTGCATTTTTAAATATATGAGAAAGATGTCTTTGTGCAGTTTTAGAGTCTTCAGCGATTAAAACAGTACCTTTTAATAGTTTTGTAGGTATATCTAACTCTGTAAGGTTCATAGGAGATTGTGTAACATCAACCATGGCTTGTGGAACTACATCTGCTAAAAGTTTTTCATAATCAAGTATAAGACATAAACTACCATCTTCGAGTCTAGTATCATTCATAACAACGCCATCATCTTTTAGTCTATAACTATCAGGTGCATGCATCTCATTCCAGTTTTTCTTTATAACTCTATATGCTGACATGATTCTAAGACCAATAATAATACCATTAAAATCACAAATAAGAATGTTTGATTTTTTAATCTCTTCTCTTGTAAGAGTTGTACCCAACCATTCCGGTAAGTTTAGTATAGGTATTTGAAGACCACGAAGTATAATGGTTCCCTCAAGTAGTTTGTGAGCTGATGGAATTTGGGTTAGAAAGTGATTTTTAGACTCAACAACTTCTCTTGTCTTAAATACATTTATTGCATAATAAGCAGAATCTTTATGATTGCTAATTCTAAAAACTAAAAGTTGAAGCTCATTATTTTTAGCTAGATTTGTAGTAGAATCAACTTTGGACAGAACTGACATTGTTACCCCTTGAATTAAAACTTTGTCAATAATAGCGAAAATATGATGAAAATATGCTTGAATATTAGCCATGAAATGGTAAAATACTTCGAAATTTAATAAAGGTTTTTAAAAGTGAAAATATTAATGATTATGATCTTAGCATTTACTCTATCATCTGCAAAAATTTACTATTCAAAAGTCGAGCCTTACGAGATTAGAGATATATCTTCAAATGTTTTAGGCTTAGTACTTTTTATAGATGAAGATATGATTGGAAAGAGACTTGGCACAAAAGCCTATATACATATAGATGATGAGTTAGATGTAAAAGAATTGGGCTTTATAAAAGATAAATTAGAATATCTGCACAACATAGTTAAAGTAAATGAAGATGTTTTGATAAACTTGGAAAATTCTATCCAAAGAAAGAGAGAAAACTATAAAAAGATCCAAGATTTGAAGTTTAAATCTACAGTTGAGAAAGATAGAGAATTTCATGAACTAATATCAAGTGAGAATCAATATTTAAGCACACAAAAAGAGATCTTAAACTTAAAGGTTCAAATAGCAGACTTAAAACTAAGACAAGCTCGACTTTTGCGAGATGTAAAAGATAAAAATCTTAAAAATGAGGGTTTTATACTTTATGATATTTTAGTAAAAACTGGTCAAGTTGTAAATATTTCAACTCCTCTTGCAAAGGTGGCCGATGTAAGCAAAGCAAAACTTAGCATCTATCTTGATGAGTCCGATGTGGATGGCGCAAAAGAAAAAATTGTATATATAGATGGTCAAAAAACTGATTATAAAGTCTCAAGACTACTTAAAATTGCAGATGCAAAAAATATCTCAAAATACTTAGCACAAATCATAATAGACTCTCCAAAACTCTTCTCAAAGCTTGCCACTATAGAGTTAAAAGACAACTAAATGCAAAAAGATATAAAAGAATCAGATGTAGTTATTTTTTGGGGAAAAAGTCCAGATCTAAGTAAACCAGAGTTACTAGAGGAATTGAAAAATAAAAAAATCATAGTGATAGATCCTATAAAAACAGAGGTTGCAAAGATTGCAGATCTACATATCTCTATAAAAGCAAAGGGGGATTTCTTTCTTGCAATGCTTCTTTGTAGGTTCTTACATATTTATGACCACGCAGATGAAGATTATTTACAAAAACATACAGATGGATTTGAAGATTTTTATGAGTTAACTCAATCTATTCGAATAGTTTCTACTCTTAAAGAGATAGATGTTGACCTGGGTGAGATTGAGAGAGTGATTGAGCTTGTAGAGAGTAAAAAAGTAGCTATAGTTTGTGGTGCTGGTGTGCAAAAGTGTATAGATGAAGCTGATATTTTAAGAGCGATTGATGCTTTTGGAGTTATGCTTGGACTATTTGAAGATGATAGTTTTGACACTCCATCTGGTAAATTTGAGTTTTTAGATGAGCATGATTGTACATTACCATCAAAATTAGATTTTTTAAGGAATAAAAATGAGTAATACAAAAGAGTTAGACAAAAAATATATACTACCAACATACGCAAGAGCAGATGTGGAGTTTGTAAGTGGAAGCGGATCTAGACTAGTTGATGCTAATGATAAAAAATATGTTGACTTTGCATCTGGCATCGGAGTAGTAAGCGTTGGACACGCAAACAAAAGAGTAAATGATGCTATAACAAAGCAAATCTCAAAACTAACACACACCTCAAATCTCTACTATATAGCATCTCAAGCAGAGGCTGCAAAAAAGATAGTCGAGTCAAGTGGATATGACATGATGTGTTTTTTTGGAAACAGCGGAGCTGAAGCAAATGAAGGGGCTATTAAGATAGCAAGAAAGTTTGGAGAAAGAGATGGTGAAGTTAAGAGATATAAGGTTATAACTCTTCAAAACTCATTTCATGGAAGAACTATCACTACTGTAAAAGCAACAGGACAAGAGGCTATGCATAACTATTTTGGGCCATATCCTGATGGATTTGTATATGCAAATGATATTGAGCAAGTTGAGTCGCTTTTAGACAATCATACAGTAGCCGTTATGATAGAACTAGTTCAAGGTGAAGGCGGAGTAGAACCTCTAGATAAAGAGAGAATTCAAGTACTAGCAAAGATGTTAAAAGAGAAAAACATTTTACTTATAGTAGATGAAGTACAAACTGGAGTCTATAGAACAGGGAAGTTTTTAGCATCTAATGTTTATGAGATCGAGCCAGATATCATAACTCTTGCAAAAGGATTGGCTGGTGGTGTTCCTATCGGTGTTGTTATGACATCACTTAAAGAAGTTTTCTCTCACGGAGACCATGGATCTACTTTTGGTGGAAACTTTTTAAGCTCAAGTGCTGCTTGTGAAGTTATAGATATTTTAGATGAGTATGCAAATAGTGGAGGGCTAAAAGAGATAACTGAGTATTTTAACCTTAAACTTCAAGAATTTTGTAACTCACACAAGCAAGTCTTTACTTCTAAAGTTGGCATTGGTATGATGTGTGGACTAAGAGTAAGAGACGCAGCTACTTTAGCAAAAGTCATCTCAAATGCAAGAGATGAAGGTGTCATAGTACTTAGAGCGGGGAGAAATACTCTTAGATTTTTACCACCATTAACTATAACAAAAGAGGAAATAGATGAAGGTTTCATATCTCTTAATCGCGCTGTCACTTCTTTGTAGTTCAGTTTTTTCGCAAGAACACCTTGAAGCGTATATATCGGACAATAAAAAAGAGCAGTTTAAGCATGACTACGACAAAGTAGAAGCCCAGAGTTCAAAGCTTCGCGACTCTTGGATAGCTCCCTTGAACTTGCAATACAGCTACTCTAAAAGTAACCCTTATGAAGATGAACAAACTGCAGAAAATGCTGCTGTGAAAATGGATCAACCTATATTTGCTAGTGGTGGTATCTACTACGGTATCAAGTTTGCAGAGGCTTCAAGGATCTACTCAAACTACTCCATAGAAGTTGCACAAAGAAAGCTAGTAAAAGATGCCATTTCACTTTTGATGCAGATAAAGCAGATGGACTTAAAGATAAAAAAACAAGAGCTACAGATAAAAAATTCTGAGATAAATTTAGCTCAAAAGCAAGAGCAATACTTAAATGGTCAACTTGATTCTGGCTTTTTGGATAATGCTATCATTGAGAGAAATGTAGTTACTCAAACTCTTTATGATATACAAACAAACAAAGAGCGACTCATCTCAAAGTTCAACGCTATTAGCGATATGTCCTATGAAAATGCAGAGGTTCCAAGCTTAGAGAGTTTAACAAAAGAGCAGTTTTTAGCTAACAATATTGTGTTAGACATGTCTAGTAGTGATATAGATAAAACTAGATATAACAAAGATGTAACAACTGCTAAATATTTACCACAAGTGAGTTTTACAGCAGGATATAACTGGAATAAAAGTGATGCCAAATATAAATTTGGGGCAGATAATGAGCGAGATTACTATGACTATGGTATTAAAATCTCTATGCCTCTTGATATAAACACTTTTAGAGATATAGAAGTCTCTCGCATAGACTATTTAAAGTCTAGTCTTGTTGTAGAAGATAGAAGAAGAGAACTTAAATCTCTTTTTGAAGAGGTGATGCAAAACATACAAAACTTTGAAAAAAAGATGATTTTGAGTGATGAAAATAGAGAGCTTTATGAGAAACTTCTTTTTGAAACAAAAGAGATGTATAGTGCTGGATATAAGACAAGTTACGATGTAGATCTACTAAAAAACTCTGTAGTTATCCAAACTATAGATCTTAAAATATTCGAGATAGATAAGCAGTTAGAACTTCTAACACTATATGAAATGTATAAAAGATGATTAGATTTAATGAGTATATGAGTGAGTGGCTCTATAGTGATGATGGATATTATGCGACTTATAAGGCTATCGGAAAAGAGGGCGATTTTTACACCTCAGTAAGTACGAGTAAGTTTTTTGGTGGAACTATTGCAAAACATATCATCTCTTTAGTAGAGGAGGGTTTTTTAAGTAAAGATGCAGTTATTTGTGAGATAGGTGCACATCATGGCTACTTTTTAGCCGATATGATAGAGTTTATCTACACTCTAAGACCAAAACTTTTAGATAGTTTACAGTTTGTTATAATTGAGAGATTTGATTCACTTCAAAAAGCCCAAAGAGAGTATTTTAAAGAGTCCTTTGGAGACGCTATAGATCTAACACACTACAGATCTCTAAGTGAGCTTAGATGTAAAGAGGCGTTTTTTATAGCAAATGAGATCTTTGATGCATTTCCTTGTGAGCTTTACTATAAGGGCAAAACTGCAAGAGTGGATGCTCACAATATTGAGTTTGATATAGAAGACGCTAGTGTTGATACAAAGGCTAAAAAGTACAAAAAAGATAGAGGTGAGATAGCTGTGGGCTATGAAGAATTTGCTCTTGAGATGGCTAAGAGTTGTGATAAGTTTGAGTTTATGAGCTTTGACTATGGCGAGATGGCAGCGCGTCCTGACTTTTCCATAAGAGTCTATGAAAAACACAAAACTATCCCTTTGTTTGATGAGGAGATAAAAAGAGATGAACTTTTTAAAAACTCAGATATAACTTATGATGTCTGTTTTGCTCATGTAAAAGATGCTTATGAAGAAGTTGGAATAGAGTTTTTAGAGCTAAAGGCTCAAATGGTAGCCCTTGTTGATATGGGTATCTTAGATCTTTTGGAGATATTAAAAGAAAATGCCGATGAGAAGATCTATGAACAAGAACTTCAAAAAGTAAAGATGCTAATTATGCCAAATTTTTTGGGTGAGAGATTTAAAATGGTGCGCTTTAGAAAGAGTATATGTGCTAGTATTTGATGGTTTTCAAGCCAAAGAGGGTTAAAAATGAAAAAAGAAGCTGTAGTCTTGTTAAATATGGGTGGTCCAAATAACCTAGAAGAGGTTGAAGTCTTTTTAAAAAATATGTTTAACGATAAAAATATCTTAACCATGAAGAGTAATCTTTTGAGAAAGTTTGTAGGTGGAATGATAGTTTTTACAAGAACAGAAAATTCTCAAGATATTTATCGCCAGATTGGTGGTAAATCCCCAATAGTTGGTCATACAAAAGAGCTTGTTAAAAAACTTCAAGATAGACTTGGTAGTGATGTAATGGTGGATTTTGCTATGCGATATACTCCTCCGTTTGCTAAAGAAGTTATAGAGAGAATAAACAAAGAAGAGATTGAGAAGATCTATCTCATCCCTCTCTATCCACAATACTCAACGACTACTACAAAATCTTCATTAGAGGACTTTGAAGAGGTTTATCATGTAAGTGGATCTGATGCTATCTTGGTTGAGATAAAGCATTTTTTCCAAAATGAGAGCTATAACAAAGCTGTTATCTCTAGGATAAAAGAGCAGATGCAAGATGCTAAGTATGAAGAGTTTGATATGATTTTTTCAGCTCATGGACTTCCTCAAAAGATAATAGATGCTGGGGATGTTTATGAGAGACATATTAAAAAGCATATAGAAATTTTAAAAAAGAAATTAAAAGAAGAAGGAATGAACTTTCATGAAGTTCATCTAGCATATCAGTCAAAAGTTGGACCTATGGAGTGGCTAAAGCCCTCACTTGGTGATAAACTTGGAAACATCAAAGACAAGGGCGTTGTGATATTTCCTATAGCTTTTACAATTGATAACTCTGAGACGGATTTTGAGCTTGAGATCGAGTATAGAGAGATAGCAGAGGAGCTTGGTATTAAAGAGTATAGAGTGTGTAGATGCCCTAATGATAGTGACTTTTTTGTAGATGCGTTGCAAGAGATATATGAGAGGATGAGATAGTTATGAAAGTAGTTATTTTTGATATGGATGGAACGCTGATTGATTCTAAAAAAGATATAACCATCTCTGTAAATTATATAAGAGAGATGCACTATGGACTTGAGCCTTTGAGCGAAGAGTATATAGTTGAAGTTATAAATATGGAAGTTAGAAACTTGCCAAAACTCTTTTATGGGACAGAACATTATGAAGATAGGGATAGAGAACTCTTTGAAGTTCACTACGCCAATCAATGTGTACAAAACCCATATCTTTACGACGGTATAAAAGAGACTTTAGAAGATTTAGTGGACTCAAATGTAAAGATCTCTGTAGCTACAAATGCACCAACCCCTTTTGCAAAAAGAATGCTAAAACATCTTGGTGTTGATGAGATGTTTGATATTATCATTGGAGCTGACAATGTTAAAAACTCAAAACCAGATCCACAGATGCTTCATCATATCTTGAACCATTATAAATATGATGAAAAAAAAGATATAGCTTGGATGGTTGGAGATAACTCAAAAGATATGCTTAGTGCCAAAGCTGCAGGAATAGAGTCTATGTTTGCAACTTGGGGATTTACACCTAAATCAGAGCATGAGATAGTTGTTTATGAGCCAAAAGAGATACTAGGCATCGTTTTATAAATATATGATAAAATAAGCTCAAATTATATTAAGGGTATGATGTGTTTGATAATGACTTGCTTTTAGCTTTTGTATTTATGGCGATTCTTTTTTTAAGACAGATATCTATATTAAAACATCCAAATAAAATAAATTATGCACCGCTTATGATAGGTGTGGGAGCTATTAGTAGCGTTGTTCATTTTATAATCCATCCAGATGTAACAAATGTTATTTTACTTCTTAGAGAGTCTTTTCTGCCGCTTTTAGTTTCACTTCTTTTA
>Ga0265293_10004642_pt1 | contig 24011 bp, 23 predicted proteins | sample Munlanlewell138R_FD_192505 | JGI IMG/M metagenome (GOLD analysis project Ga0265293, IMG submission 192505) | Leachate microbial communities from a municipal landfill in Southern Ontario, Canada - Leachate well 138R | ecosystem: Engineered > Solid waste > Landfill > Unclassified | place: Canada... | reverse complement strand
ATTTCAGCGTATCGCTTCGGTTGAAGCTCAACTCAAAGACAGGAGTAATACATGACCACATCTACTGCCCGGATTCAAACGCAGGCACCAACGCGCTTAATGACCCGGCTGTGCAAACACTGGGCCCACAAATTTCCAGTGAGTCTCAATGAGCTGCAAGGTGAGATAGAATTGCCCATGGGAGTTTGCCGACTGTACTGTACCGAAGAGCTGACTGTGGAGCTGGAAAGTGACAGCGAGCAGATGCCACTCTTGCAGCAGGTAGTGGCCGACCACCTGCTGCGCATGGCGGGCAAAGAAGAACTTGCCATCGCCTGGCAATAATCGTACGAGACGCTCTGGTAATATATTTTTATCATTCCCCAGCGTGGGGAGTGATGTTGATCAGCACCCTTTGAAGCATAACGAGTCGAGACAGGAGAAACACCATGAACAACGACACCAAACACCGCTATGGCAGGATTTCCCGGCTTTTCCACTGGGGTATAGCCGTGCTGATCGGCTGGCAGCTACTGAAATTCTTTGACCGTATTGCCGACGGGGAACATTGGATAGGACAAACCCTGGTTCCCTGGCACATTTCTATCGGCACTCTGGTGTTGTTGTTGGTTGTGCTGCGGATTTTGTGGGTAGCAAAACAACGCGGCAACCGGCCTGAACATGACCCGGCTACTAGCTTTCTGGTCAAAAGCGGTCATTTTCTGCTCTACGCCGGCATGGTACTGCTGCCTGTTACAGGTATTCTCACCATGTTGGGCAACGGTTATGGGCTTACCGCTTTCGGTATCCAGCTGGCCGCTCAAGGCGAAGAAATCTCCTGGATGGCAAGCCTCGGCAGCCTCCACTCGCCCATCGCCTGGTTGCTGCTGATCCTGATTGTCGGCCATATCGGTATGGCACTGCTGCACCACTTCGTCAAGAAAGACGATGTACTGCGGCGCATGTTGTAACTGTACTCATTTTACCGCCAGCAGCCGACCTAGCCATTTGGCTGCTGGCTTTACCCTTATCCTTTAGCCCTTAATACCGCAGCTTCCGCAAAACCATGAACGATAAACCCGCTACACTGAACTGCCCGACCTGCAAAAAAACCGTGCTCTGGACAGAGGAATTTCCCTTCCGGCCCTTCTGCTCCAAGCGCTGCCAGCAAATTGATTTTGGTGACTGGGCCATGGAGCGACACAGCATCCCTGGAGAGCCCAGTATCGACCTTGAAGATGATGGCGAATATCAAGAGCACTGAATCCGCCCGGGCTACCCTTCTACTCAGCTGCTTCTTTACTCGTCGGGCAACATAAGCCCCAAAACAGAACCCGTCTGGCTACTTTCTCTGCAGCAACAAGCCTCTGCTATTACCAGCAATCAGGTGGTGTGCGAGCTCCTCTGGGATTATCGGCAGTGACGCTGAGAGTAATCGTTGCGCAGCCAGTATCGTTGTTCTGCCCGCCTTGTTCAGTGGCAAGTGCCTTGGCTGTATAGCCAGTAGCACTGGCATTTTCCAAATCTAAAGTGTAGTAGCCCTGCTGGGACACCTCGTCGCCAAAACCAAGCTCAGTCAACGAACTGTGGTAACTGCTGTGACTGGCACGCCACTTTTCCTGAAGCCCCTGGATCAATAGCAGTGCATCGTAGGCGTCGGCCCGGCGGGCTTTGCGCACCTGCCCCTGGTAGGCTGGCAACGCAATCGCGGCCAGAATGCCGACCACAATCACGGCAGTTATTAATTCAATAAGCGTAAAGCCCTGTTGCTTTTTACCCTGAGTCTGCTCCTTGGCTGTCATCGCCATAAGCTCCACGTCTCACTGTAAACAACTCTTATCCTGGCGCAGCAAAAAATTTAAAGCGGCTTTCACACTCACTGGCGCGCTCCGCTTTATCAGCTGTGTCAGGCACTGGCTACTCATTATCCACGGTCGAGAAAGGCCACAGGGCTGCGGCCTTCTCCGCAGTATCTGCAGCCCGGACCAAACTGAGAAGATTAGCTGCATCTCGACCGGGTTCCACCACTCTGATCCTCGAAGCAATCGCTGCTTGTCTCAGCCTGTCGTCTCTGTCTCGCCAACTGACACTAACGCGAACATCTCTGAGGTCGGTGCCAGCAATATCACAGCGCAGGACAAAATTGACCAAGCCGCTGCCCCGACCTTCCCTGCCCGGGCAGGAGCCAGCAATAACTGGTGACAATCTGGCATCATCAATACTCAAAAAACTGGTGAGCTCATTCAATTTATATTCCGCCAGAGCGACGGCTTCAGTCTGAGCCCTGGCCTCGGCATTGTTACGCTGCACTGCACCTTGAAAGGACAACAGGACCAATAAGCCCGCCGTTAATACGATGGAGGAAACCAGTGCTTCCACCAAGGTGAAACCCCGTTGTCGCCGCCCGGCAAAGGACTCAGAATAATCGACCATTATCAGACCTCCTTTTCTGACAAAAATGTCTCTCTTGGCAACACAGCAAACAGGACCTAAGACCTTGCCATTAAAAATCGCGCCAGCTGCCGGGCAGCTGCAGAATTTCGACCGTTGCAAGGCCGGGCTCGATTTTTCCCTCGGCACGGGGCCCAATCGCGCTGGGGCTAAAATCCCATACCTGTCCATAGACGCTTGCCGTAGTGCTCAAACCTGCAATAGAGCCGCCCACAGCAACAGTGCCATAAATAGTGGCAGTGCCCCAGTCATGGTTTTCGCAGTCAGTGGCTGCGTAATAGACCAGCCCATAAATAGCGATCTCACCTCTGATTCTGGGACAACCCACAGCCTCGGTGAAGTAAAGGACGTAAGGGCGATAATTAATATTGTCCAAGGGAGTGCGCCAGTCGCCGTGCTTTCCACCACTAAAACTGTAACCCTGATGCCGGTGAGGATTGTTGCTGTCATCCAGGTCGATCACATAGACACGCTCTGGTTCGCGCTGCTCGATCTCCCGCAGTCGCTCTTCCAGTTGCTCCTCCGGCAAGCCAAAAATGGTTTCCGACAGAGTTCTCACCTCAGACGGGGCTACAATATCGCCCCCGTGAAGATTGAGGCTACTGCTATCAATACAAGAGGGATTCCCTTGCGAAGTGCCGATGGCAACACCTTGATAAGGATAAATAACAAGCTCACCAGCTACCTCGCTCAAACAATTCTCCACCACCAGAGGTGGAGCAGCGAGCAAATCACCACCGTGGAATAAGCCTATTCTGCCCAACATCAGTTCTGCTGATACTGTTTTGGCCACATGGCTGTCAGCCTCAGCAGTGGCCGTGGAAATGACTCTCACCACCACCGGCCCCGCTCCACCACCGACACCATCGAGCGCTGTCACCAGTTCATAAGCCAGTTTGTGCTGGTAGCTATCCACTCCTGCGTTAACCCCCAAGTGATCTGCAATACCCACAGGCGCGACCACCTCTCCCGCATCGCCACGACTCCAGGACAGTTGTGACCAGCCGTCCCAAAACCACTGAATTCCAAACTCCAGCCCGCCCACTGCCGCTGCATGCACCTCTTTGCCACGCACATCGTGCCCGGTGTACTTTTGCTCGAATAGCCCCACACGGGCAACCGTCAAAGTAGCAATAGTCGCTACCAGCAAGAGAGTAATAGTGATTGTCAGCGTCGCAATTCCTCTCTGCCACTCTGAAAAAATGTCCTTTTTCATACTGCTTCTCTCCTTTTTGTCACACCTTTAACTTTCTGGCTGAAAGGGATTAAAGCGGTCATTCCTAAGCTTGACGAAGTTCTCCAGCCCCGTGGCCACGGTCGGGTCGCTGGTCAGCTGCGCCGCCACAGCAACTCTGATACCGCGGTGCTCGACACAAAGGATTGCCTCTCTATCGGGCAAGATACCTATATCGGGCAAGGTATCTGCGCTGATGGATGAAGGCTGACAAGACCCACTGGGGATACCATCGTCAGAGACGCTGTACATCGCAGCGGAGCTGGTACTGTTCTGATAGCTATCGAGCTCAAACAAGAGCTCGGTGACCGTCACGGTGGCATCAGTGAGAGCCTGCCAACCAGAGCTGTCACAGGCGTGGGCCCCAGCAGTTTTTATCTGTATCGCCCCATCGTTGAGACGAAAGCCAAAATTTTCAAAATCGTTTGTGCTTTTACCGCCATCGCGATCAATATCGTAGCTATAGAGAATACAGCTGCCGTTGGCGTCGATGGTGATGCTTCCCATCTCTCGCATCAACGGTGTTACCACCAGATAGAAATCACGAATATCCACCTTGCCATCGCCATTGGCATCCGTCAGCTCCCAGGTGGCCCGCCAATTGATATAGCCCGAGCGCTGCAGCTCTTTGGTCATCAGCTCCATAGCTGCCCGCAACTGCTGGTTGAGCCGTGCTGCCTGCAAGGCGCTTACCGCCGCGGTGGAAAGATTCAGGAAAGCGGACAAGGCAGCGGTGAGCAAAACCAGGCTGATGGTCATACCGACCATCAGCTCGACGAGGCTAATGCCTGCTTGGCAGGGACGACTTGCAGCCTTCAGCACGACGGATATCCTCCGAGGCTACTCCCCTGGGCTGCACACAAGCGAACTCGCCCACTGACCCCGACCCTGACCTCCACCCTGGTATTGCCACTGATTACGGCAATGCTACCGCCGGGGCTGGCATTGCCGCGCAGACGGTTGAAGCTTGTGCTATTGCCTGGGAAGTTGCTGCTAATAGCAACAGTCGGAAAGTCATCGCCACTCACCACCTGGCGTACCGGCTCGCCAGCCACCTCAATGGTACAAGCGCTGTCGCCGGCAAGTTGAGTGCAGTCACAGCGCGGTGTGGCGGAAAACCCCAGGCACCAGGCGCTGCTATCAATGACCAGCGACAGGTTCTGATCGCGGATGGGGCCTTCAGCTTTGGCCTGCAAAATCAGGCCGAGGATTTCCTCTGCGGCCTGACGAACCCGGGCTCTTTCAAAATAGGCGTGGTACGAAGGGACTGCTGCGAGGGCAATAATGGCAAGAATTGCCACTGCGACCAGCAGCTCGATAAGAGTCACCCCACGAGCGTTACAACCGGTGGCGGGCAGACGATGAAAAGACAGTACACAACTGATGGAAGTGGGCATAACCGTCGTCCTTGACAGCAATAGCGTAGAATTTGGGCCACGACAACGTGGTTCAGACGAGTATAGCCGCGTTCAGACAGGATGCAAACCTTGCCTGTTGCAGGCCTTATTTCGCGCTTAACAGAGCATCGAGAATTGGCTGATTGGCGGCGGGGAAGTCGTAATTGCCAATATCATTCAGGGCTACCCAGCGCACCTGTTGGCCTTCGTTGCCAGTGGGGGTGCCGGCAAACTCCCACACCTGCCAGATATCGAGAAATACCGCCTTGTCGGGGTACTGGTGATGCACCTCCAGAAAAGGCTCAGCGCGAATGGTCCGGATATCCAGCTCTTCCTCCAATTCGCGCTGCAGGGCGACAAGCGCCGCCTCGCCAACATCCACCTTGCCGCCGGGAAACTCCCACAAGCCGCCTTGATGAAGGTGATCCGGCCGCTTGGCCAACAGGATTCGCTCCCCATCCGGATGATTGATGATGGCAGCTACGACGTGGATATGTTTAGCCATAGAGATAGAAGACCCTGAAAAAGATGGCGCTGAACGAGCCAGGCAGGGAGCACAGGTCCACTCTCATGCCCTCTTGAAACACCTCGCCCGTCAGGTCCTGTATTCGGCATTGATGGTTACATACTCGTGCGACAAGTCGCAGGTCCACAGGGTCTCGCTGGCCTGGCCGCGCCCCAAGTGGATGCGGATAGTTATTTCTTCTTTGTCCATCACCGCCTGACCGGCCTGCTCGGTGTAACTGGCGGCACGCCCACCCTTTTCGGCGATCAGTACATCGCCAAGCCATACCGAGACGTTGTCGACATTGAGGCCGGCGATACCGGCGCGCCCGATCGCCGCAAGAATACGCCCCCAATTCGGGTCAGAGGCAAACAAGGCCGTCTTGACCAACGGCGACTCTGCAACGGTGTAACCCACCGCCAGGCATTCTTCACTACTGGCACCGCCCTCAACAGTGATGGTAATAAACTTGGTAGCCCCCTCGCCGTCGCGGACAATGGCCTGGGCCAGATCGCGACAAACCTGGTCAAGAGCCTCCTGAAACTGGTGACAATTCTCACTATCCACAGCGACACCGCTGGCACCGGTGGCCACCAGAGTGACGGCATCATTGGTGGAAGTATCTCCGTCGACAGTAATGCGATTAAAGGAGCGGTTGACCGCCAGGGTCAACATGTCCTGCAACTGCCCGGGGGCCACCTGCGCATCTGTCGCTACATAACCGAGCATGGTGGCCATATTGGGCTTGATCATGCCAGCCCCCTTGGCGATCCCCGTAATAGTCACAGGTACTCCATTGAGCTCAAGGCGCTGGCTCGCTCCCTTCGGACGGGTATCCGTAGTCATAATACCGACCCCGGCGTCGGACCAGCCACCCTCCTCGAGGGCAGTCAACGCCGCTGGCAGGGCAGCGGCAATCTTGTCCACCGGCAAGGGCTCACCGATAACGCCAGTGGAGTACGGGAGAATCGCCGCACTATCACAGCCCGCCAAAGCGGCGAGGGCAGCGCACACGCGGTTGGCATTGTGCAGTCCCTCGGCACCAGTACCGGCATTGGCATTACCGGTGTTGGTAACCAGATAGCGCAGCTGGGAACCCTCCCGCTGGCCAAGGTGCAACTTGGCTACCTGAACCGGCGCAGCACAGAAGGCATTCTGAGTGAAAGTGGCAGCAACGCTGGCACTTGCGTCGAACGCCATCACCACCACGTCTTTGCGGCCCGGTTTCTTGATTCCCGCAGAGGCGGTGCCGAGCCGAAATCCCTTGACAGGGTACATGGTGGGGAAAGTGTCTTTGCCTACGGGCATACGTCGTTATCCTCAGCCTTAATTGTCTTGACGATAATTGATAAATACAGGGCAATTCCCAGTACAGATAAAATCAGGCCACAAATACAGAGGGCCCGATCAACTTAGCTTACCGTGGCAGTGCTTGTACTTCTTGCCCGAGCCACAAGGGCAAGGATCATTGCGCCCCACTTTCTCGCCTTCGCGCACGAAGGGCTGCTGCTCCAGATCTGGCTGCGGCGCTGCAGTGGGAGCCTCCTCTGCCAAAGCACTGCTTTCAGCGTGCTGGAACTCCATTTTTTGCTGTGCCTGGGCTTCCAGCTGGCGGCGCTCAAGCTCTTCCACTTCGCTGTGACTGCGCACTTCGAGACGGCTGAGGAAGCGGATAGTTTCCAGTTTGATGTTGTCGAGCATGCTCTCGAACAAGGCAAAGGATTCCCGCTTGTATTCCTGCTTGGGGTTTTTCTGAGCGTAAGCTCGCAGCCCGATACCCTGCCGCAGGTGGTCCATGTTGGACAGGTGTTCTTTCCATTGCAGATCGAGTACCTGCAACATGATCTGCTTCTCGATCACGCGGATATCGGGGCCGATGCGCTCGACTTTGTCCTGATAAGCAGCGTTCACGGCCTCTATCACCATACCGCGCAGCTTTTCTTCGTGCAGGCGCTGATCGTCGTGAAACCACTGCTGGATAGGGAGTTGCAGACCAAAATCTGCCTCGATGGCATCTTCCAGGCCCTCGACATCCCACTGCTCCGGCAAACTCTGCGGAGGAATGAAAGTACCGATGACCTGATTCACCACATCCACCCGTACGGCATCGATCACGTCGCTGATGTTGTCGGCTTCCAGCAATTCATTGCGCTGGTTATAGATCACCTTGCGCTGGTCATTGGCGACATCATCAAACTCCAGCAGCTGCTTGCGGATATCAAAGTTGCGTCCCTCCACCTTGCGCTGGGCCTTTTCGATGGAGTTGGACACCATCCGATGTTCAATAGACTCACCTTTTTGCATACCCAGGGCGCGCATCATGTTGCGCACCCGGTCGGAGGCGAACAGGCGCATCAGCGGATCTTCAAGCGACAAGTAAAAGCGCGACACGCCCGGGTCACCTTGACGACCGGCACGACCTCGCAGCTGATTATCGATGCGGCGGGACTCGTGGCGCTCTGTACCGAGAATATGCAGGCCGCCAGCGGCCAGCACTTGCTCATTGCGAACCTTCCATGCCTCCTTGATGGCGGCGATCTGTTCTTCGCTGGGGTTCTCCAGCTCGGCCACTTCCGCTTCCCAGCTGCCTCCCAGCACAATATCGGTACCGCGACCGGCCATGTTGGTAGCAATAGTCACCGTACCTGGGCGACCGGCCTGGGCAATAATGCTGGCTTCTTTCTCGTGGAACTTGGCATTGAGCACCTGGTGGTCAATACCCGCCTTGGTAAGCACGCCAGAGACATATTCGGAGGACTCAATAGATACCGTCCCCACCAGTACTGGCGCACCCTTCTCGACACAGGCCTTGATATCTTCGATCACTGCCTCATATTTCTCCTCCTGGGTGAGGAACACAAGATCATTGAGATCCTTGCGGCTTACCGGACGGTTGGTGGGGATCACCACCACGTCGAGGCCGTAGATCTGGTTGAACTCGAACGCCTCGGTATCGGCAGTTCCTGTCATACCCGCCAGTTTGCCGTAGATACGGAAATAGTTCTGGAAAGTGGTGGAAGCCAAAGTCTGGCTCTCACTCTGAATATTGACCCCTTCCTTGGCCTCAATGGCCTGGTGCAGTCCTTCGGACAAACGGCGGCCTGGCATGGTGCGCCCGGTATGCTCATCAATCAGCACCACCTGGCCATTCTGGACAATGTACTCGACATCCCGATGGAACAGGTTGTGGGCGCGCAGGGCGCTGTGAATATGGTGCACCAGTCCCAGGTTCACCGCCTGGTAGAGACTGTCGCCGGCAGCCAGCAGCCCCTCGCTACTCAACAGCTCCTCGGCCTTCTGGTGACCGGCCTCGGTGAGCTCCACCTGGCGGGTCTTCTCATCGATAACAAAGTCGCCGGGGCTGTCCTCGCTCTCCCGGTCCAGCATCTGGACCAAGGCGTTGATGCGCTTGTAGAGTGCCGAACTATCCTGGGCAGCGCCGGAAATGATCAGGGGCGTGCGGGCCTCGTCGATCAAGATGGAGTCCACTTCGTCGACCACCGCGAAGAAATGGCCGCGCTGGGACTTGTCCTCCAGGCGCAGCGCCATATTGTCGCGCAGATAGTCGAAGCCGAACTCGTTGTTGGTGCCATAGGTGATATCCGCACCGTAGGCTTCCTTGCGGCTCACCGCCACCAGCTTGTGCTGGGCGCCCGGCTCCGCTACCAGAAAAGAGTTGGGCGTATCCTGACCCCGAAAGGACTGGATGATACCGACGCTGAGACCGAGGGTCTGATAGACCGGCGCCATCCACTGGGCATCCCGTGATGCCAGGTAGTCGTTGACCGTTACGATGTGGACGCCCTTGCCCGGCAGGGCATTGAGGTAGCTCGCCAAAGTCGCCACCAGCGTCTTGCCTTCACCGGTGCGCATCTCGGCGATCTTGCCCTCGTTAAGGGCCATGCCACCGATCAGCTGGACATCGAAGTGGCGCAACCCGAGAGCGCGGCGCGCCGCCTCACGCACTGCCGCAAAAGCCTCCGGCAGCAGACTGTCGAGGGTTTCACCTTTATCGAGGCGAGCGCGAAATTCGTCTGTCTTGGCGCGCAGCTCGGCATCACTCAAACTCTGGAACGATTCTTCCAGACTGTTGATCTGCTTGACGGTCTTGCGCATCCGCTTGAGAACACGATCGTTCTTACTACCCAATACCGCTTTGAGAATCTTGGCAACCATATGTGGCCCTTAACTTTAATCCGGTAACTGTGAACAACTGATGAAGGCACCCGCCGATGCGGGCATGATGCGGAGGGAGACTAACGAAGGGTACTCTTGATATAAGAGGACGGGTCTACAGTGCGGCCGTTTTTGTGGACTTCAAAATGCACATGGGTGCCGGTGGAGCGACCTGTGCTGCCCATGGCGGCAATCAACTGACCCTTTTCCACCAGGTCGCCGACCTGAACTTTATTCTGCTCGTTATGGGCGTAGCGGGTAACAAACCCCTCGCCGTGGTTGATTTCCACCAGGTTGCCGTAAGCACCGTGCTTACCGGACCAGGTCACCACCCCAGCGGCCACCGCCACGATCTCGGTACCGGGCTTGCCGGGAAAATCGATACCGCCATGCCAACTGCGGCGACCAGTGAAAGGGTCGGTCCGATAGCCGTATCCCGAGGAAATATAGCCTTTCTCCACCGGCCGACCGGAAACAGTGCTGCGCTCCCGCAGTTGGCGGTCAGAGAGCAATGACTCGAGGATGGCCAACTGCTGCTCGCGGCTTTCGATGTGGATATCCAGCTCCTGAAACAGGTGCTGCAGGTTGCTGTCGTAGAGCTCTTCACCGCCCGCATCAGGGCCACCGAGGGCCGGACTGGAGCTGAAGTCGAACTCGCCGTCGTCCAGCTCAGCCATAACGGTGAGTCTTTCGCCAAGGGCATCAAGACGCACCAGGCGGGCCTGCAACTGGGCCAGCTTGAGGGACAAGGCTTCCAGTTGCCGGCGGGCGTCCTCGCGACCTTCGGCTACCGCACGCCGCTGATCTGCCAGTTCGTCCTTAAGATTGCCGACAGTACCTTCCAGCAGTGAGCCAGCACCGCTGCCGCCCAGCTGGAAACCTAACAGCATACCGGCACCTACCGGCATGCCCAGCACGCACAGGGACAGTAGCACCTTGGCCCAACTGTTGATGTTAATCGTGCGAGAGCGATTGCGGCCCTCGCCTTTGCCGCCGCTGCAAAAAATGATCTTCACGCCTTTTCCCCCTCCGCGATCCACCCTGCTCGCGCACTCTGATGCGCAAACGGGTCAGGCTTGAGGAAAGACAGGGTCATCATTACGCTGGCTGCAGATAAGAAATGGGGGCGCTGGCACTGTCGTCAAACGACACCATCTCCCAGCTGTCAGGGCTGGCCAGCAGCTTGCGCAACAGGGCGTTGTTGAGTCCGTGGCCAGACTTGACCGCCTCGTACTCGCCGATCAGGCTATGCCCCAGCAGATAGAGGTCCCCGATGGCGTCGAGAATCTTGTGTTTGACAAACTCGTCCTTGTAGCGCAAGCCATCCTCGTTGAGCACCTGCTCGCGGTCCACCACAATGGCGTTATCCAGACTGCCGCCGCGCACCAACCCCTTGGAGCGCAGGTATTCAATTTCGTGCATAAAGCCAAAAGTACGGGCCCGGCTCACCTCTTTGACGAAAGAGGTACTGGAAAAGTCCACACTGGCCGTGAGCGGCTCGCTCTTGAATACCGGGTGGTTGAACTCAATGGTGAAAGAGATCTTGAAGCCTTCAAAGGGGCGAAACAGAGCCACCTTGTCGCCATCCCGCACCTCGATAGGTTTGGTGATGCGGATAAATTTTTTGGCGGCCTCCTGCTCGGCGATACCGGCAGACTGAATCAGAAACACGAAAGGGCCCGAACTGCCATCCATGATCGGCACTTCAGGAGCCGTCAGCTCGACAATCGCATTGTCGATGCCGAGCCCCGCCATGGCGGACAACAGGTGCTCGATGGTGGACACTCGCACTGAACCGTTGACCAAAGTGGTGGACAGCGTGGTATCGCCGACGCTGGTGGCCTCGGCCTTGATGTCCACTGGCGGATCGAGATCGGTACGACGAAACACGATCCCGCTATCCACAGGGGCGGGTTTGAGGGTGAGATACACCTTGTCCCCGGTGTGCAGGCCGACACCGGTGGCACGAATAGTATTTTTCAGCGTACGCTGCTTGATCACTGGCCAAGTCTCTACTCGAACCGAAAAGGTTCGGGATAAAAGGACGCGAATAGTAGCAGAGATAGGGGGTAGCTCCAACCGGGGCTGTTGCAGTAACGCGCACAGCACAGGAAGAGCACCTCCAGCTTAAAACTGAAGCCTGCCTAAACCAGGGGTGCTACCGGCGCGCAGGCCTTGCTACCTGCGACACCGGCGCAGCCGCCCGTGCCGCGGAGGGGGTTCGCGGCATGGGGAGCCCCGCACAATCAGCGCGGGTCTGGGTACCGAACGGTCAGTCCGCCTGGCGGCGCAAGAAAGCCGGAATATCCAGGTAGTCCATATCACCGTCTATTTGATGCGGCTCCATCTTGTGCGCCGCAGCACCATCCGTGAAGGACATCGAGCGCCCACCGCGAAGACTCGGAGGACGGTCCAGGCTGCGATAGTCGGGCTCGCCACGGAGGCCGCGACCACTACTGCTCTCGGACACCACCTGCATCGGCTTGCTGAGCTCTTCCTGAGCACCGAGACCGGTAGCCACCACAGTGACGCGCAGCTCATCGCCCAGATCCATATCAATGGCAGTACCCACCACTACAGTGGCGTTGTCGGAAGCGAACTCCTCGACGATCTCGCCCACATCGGAGAACTCACCGAGAGACAGATCGGGGCCGGCAGTGATGTTGACCAGAATGCCACGTGCGCCCTGCAGATTGATATCATCCAGCAGCGGACTGTGAACGGCTGCTTCGGCGGCAATGCGGGCGCGGTCTTCACCGCTGGCCGTACCGCTGCCCATCATCGCCATGCCCATCTCGCCCATCACGGTGCGCACGTCGGCGAAGTCGACGTTGATCATGCCGGGGCGGATGATCAGGTCGGCGATGCCCTGCACTGCACCCAGCAGCACATCGTTGGCAGCACGGAAGGCGTCGAGCAAGCTCATGTTTTTACCCAGTACCGCCAACAGCTTCTCGTTGGGGATGGTGATCAGCGAGTCGACATTTTCCTTGAGCTGGCGAATGCCTTCTTCGGCGATGGCCATGCGCTTCTTGCCCTCGAAAGAGAACGGGCGAGTCACCACTGCCACGGTGAGAATACCCAGCTCGCGGGCCACATCAGCAACCACGGGGGCAGCCCCAGTACCGGTACCGCCGCCCATGCCAGCGGTGACGAATACCATGTCGGCACCCTGCAGCACGTCGGCGATGCGGTCGCGGTCCTCCATCGCCGACTGGCGACCGACCTCCGGGTTGGCTCCGGCACCCAGGCCCTTGGTGATGCCGTTGCCCAATTGCAGCAGGGTGGTGCCCTGCAGATCCTTGAGCGCTTGAGCATCGGTATTGGCACAGATGAACTCGACACCCTGCACCTGACTTTCGATCATGTGTCTGACGGCGTTGCCACCGCCCCCACCGACACCGATCACCTTGATTTCCGCGCATTGCGGAATGTTATCCACGATTTCAAACATGTTGATTACCCCTCGGTTGGTTGATTACAAAAGTTGATAAAACGTTTCCCTTTGCCCCGTTTATCCCGACCGCGCCTGCTGGCACTGTCAGAGATCCCCCTGAAACAGGCCCTTGAGCCTGCCCAGCATTTTGCTCATGGCCCCGCTCTTTTCCTTGCCGCGCCGCTGGTGCTGGCGGTTGCCCTCGTGGTGCTGCTGCATGCCGTAGAGCAACAGTCCCACGCCAGTGGAATAGATCGGGTTGTTGACGATGTCGGTAAGGCCCCGAATATCGTGGGGTGCCCCTACCCGTACCGGCATATGAAAGATTTCCTCTGCCAGCTCTACCACGCCTTCCATTTTCGAGGTGCCACCGGTCAGCACGATGCCGGCCGCCATCAGGTCTTCGTAGCCACTGCGACGCAGTTCGGCCTGAACCATGGAAAACAGCTCGTCGTAGCGCGGCTCCACCACCTCCGCAAGGGCCTGTCGCGACAGGTCGCGGGGCGCGCGGTCCCCGACGCTGGGTACCTTGATGGTTTCACTGGGGCCGGCCAGCTTGGCGAGGGCGCAGGCGTAGCGAATCTTCAGCTCCTCAGCGTGAGCGGTGGGCGTCCGCAGGGCCATGGCGATATCGTTGGTCACCTGGTCGCCGGCGATGGGGATCACCCCGGTGTGGCGAATGGCGCCCTCCGAGAAAATGGCGATATCCGTGGTGCCGCCGCCGATATCCACCAGGCACACTCCGAGCTGCTTTTCGTCGGCAGTCAGTACTGCGTGGCTCGCGGCCAGCTGTTCGAGAATGACATCCTCTACCTCCAGGCCGCAGCTGCGGATACACTTCTTGATGTTCTGAGCGGCATTGGCAGCACAGGTCACCAGATGAACCTTGGCCTCAAGACGCACCCCCGACATGCCCAGAGGCTCTTTCACTCCCTCCTGGTTGTCGATGATGAACTCCTGAGGCAGCACATGGAGGATCTCCTGATCGGCGGGAATAGCCACTGCCCGCGCTGCATCAATGACTCTTTCAACATCCTGCGGCAGCACTTCGCGGTCGCGGATGGCAACGATGCCGTGGGAGTTGAGACTGCGCATATGGCTGCCGGAAATACCGGCATACACGGAGTGGATATGGCAGCCGGCCATCAGCTCAGCTTCCTCGATAGCGCGCTGGATGGCATGCACAGTCGACTCGATATTTACCACTACGCCTTTTTTCATACCGGTAGATGTGTGCATGCCGGTACCGACGATCTCCAGCTTGCCCTCGGGGCCCGCCACTCCGACGATCGCCACCACCTTTGAGGTGCCGATATCGAGGCCCACGATCATTTGCTCATTGCTGGCGCTAGCCATTTGTCGCCCTCTTTGCGGTTGCCGTGCCACTGCTCTCTGAGTGGGTCACGGTGTTGTTCACTGTTGTCTGCTCTTCCGTTTTCCAGCGCACGGCGACGCCGTTGCCGTAACGGATATCAATGTTGTCAATCTGGTCCAGCCGCACCGCCAATGCTCTCTCCCACACCCGCAGGAAGCGCTGGATTTTTTCCACCACCTGATCGCGTCCCACCGCCAGAGCCGGCCCCTCGGCGAAACGCAAATGCCAGCCGCCGCGGGCTCCCATGCGGAATTCGGCAATGTGCAATCCAGTGGACTGCAGCAGCTGGGTAAACATGCGGTACTGCTGCATCACCTCCCGCTCCATGCCCGCCGGACCGGCCAGCAGAGGCAGCTCAGCAAGCTCCTCGACCTCGCCTACATCCAGAGGGCGACCGCGATTGTTGAGCACCCCGCTGTCACCCCAGCGGGCGATGGGCACTTCTTCGTGAATCACGATTACCAGACGGTCGGGCCACTGGCGCCGGGCACTGGCGGCCGCTACCCACGGATGCTCCTCAAGAGCGCTACTGATGTCCTTCAGATTGAGGCTGAGAAAGCCACCGCTGAGATTGGCAGCCACGATATCCTCTACCTCGCGGGTGCTGAGATAGGTGATCTCGCCGTCTACACCGATCAGAGCAATGGGCACATCCAAGGTGCGGTACAGATAGCCCAGCCCCCACAACCCGGCTGCCAGCACTGTCATACCCAGCGCTGCTACCAGCAGGCGACCAAGCACAACAGCAACGCGGCGCGGCGATTTTCTCGCCGCAGCACTGCGCTCCTGTCGCCAGCTCGCCGCACTGCTCATCAGGCCTGTCCTCCTTCGCTGGCAGCGGCCGGCATGACGGGTGCCACTTGTACCTGGGCAGCAGCCCCGGCGGTGTCGAGAATGCGCAGTACCAGAGTTTCAAAATCGATTCCCCGAGCCTTCGCGGCCATCGGTACCAGACTGTGATCCGTCATGCCCGGCACGGTGTTTACCTCCAGCAACTGGAAGTTGCCGCTGTCGTCGAGCATCACATCCACCCGCCCCCAGCCGCCGCAACCGAGGCTGTCGAAGGCCGCCAGAGCCAGGGCCTTGAGTGCCTCCTCACGCTCAGCAGGCAAACCACAGGGGCACAGATAACGGGTGTCATCGCGCAGATACTTGGCTTCGTAGTCGTAGAAACCTCTCTCTGTCTCCAGTTTGATGGGCGGCAGCGCCTCGCCGTCGAGGATCGCTACCGTGTACTCCGCACCGGCCAGCCAGGCCTCGGCGATCACCTCATCGCCGAGGGCCGCAGCAACTCGCCAGGCGCTTTCCAGCTCGGCGGCGCTGGCGGCGCGGGCCATGCCGATACTGGAGCCTTCACGGCTGGGCTTGACCATCGCCACTCCACCGAGATCAGCCAGCACGGCCGCCCAATCGCTGGAGGCATTGAGAGAGGCAAAGTCTGCAGTGGGTAAACCCAGGCCCTTCCACAACAACTTGGTGCGCATCTTGTCCATGGCCAGGGCCGAAGCCAGTACACCGCTGCCGGTATAAGGCAAACCGAGGAATTCCAGCGCACCCTGCAGGGTGCCATCCTCACCACCGGGGCCGTGCAATACGATGAACACCCGATCCGGGGCCAGAGCAGTCAGGTCAGCGACAAGGCTTGGGCCAGCGTCGATGCCGACCGCGTCGACCCCGCCGGCCAGCAGAGCTTTCAGCACTTGCGTACCGCTGTTCAGAGATACTTCCCGCTCTGCGGACGTACCACCGTAGAGCACTGCTACCTTGCCAAACCGAGCAGCCATCGCCGCTTTTGCTCCTACCGTGTTATCAATCATCAGCGCAGCTCCCTGTCGGCCAGCAGCCGGACCAGGCGACCCACGCTACCTGCACCCTGGGTAATGACAATGTCCCCTCCGCGCACCAGGTTGGCGACAATATCGGGCACCTCCTCAATGGTGCTGGCATACACCGGGTCCACCAGACCGCGCTGGCGGATGGTGCCGCACAACTGGCGGCTGGTGGCGCCCGGTATCTCAGCCTCGCCAGCGCTGTACACTTCGTTGACGATCAATACGTCGCAGGTGGACAGCACCTGTACGAAGTCTTCATACAGGTCGCGGGTGCGACTGTAGCGGTGGGGCTGAAAAATCATCACCAGGCGGCGGTCGGGCCAGCCGTCGCGCACGGCCTTGATCGTCGCGGCCACCTCGCGGGGATGATGGCCGTAATCGTCCACCAGCATGGCGGTGCCGCCCGGAACGGGGTACTCACCGTATACCTCAAAGCGCCGCCCCACTCCCTGGAAGCTCTCCAGGCCACGCAAAATAGCGTCGTCGCCGATTCTTTCGTCGCTGCATACAGCAATGGCTGCCGTAGCGTTCAAGACATTGTGAACACCGGGAATATTCAGCTTTACCTCAAGAGTGGGGAGACCGTCGGGACGCTGCACCTTGAAACGCGAGGTGCGCTCCTTGAGGCTGACATCACTGATGCGGAAGTCTGCCGCTTCATCGAAGCCATAGGTCAGTACCGGACGCGATATCTGGGGAATAATGGACCGCACATGGGGGTCGTCGAGACACAGTACCGCCAGGCCGTAGAACGGCAAGTTGTGGAGAAACTCCACAAAGGTGGCGGTGAGCCGACTGAAGTCGAAACCGTAAGTTTCCATGTGGTCGGCGTCGATATTGGTCACTACCGATACCATCGGCTGCAAGTGCAGGAAGGAGGCATCGCTCTCGTCTGCCTCAGCCACCAGATAGCGACTCTCACCGAGCCCTGCATTGGTACCAGCACTGTTTACCCGCCCCCCGATCACGAAGGTCGGGGCCATGCCATCCTCGGCGAGAATGGCAGAAATCAGACTGGTCGTTGTGGTCTTGCCGTGGGTGCCAGCCACCGCTATACCGTGGCGATAGCGCATCAGCTCAGCCAGCATCTGGGCGCGGCGCACCACCGGGATGCGCTGGGTACGCGCAGCGTCGATTTCCGGATTGTCCTCGCTGACCGCCGAGGACTGCACCACCACGTTGGCCCCTTCCACATGACTGGCGGCATGGCCGTACAAAATCGTGGCTCCGAGCTCCGCCAGGTGACGGGTATTGGCGTTTTCCTGCAAGTCCGAACCGGAAATCTCGTAGCCCTGGTTGAGCAGCACTTCGGCAATCCCGCACATACCGCTGCCGCCAATACCGACAAAATGGATACGGCGGATACGGCGCATCTCCGGCACATCGTAACGGGGGTTTACAGTGCTCATACCCTATCCTCCTGACCCAGTTCCTGACACATATCCGCCACCGCCTGAGCCGCACCAGGCATGGCGAGATGCCGCGCAGCTTCCGCCATGGCCAACAGGCGGGAGGGGGCGGCCACCAGCTCGCGGAGCTGGTGCGCCAGTACTCCTGCGTCCAGGTCCCGCTGTTGAATCAATACAGCGGCGCCGTTGCTCTCCAACCACTGGCCATTGCGGGTCTGGTGGTCGTCGATGGCAGCCGGGAACGGCACCAGCAGAGCGCCGACACCGGCGGCCGCCAACTCCGAGACGGTCAGTGCGCCAGCGCGACACACGACGAGGTCCGCCCAGCCGTAGGCGGCCGCCATATCGGCAATAAAGGGCTCCACACTGGCCTCCACTGCCACCGGGCGATAGGCCTCGACAGTCGCCTCTTCATGTTTGCGGCCGCACTGGTGACGCACTTCGGGACGCAGCTCCGGCGCCAATTGCGCCAATGCGGCTGGCACCAGCTGGTTGATGGCTGTAGCCCCGAGGCTGCCCCCCAGCACCAGCAGGCGCAACGGGCTATGGCTGCCGACTCCCCGCTGTACGGGAGAAGGCATGGCGCTGATCTCCGTCCGCACCGGATTGCCAACATGGCGGGCGCCCGCCAGGGTGCCGGGGAAAGCCTCTGCGACACCTTTGGCAAATCGCGCCAAAACTCGATTGGTGGTGCCGGCCACGGCATTCTGTTCATGGACCAGCAGTGGAATCCCCTGCAACCAGGCAGCGAGGCCGCCCGGCCCGGAGGCAAATCCGCCAAAGCCAATGACCACAGCGGGACGCACCCGCTGCAAGACAGCCCGCGCCTGCCACACTGCCCGCAGGATACGCAACGGCGCCATCAGCTTGGTGGCGAACCCTTTGCCCCGCACACCGCTCACCGCAATGGTATTGAGAGGAATACCCCGCGGCGGCACCAGATCAGCCTCGATACCCGCACTGGTACCGAGCCAGTGCACGGCAAAGCCCCGCTGCAGCAGCTCCTCCGCTACCGCCAGCGCCGGGAACACATGGCCGCCTGTCCCTCCCGCCATGATGAGTACTGTCCTGGGGTCAATTGACATTGCTTGACCTCCGCGCGGCACGATTCACCCGCCGTCCCAGCTGCCGTTGCTGGCCCCACATGCTGTCATCCATGTCCACACCGATCCTCAGCACCAGCGCGACCATCACCGAGCTGATCATCAAGCTACTGCCGCCGTAGCTGACAAAAGGCAGGGTCAGCCCTTTGGTGGGCAAGAGCCCCGACGTCACACCGATATTGATGAACGCCTGGCCCGCCAGCAGAATGCCAACCCCAAAACAGGTATAGGCAGAAAACCAGTCCTGGCGACGCACTGCCTGACGACCAATAGTGAATACCCGCCACACCAGGGCGATAAAGAGGCACACCATCACCGCCACACCGAACAGTCCGAACTCCTCGGCAAAGATCGAAAAAACGAAATCGGTGTGGGCCTCCGGCAGATAAAACAGCTTCTGTACGCTGTTGCCGAGGCCGACACCGAACCACTCGCCGCGACCGAAAGCGATCAGCGACTGGGTGAGCTGGTAGCCGGAGTTGAACTGGTCGGCCCAGGGGTCAAGAAAAGTCACCAGCCGCTGCATCCGATAAGGCGAGGCCAGCGCCAGTACTCCCAACATACTGCCCGCAAGCGCCAGCAGCACCACAAAAATCCACAGTGGCACCCCGGCTAAGAACAGCATTCCCATCACCGTGCCACAGATCACCACCGCCGAGCCGAAGTCCGGCTGTAACAGCAGCAACAGCGCGACGATGGCCAACATCGCCATGGGTTTCAAAAAGCCCAGCCAGTGGCCGCGCACTTCCTGCTGGTTGCGGTGCAGATAGGCCGCCATGAAAACGATCATCGCCAGCTTCGCCACCTCGGCCACCTGCAGGTTGATGATGCCGAGGCCGATCCAGCGCCGGGCGCCGTTGACCTCGCGGCCAATACCGGGGATCAGCACCACTACCAACAGCAGGATGGCCAGCACCATCACCAGCTCGCTGTAGCGAAACCACAGCCGCGATGGCAGCCGCAGCACCACCAGCGCGGCGACCGTCGCCATGGCCAGGTAGATCAGGTGGCGTTTGAGGAAATAGAAACCATCGCCGACAGTATGAGTGGCATAACTGATAGAAGCAGACGCCACCATCACCAGACCGATGGAAGCCAGCGCCAATGTCAGCATCAACAGCGGCGTATCAAAGCCGGGCATGGCTTGGCGGTCGAGGCGCCACCAGGGACGCAGCAGCATCGTGCTCATCGATCCACCTCCACCGCCAACGCCTCCACAGCCTGAACGAACTGCTCGCCGCGATCGGCAAAGTCGTTGAACATATCCAGGCTGGCACAGGCGGGGGACAACAGTACTTTGTCACCTGGCCGGGCGCTCTCGGCAGCCGCATTGACCGCTGCCGCCAGGGAAGTGGCATAGACCACGTTGCACACCCCGCGCAGCGCCTCGGCCACGCCACTGGCATCTTCACCGATCAACAGCGCCAGCCGCACACGCCCCCGAGCCGTACGCCCCAGAGGGGCAAAATCCTGGCCCTTGCCTTGCCCGCCAGCGATCAGAATGAGGTCGTCACCATCCGCTTCACTCAACCCCTCGATGGCCGCCATGGCAGCGCCGACATTGGTGGCCTTGGAATCGTTGATCCAGGTCACCCCGCCCAGTTCTGCTACCCACTCACAGCGGTGAGGCAGACCGCGGAATGTCCGCAGCGCGGTAAGCATGGACGCCATGGGCAACCCTGCCCCATGACCAAGGGCCAGTGCCGCCAGGGCATTGGCCAGATTGTGGCGACCGCGCATCGCCAACTCTGCCACGGGCATCAGGAGGCTGTATTCGAAAGAGAGCCACGACTCCCCTTCAACACTGGTGACACCAAAGCCCCTGTCACCCGGCTTGTCGAGACCGAATGTCCACTGGCCGACACTGTCGGCTACCAGCGGCTGGGACAGGGCATCATCGCGATTCACTACAACCTGGCGAGCACCGCGAAAAATCCGCTGCTTGGCGGTGTGATAACCCTTCAGGTCCGGATAACGATCCATGTGGTCGGCGCTCACATTGAGCACCGCCGCCACTTCGGCGCCGAGATGCTCCACCAGCTCCAACTGAAAACTGGACAACTCCACCACATAGAGGTCGCGATCAGGTGCCAGCAGATCCAGTGCCGGCACGCCCAGATTCCCTCCCACCCCGACATTCAGCCCGGCAACCTGGGCCATTTCGCCCACTAAAGTGGTGACAGTACTCTTGCCGTTGGAGCCAGTGATAGCGATGATCGGCGCGTTGGCGGCTGCAGCGAACAACTGGATGTCGCCAGTGAGAGCCACGCCAGCTTCGGCAGCGCCGCGCAGGACCGGCTGAGCCAAGGCAAGGCCAGGGCTGATGACCAGGCGATCGGCACTGCGCAAGGTGTGATCGTTGAACTCACCGAGTTCAACCTGGGCCTGAGGCACCACCCGGGCCAGCTCGGAGAGCCCCGGTGGGTCGATGCGACTGTCTACCACCACGAAGCGCTCTCCCCGCTTTGCTAAATAGCGGGCGACCGACAGACCGGTGGCGCCAAGGCCTACCACCACGGTCAGTTTGCTGCTTGCGATCAGCTTGGTCACTGGCTTCATGCTTCCGTTATCAACGCAGTTTGAGGGTGGCGAGGCCGATCAGCACCAACACCACAGTAATAATCCAGAACCGCACTATCACGCGCGGCTCCGGCCAACCTTTCAGTTCAAAATGGTGGTGAATGGGCGCCATGCGGAAAATGCGCTTGCCGGTGAGCTTGAAGCTCGCCACCTGGAGGATCACCGACACGGTTTCCAGCACAAAAATGCCCCCCATGATGAACAGCACAATCTCGTGGCGCACAATTACCGCGATCACACCCAGCGCCGCCCCTAAGGCCAGGGCACCGACATCGCCCATAAAGACTTGCGCCGGGTAAGTGTTGAACCACAAAAAGCCGAGCCCGGCACCACCCAGCGCAGCACAGAACACCACCAGCTCACCGGCGCCGGGAATAAAAGGAATCTGCAAATAGTTGGCAAACACACTGTTGCCCGCCAGGTAGGCGAAAACACCCAGCGCTCCACCCACCAGCACAGTGGGCATGATGGCCAGCCCGTCGAGGCCATCGGTGAGGTTCACCGCATTGCTGCTGCCGACAATCACAAAATAAGTGAGCACCACAAACAGTGGTCCAAGAGGGATCACCACGTCCTTAAAGAAGGGGATGATCAAGTCGGTTTCCGCCGGCAGAGTGGCGGTGGAATAGAGGTATAAAGCCGCGCCCAAACCGGCCAGCGATTGCCAGAAGTACTTCCAGCGCGCCGGCAGGCCACGGGAGTCCTTCTGCACCACCTTGCGGTAGTCATCGACCCAGCCGACGGCACCAAATGCGAAGGTCACTGCCATCACCACCCACACAAAGCGGTTGCTGAGATCGGACCACAGCAAGGTGGCGACAAAAATCGCCATCAGAATCAGCGCCCCACCCATGGTGGGGGTGCCGGATTTACTGAGATGGCTCTGTGGACCATCGCTGCGCACTGATTGGCCGATTTGCAAATTGTTGAGGGTGCGGATCATCCACGGCCCCAGCAACAGAGAAATACCGAGTGCGGTAAGCACCCCGAGAATGGCCCTGAGAGTCAGGTAGCGAAAAACCCCGAACACACTCAGGTACTGGGACAGCCAGTCGGCAAGCCAGAGCAGCATCAGCCTTGATCCTCGATAATGAGATTGACAACGTCTTCCATACCCGAACTGCGGGAGCCCTTGACCAGCACCGTGGTATTGCTGTCGAGGGTGGCGGCCAGCTCAGCGGCGAGAGCTGCCTTGCTCTGTACCACCCGTGTTTGCTGACCAAAGCCCTGGGCGACGCTGGCGGCATAACGGCCCACAGCCCAGAGCTCGTCGATGCCGCGCAGGAGGGCATGGGCACCCACCTCGCGGTGCAGCTGCCCGGCCCCGAGCCCCAGCTCTCCCATATCGCCGAACACAGCGACACGGCGACCCGGCCGCGCTGCCAGCACATCGATAGCGGCCTTCATCGAACCAGGGTTGGCGTTGTAGGTGTCGTCCAGCACCCGGCTGCCAGCGCGCCCTGGGCGCTCCTCCATGCGACCGCGCACCGGCTTGAGAGTCGCTAGACCGCTCACCACAGCACTGAGCCCGGCACCGGCAGCCATGGCACAGGCCGCGGCAGCCACTGCGTTGGCCACGTTATGGCGGCCTGGCAAGGGCAGATGCACGGCCTCTTCACCTTCGGGCGTACAAAGTACAAAGCGACTGGCGCGACCCTGCAGATCCTCAATAGCCTCGGCATGGAAGCTGGCCTTGCGATCCTGCAGGGAAAAGTCCCACACCCGGTCGCAGGACACTTTGTTGCGCCACTTGCGGTACCAGCTTTCATCCCTGTTGAGGATCGCCACGCCCGAAGCCGGCAGGCTGTGATAGATATCACTCTTGGTGTCGGCGATTGTCTCAAGGTTGCCAAAACCCTCGATATGGGCTGGCATCACATTGTTCACCAAGCTGATCTGAGGGCGGGCAATGGCACACAGATAGGCGATCTCGCCCGGCCCGCTGGCGCCCATCTCAATCACCGCGTAGCGATGAGATTTATCCAGCGCCAACAAGGTGAGAGGCACACCGATATGGTTGTTGAGATTGCCGCGAGTGGCGAGCGTCGGCCCCAGCTGGCCGAGAATCGCAGCAATCATCTCTTTGACAGAAGTTTTGCCGCTGCTGCCGGTCACCGCGATCAACGGGCCCGAGAATTGCTGGCGCGCCAACAGGGCAATCTGTGCCAGCGCCTGGGTAGTGTCGGACACCACCCATTGGGGCCGGTTGAGGTGCTTGTAAGGGCGCTCCACTACCAGCCCGACAGCCTTGAGGGCAGCACTGTCGACAAAATCGTGGGCATCAAAATTGTCACCGCGCAGGGCCACAAACAATTGCCCGTCGACCAGCGTGCGAGTGTCGGTGGAAACAGAGCTAAAGGCGCAATCCGGGTACAACAGGGTACCGCCGTAAGCCTGGGCCAGGTGCGACAAGGTAATGGCGTCGATCATTGCCCTGCTCCTCCCCGCCGCTGCAAGGCCAGACGCACCTCGGCCTGATCGCTGAAGGGCAAACGGCTTTCGCCCACTTGCTGGTAGTCCTCGTGGCCCTTGCC
>Ga0265293_10004641_pt1 | contig 24018 bp, 18 predicted proteins | sample Munlanlewell138R_FD_192505 | JGI IMG/M metagenome (GOLD analysis project Ga0265293, IMG submission 192505) | Leachate microbial communities from a municipal landfill in Southern Ontario, Canada - Leachate well 138R | ecosystem: Engineered > Solid waste > Landfill > Unclassified | place: Canada... | reverse complement strand
TCTATTACCATTTCCTTGACCATCCAAAGTTGTAATTTCAGGAGAAGAGCCATAAGGTAAACTTACGATTGTTCCATCAAATCTTGGTTTTGGAGAGTGAGGAATACCTGCTACAGGTTTAATTGCAGTACCATCAGCTGATAAACGTGAACTAATATAAGGTAGTTTCTGTCCATCTAGTAATTGCGCATCATTTGGGTCGTATGGTTTAAACTCGTTATGAGCATAAGCAATAGCGATATAGTAATACGTTTTATGGTTAACTAAACTCTTACCTGTAAACTTATCTTCAAGAATCTGGAAAGAGTGACGAATACCACGGTTAGTACCATCTACTTTAATTTCTGGTTTAGCAAAACCTAACTCTTCGTTATATTCAAAGTTCACAATTCTAGCAATATCATTTTTGATATCACATTGTGCAACTAATCTTGCTTTGTCATTAAGTCCGATATCGGAAACACCAGCTTCATTGTCTACCATTTGGAAAATTTGATATCCTTCGAATCTGTAAACTTTATCAATAACTGAACCGTCGATTGGGTCAACAATGTTAATATTATCTTCTTCAGCATACATTTCATCAACGTTATTTCCATAAGGGTTGTCTATCATCAATACTAACTCATTCTCTAATTCTACGATTTGTAAAATAGGAGCTGATGGTGGATCTAAAATCTCAAAACAGTTATCAAATAAAGCTTGAGCTTTAGTATCGTTTTTACGTAAAACCTCTACTGAAGCAAATCCGTCACCTTCATAAGCACGTCCGTAAACTACACCAACAGTTAAGTTATTCACTGCACCAGGAGTTAATGTAAAAGGACCAGCAGACTGCAAGAAACGTCTATCTCCTTTCGGGTTTGATGTGTTATTTCCATCAACGTTAATCTCAGACCAGTTCCACCCCATGTCTTTACCATTTGTACCGAAGTGTAATGGATCTGTATCATCTGGATATGTATAAGAAGCAACAGTAGTTGTTACTCCTGGAGAACCAGTGTAAGCAGTACCACCATAATAGAATGCAGAATTATCTTTCCAGAAACCTGTCATATAGTTATAGAAATCACTCGGGCTTGATGGGTCATCCGTAGCTGGAGTTCCAAGGTCACCTCTATTGAAGTAGTTAAATCTACGCATTCCGAAACGCTCGTTATCGATAATTCCATCAGAATAACCAATTCCAATTCCCTCGTAAACGATTCCTTTTCCTGCGATAGCTTCATTCACTGTAGGAACGATATATTTAAAAGTACCATCTGATTGTTCTTCTAAACGTGGTCCTACGTTATCAATATTATCTGCATCTTGATAAGGTCCTTCAAAGAAGTCAATACCAACAGCAGGTGGATTTTCACCATAACCTGGAGAACCTCCTTGACCTTCGTCAAAATTGTCACCATTATAAGCATATCCTAAACCTCTAGAAACGTCACAACCAACATAATCATCCTCAGAGAATCCAATATCTGGATCGGCATATTGAGTAAAGTAAGTATTTTGTAGAGTTGTAGAACTACGGTTAATCATTTCATAGTTATAGAAAGTCATTCTGTTTACTTCGTCGTTTGTAGCAAAAGAGAAAGCTTGGGCACGAATTTCCATTCCAATAGGGTCACCACCTGTTTCAGTGTGAATGTTTCCTTTGTCATTAAATACCCACCAGTTTGTTTTATCACCAAATAAAGTAACACGTCTATCAAAACCACATTTCACGTCATCTCTTCCAAGAATATCGTCAAACCATGGAACGTCACCTTGATTAGGGTCATATACACCATCTCCTGCACCACCTTCTGATGGATAGTCATAAAATGGCGCTAAATAGTAATCTTGTTTTTTATAAACATCATCACCATGCGCTGGCCAGTTGTGAATACGCTGAATTGCATCATTTGTTAATGGGAATTCATCTGTACAATTTGGGTCTAAACTACATTCGTATCTCAATGTAAAGTTGATTACCTCAATTTTAGCAATTGGGAAAAACTTATCATACTCAATACAAGTTGAAGGTTCAATAGTAGCTAAACCATAAGGTCTAATCGCATCATCACCTACAGGACTAGAAGGATCATAATTTCCGTTTGTTGGAATTACAGAGAGAGGTCCAGCCCAGAAATCGTTTCCTTTTGAACGGAACAAAATAGCAGCTAATTTTAATTGACCGTTAACGTCAACTCCACCCATCCAGATTGAACCTGAATATAAAACGTGGTTATTACTACCTAATGGAACTTCATACGAAGCTGTAGATGTTTGGCGGTTTTGCCAAAGTGACCCACCTACCTCAACCAGGGCATTCACATCATTAAAGTCCATAAAAAGTTTTGCATCTGAAGGCGGACAATTGGCCTTATTGTAATCCTGGTTTCCACCTAAAGGTTTAGATTTACCAGAATCTGCAGTTGGATCCATCGCGGCATTAGCTCCAAATGTGAAACCAAAACCGATCAATACTATTAATAATAATTTCATAATCTTACTGTTTTTTTTCTATTAAAAATCAAACTTAACCCCTAGTCTTATTGTTCTTGGCTGGCTTATATTGTATGGGTTATTCATATTCATACTGTATAAGTCTCTATATGACTGCTCATCCAATTTGCTTTGAATAGTTGATTGCCATTCTGCAGCAGCTAAGTAACCATCGTCATCAACAACACCAGTTGCTCTATATACATCTAGTACGTTGAATTGGTTAAGAAGGTTGGTAACTCTTACATAAACATTCAAGAAAGCACGTTTTTTCTTTTCATTTTCATCTCCAAACTCAAGATTAAACGTTCTATCCAACTGAATATCTAGACGGTAAGTCCAAGGCTTACGAGAACCATTTAATCCACCTGTTAATTGAGGAGTACCTGCGTTGATAGCAGCTGGAGTAATGTTCTTTTGTCCTGAATAAGGCGTACCAGAATTAACTAAAGTAATAATGTTTAAACCTGTATTTTCTAGAACATTTAAGTCTTTAATAACCGGACCATTATAATCTTTCCCAGAACCATAACGGTAATCTACTGTGAAAGCAAAGGCATGTCTTTGGTCATAAGAGAAAGGATAAATAACACGTAAGTCTGGTTGGTTTGAGTTAACAAACGACAATGAAGAGTTAGCGTCTGATCCAGTTCCTTCAGCAAACTGTAAAGTATAGTTAGCTGTCATTCTTAAGTTACCTGTTCTTCTTAGGTCATACTCTAAAGTTAAACCTTTAACAGTACCAAAGTCACGGTTACCATAAGTCTTATAAGTTACCGGGTAAGCTTCAAAGATATTTCTCACTTGAATTTGATCTCTCAACTCACGGTAGAAAGCACTTACTTTTAAAGAAGAAGTACGTGTTAATACTTGTTGGAAACCAAAAGAATAATCAATTGTTTTATCAGGGCGCAGATTTGAATTGTTAATTACAATGTTTCTAGCTGTAATGTATTGATAATCGATTGGGTCAAAACGCAATCCTGTTGAAGGTCTACTTGTCAAGATATCATAGTTAGCAAAGAAGTTTGCTTCATCAGAAATCGGGAAAGAGAATGCGATACGAGGCATAACATTAATAGCCACTTTATAATCTTCAAAAGCATCTGCTGAAGGAGAGGTTTGATTTGGTTTTAACAACCAAGGCGCAATTCCTGCAGGTCCTTTTAATGTAGAAGGGTCTTGTGTTACAGTACCATTATGATCGAACCAAACCTCCCCATTTCTAAACCCATTCACTTGAGTTGGATTAGCTACATCATTAACATAAACTACGTAATCATCTCCCATGCTTTCTGGAATATTAAGCCAAGGGTAAGCATTTGGATCTTTATCTTTTAAAGATTTAGCTTCACCAACAGAACGTGCATTATAGAATAAGAAAGGATCTTTTAACACTGGTTGATTTGCATCAAAAACGTCCACACGAACCCCTACGTTAAATACGATATCATCAAAAGAGAATTTATCCATGATATATCCTGAAACATAAGTAGGCTGGAAAGCTCCAATAAATCTTTTGTAGTTTCCGTTTTCATCTGTTTCGTTAAAGTATTTATTAATATCTGTAGTTCCTGAAACTTTTTCTCCGGTATGGTCATAACCATAGTAAGAAATAAGATTACGTCCAGAATTAAATAATTCATCTGGTGAGAACATATCTAAACTAAAGATATTTGGATCATAACGGTCAATGTCTACAAAATCATTTCCAGCTGGATCAAGTCCTATAGCTTTTCTAAAGTTATAATCGAAGAAATATTGTTCATCACTTTTTTCAGCTCCTCCGTATTTACCATTTCCATCATTCGCAGCATAGCTTGTATTCAAACGCTCATAAGTTACACGCGGGTACGTTCCGTAAAAATCATAAGATGGTTTACTTTTATCAACTTCTCTAATATGGCTATTCATATATAGACGAGAGATTTCCCATATTCCCATTGGTCCTAAACCTGCTCTTGAGAAATAGTTACCTGATCCCCAACCACGATCCCAACGTTGTTCGTATTCAACTCCTAAAGAAATGTTATGTCCACCGATTACGATAGATGCAGATCCTGTAATACGCAATTGTTGGTTTTCCCCTTTATAGAAACTGTTATAAGGAGTTCCTAGGTTGGCCCAAATACCATACACTTCTCCAGGCGCGTCCCCATTTCGTAAACCACCACCTTTATTAATTTGTTCAATATTTTGGTAGTTCCCCATTGGATTAGGGTTCATCGCATAATATTGGCTAGTAATTGCCGATAAGGACGGGTTGATATCTGAAGGTGTAAAATCTACAATAACAGACTCAAAATCGTTATGAAGTAAACTATCTGGACTTCCATCCTCTGGGCTATTAAATGCATAAGTTGGTCTAAAAGTAGAGTTAAAATAACCCACGTGTCCATAGTTGAAAACATCATATCTGTGGTCTTCATCAAAAACTTTAACAGAAGATTTTGAGTAATCTACCATTAAGTTATAATAAAAGCTTTTAACTTTTGAACTAGCACCCTCGGAATCATTTCTAAATCTTTGTGTTAAACGTCCGTAAACTCTCCAGTCAAAAACGTTTTGATTACCAAAATTTTCAAAATTATAAAGTGATTGCTTGAAATTATATGCTTTACCTCCACTATAGTTCATAGATCCACCAAAAGTTAAGTTAACAGTTGGTCCAGTATTCACATCAATTTTACCTGCAGCAGTAAATACTGTTCGACGCGCATTCATTCTATAGTTTGTTTTTTCAAAATCATCTTTTCTTAAGAAATCTGAGTTATTAAAATAACCTTGACCATCAGCAGAAGGTCTTAATGGGTTATCCAATAAAGACTGTCTTGCTTCTTTTTTAATTCTCCAAGAACCATCAGCAAAAGGACGTGAATCAATTTGGTCATTAAAAGTTCCTGAAAGTAAGAATCCTAAAATAGGTTCAACTTTTCTACCTGTAGAATCTTTTCTCATCCATAATGGACCAGAAATCATTCCTTCAACAAGGTTGTATCCGAATTGGTCTAAACCAATAACTTTTCCATCATAGCCTAATTCATCTTCTCCTTTAAAGTAGAAACCAGAAGTTACTGCTTCCAAACTTCCGAAGTATTGAGCAGACGGTCCTCTAGTTGTTACAGAGATAATACCTCCAGTAGCATCACCGTAGTTAGCAGGTACACCACCTGTAATTACTTGAACTTCTTCTAAAGCTGATTTCGGTAAATTTGAAGAACCACGTACTTTAATACCATCAATATAATAGTATGAAGCTCCCTCACGAGAACCTCTAACGCTAATTCCCCCTGAACCTTCTGATTCATTTACACCACCAACAGTTGCTGCAACTCCACTCGCTGAACGAACTGGAAGTTTAGAAATGTCTTCACGTGATACAGTTGAACCCTGTGCTCCACCATCTCGATTAATCAAAGGTATCTTATATGCAACAATTTGAACCTCGTCCATTTCCTGCACATCATCTGGCTTGGATAACTTTGTATTATCTAAGAATGTAATTCTTTCAGCGGAAACTGAAACATCCTCAATTTTCATCGCTTGGTATTCTTGCGAACGAAATTCAACATCGTACGCACCAGAAGAAATGGACGGGAATTGAAACTTTCCATCGAAATCCGACTCAGTCCCTCCCTTAATAATACCTCCTTGGTATAATACTATCTTAACAAAAGGAATCGGGTCATTTGTTTCGCTATCAATTACAGAGCCCTTAATCGTCCCGCTACCAGCCTGCCCAAAAACAGTTCCTACTGATAATGCGATGCTTAAAATCAAAAAGTAGAGTCTACGTATCATAAGTTTATATTATTTATTCTTACTCATTTTATTCAAAAAGTGTAAATATAGAAAAATTTCATTTAGAAAAATTAACATCTAGAAAAAAACTCTTTATAAATACGGTTTTGTCGTTAACAAAGGTAAGATGTTAATTCAAAATAAAATATTTGTTAAACTGTAAAGTAATTCGTAAATATACAAGTCTATATCTTTCCATCAGGAAACCAACTGGCATACATTCCATAGTTATTTGCAATACGTTTTACTTCTCCTTCGAAAGTTTCTGAGGAAAGACTCTTTACTTTTTTTGCTGGAACTCCTGCGTATATAGAATTTGATTCCAAAACAGTGTCGCCAAGAACCACTGCTCCTGCTGCAATAAGCACATTATCGTGGACGATTGCATTGTCCATTACAATTGCTCCCATACCTATAAGTACATTGTTCCCAACGGTACATCCATGCACAATAGCATTGTGACCAATAGAAACATTATCTCCAATTATAGTTTTAGATCTTTCATAAGTACAATGAATTACAGCACCGTCTTGGACATTGCAGTTTTCACCAATTTCAATTGTATTTACATCTCCACGAATAACCGTAGAAAACCAGATAGAGCAACCTTTACCCATCTTTACATCACCAACAATTGTGGCATTTGGGGCAAGCCAACAACCTTCTGCAAATTGAGGCGTAAAACCTCTACATTCTAATATTAAAGCCATTATTTAATTTTAATATGTTCTACATTAACATCAATTCCCAATATAGTAGAAGCCAAAACTTCGAAAACTTTAGGATCTTCTGTTGTTAAATATCTAGACATTCCGTTTTTTGATATTTTTTGATCTAACCAGTTATGGCGTTGAAGGTAGGATTGAAGAGAGCTTGCAACGATTTCGCCTTGACTAATCACTTTTACTTCATCAGGAACAAGAGACTCAATAAAGTCTTGAAGTATAGGATAATGTGTACAACCCAGAAGAAACACATCAGCGTTTGGAAACGATTTTAAAATCTTTTGCACATCATTTTTTATAAATGCTTTTCCTTCTTTTGTGTTGTATTGTTTATTCTCAATTAATGGAACCCAAAGCGGACAAGCATATTGGTCAACTTTAGTATTAGGACTTAAAAAATTAAATTCATCTACATAAGTATTGGAAGAAATCGTTCCTTCGGTGCCTAAAACGACAATGTTATTGCTTACACTAAAATCGCCAACCACTTCAGCACTTGGTCGAATAACTCCCAGTACTCTTCTATCTGGATAATCTTTTAAATTTCCTTGTTGAATTCTCCGTAACGCTTTGGCAGAAGCTGTATTGCATGCTAAAACAACGAGGTCACACCCCTGTTCAAACAATGTTCTTACTGCTTCCCATGTGTATTGATAAACAACATCAGCTGTTCTTGTTCCATAAGGCGCTCTGGCATTGTCGCCCAAATAAAGATAGTCGTATTCAGGCAGTAATTTCTGTACTTCTTTCAGCACGGTTAATCCACCGTAACCAGAATCAAAAAAACCAATAGGATTCGATTTATTCATATTCAAAAGTACAAAAAAAGCCGTTATGTTAACATAACGGCTTTTAAATACTATTTTGAGTAAATTATTTTCCTTCTGTTGTCTTTGCAGACGCTTCTTTTTCAATTCTAATCACTTCTTTAACAACCAATGCTGTTATGTCTCTACCTCCACTGTACAATAAAGACGATTCATCAATTACGTAATCAATTTTCTCTGTCTTACATACTTTTGCAACAGCATCTTGCACTGTTTTAAGAATAGGTGCATTCAATTCTTGACTTAAGATTTGAATTTGCTCATCTAATTCTTGTTGACGCGTTTGAAACTCTTGTGATTTTTTCATCAAGCGTTCTTCTTCAAACTTATAAGCTGTTGGGCTCATTGTTGCTCTTTCTTGTTGAAGCTTTGTATAATCTCCTTGCAATTTTTGTTGAGTTTCTTGCAATTCTTTTACAGCTCTTCTTTCAAAGTTTTCCAACTCAACCATAGCTGCTTTACGTGAAGGCATGGTATCCAATACTTTTTGAGTATTCACATGCGCCATTGCAGACTGACTGTAAGCAGCACCTAAAGTTGTAACCGCCATTAATAATATTAGCATTAATTTTTTCATGATTCTATTTATAGTTTAAATTCTTTATCCAATAGTTCTCGGATAGTTATTATCGTACATTAATTCCCATTTCTCTCAACACCATTTTACTAATGTCGTATTTTGGATCGGCAAATATAAGATTTGATTGGTTTGCTTTATCAAAAACGAAAGAGAAGTTTCTATTACTCGCTACTTTTCCAAGAGCTTCAAAAACTCTATCTTGAATAGGTTCTATCAATTCTTTTCGTTTTGCGAACAAATCTCCACTCACTCCGAATCTTAACTGTTGCATTTCCAATGCTTCCGATTCCATTGTTTCAATTTCTTCTTGTCTTTTTTCTCTTTCTTCATCAGGTAGAATTGCTTCCACTCTCAAAAACTCTTCTTTTCTTTTCTTAATTTGTTTATAACGTTCGTCGATTTCTTTTTGCCATCTCGTAGCATAGGTATCTAATTCATCTTTGGCCTCACTGTATTCAGGCATACTTTCTAGAATATAGTCTGAATCAATGTATGCATATTTCTGACTGTACGAAGCAAATGACGTACCAAAAACAAGGGCTATAATTAAAAGTAAATTTCTCATTGTAGTTTTATTTTTAGATTTCTTTGTATATGAGTCATTATTAATGATGTATAACTATCTTTTCACAAAAATATTATAAATCTCCTAAATTTGCACCAATAATAAATTGGAATGCACCAACTGGCTTACCAGTCATACGTGAAAGGTCGTTTCCTATACCAGATCCTTTACTATGTGGATCAAGCGTATCGAAGCCCCAACCATAGTCAAAACCAAGCATACCAAACATTGGAAGAAAAATTCTAACCCCACCTCCTAAACTTCTTTTCACATTAAAAGGATTAAAGTTATCGAATCCTGTATAAGTATTTCCAGCCTCTGCAAATGCAAGGACAAAGAATGTAGCTGAAGGATTTAATGATATTGGGTACCTTAATTCAAGTGTATAACGAGATATCAGTGGGTCACCAACACGAGATGAAAGTTCTTCATCTTCATAACCACGTAGTGAAATAATTTCACGACCATCCATTCGTCCAACTCCAGTAAGTGCATTTCCGCCTAAATAGAATCTTTCAAAAGGAGACAATCCTTTAGCTTCTGAATAGCCCCCTAAGAATCCAAATCCAATTTTAGGCATTAAAACCAATTTTTTATCTGGTGTAAGTGGCAGGTACCATTCACCTGTAAATTTCAATTTATAATACTCCGTATATTTAATTCTTTCTTGTGGAGTAATGGTGTTGTAATCTGAAATCCCATCAAACTGAGAATAAGGTAATGTAGCTTTCGCAGTGAAAGAAATACGCGAACCACTTCTTGGATAAATTGGTGCATCAACTGAATTTCTTGCTAAGATATATTTGAAGGCAATATCATTAGAATATCCATCTTTGAAAGCAAATTGCGCATAATTGGTTACATCATAGTAACTATAAGAAAGTTCATAATAAGCACTAAAATAATCATCTGGAATTTTCTTTCTTCTCTGCAGCCCTACCCCTAAACTTGTAATAGATACGTTGGTGTAATTTTCGCTTGTTTTATCAAAACCATAACCATATTTAGAATGGTTCATCCAAATTGAAAAAGCGTTTGGTTTTTTACCTCCTAGCCATGGCTCTGTAAATGCCAAGTTATAAGATTGATATTGCTTTCCGGCTGTTTGTGCTCGTAAAGAAAGTGTTTGTCCATCTCCTGTAGGAAGCGGTTTCCAAGCTGCTTTGTTGAACATATTTTGAATAGAGAAGTTATTGAACGTCAACCCTAATGTTCCAATCACTCTTTTTGCACCATATCCTCCAGATAATTCAATTTGGTCTGACGATTTTTCTGTTACAACGTATTCAATATCTACTGTTCCATCAGCAGGATTTGGCAGTGGATTAATTTCAAATGCTTGTTCATCAAAATATCCCAATTGTGCTAATTCACGTTGTGTTCTTATTATATCATTACGATTAAATAAATCCCCGGGTTTCGTTCTGATTTCTCGGCGAATTACATAATCGTTGGTTTTAAAGTTTCCTTTAATAATAATGTCCTTCACTCGTGCTTCTTTTCCTTCAATTAATCTAATTTCATAATCGATGTGGTGGTTTTCAACATTTACTTCAACTGGAGTTGCTTGAAAAAACAAATGTCCTTTGTCCATATATAGGGAAGTAATATCTCTTCCGTCCATACTTTGGAAAAGTCGAGTATCTAATAAGGTCTTATTATACAGGTCACCATATTTAATTCCTAAAACAGTATCTAAAAATCCAGATGTATATTTTGCATTTCCAACCCAAGTTATATTTCCAAAGAAATATTCTTGTCCTTCTTCAATATGGATATCGATGATTAGATTTTTGTCATCTCTTCTATAAACAGAATCACTCACAATCTTAGCATCTCGTAGTCCAATTTCTTTAAACTCTTGGAGCATAAACTCTTTGTCTCTTTGGTAAGCAGATTCTGTAAATTTAGATCTTTTGAAGAAACGCCAAAAAGCCTTTTGTTTGGTATCTTTCATTTTACGGCGTAATTTCATGTGTTTAACAGACTCTGCGCCATAAATATTTATTTCAGCTATACGAACTGGTTTTCCTTTATCAATTTGAATAATAAATATTTCTGAGTTATTCATTAAAGAATCATTCACCCGTTGAATATCTACCTGAATATTATAATATCCTTTTTCTCTGTAATAACCAATAACTTTGGCTCTGGTATTAAAGATTAAGTTTTCTGTAATGTTCTTTCCTGAGAAAAGATTTATTTCCTCTCTAATTTTATCTGCTTCCTTTTTCTTTGCACCTTCAAATTTGAATCGGGAAAGTTTTGGTCTAGGTTGTAAGTTTATAGAAATGTAAGCTATGTCACCAACCGTTTTATCTAATTTTATTTTCACATCAGAAAAAAGACCTTCGTCCCATAAATTTCTAATGGCTTTTGTAATTTCCTCTCCTGGGATTTGAATTTTCGATCCTTGTTTTAATCCAGCTATTAGTTTTATAGCTTGGTGATCGAAGTTGTCTGCACCATTAATTGAAATAGGTCCAACTTCATAAGTAGCAGGATTATTATAATCAATCGTTTGACCAAAAGCAAAGTTTGATAATAGAATTGATAAAAATACGATCGTTATTTGTCTCATTTTATTTTTTCAGTTGTTCTGATACTTGACCGAAACGTCGTTCTCTATTTTGATAATCCAAAACAGCTTCAAACAGGTTTTCTCGTTTAAAGTCTGGCCACAATATATCTGTAAAATACAATTCAGAATAAGCGATTTGCCAAAGCATAAAGTTACTTATTCTAGATTCTCCAGAAGTTCTAATCAATAATTCAGGGTCTGGAATATCATTGATACACATTTCATTTGAAAAGGTTTTTTCATCTATGTCTTCCGACTTCAACAGGCCTGCTTCAACTTTTTGCGCTATTTTTTTTGCTGCATCAACGATTTCCCATCGTGCGCTATAATTCAATGCTAAAATAAGGTCTAAAGTGCTATTAGTTTGGGTAGCCTCCATTGCGCTGTTCAACTCATTTCTACAAGCGTCAGGCAATCTTGATTTATCACCAATGCTTCTCAGTCTTATGTTATTTTCATCGAGTTCAGAAACTTCATTAGCGATTGTTTCCACCATCAAGTTCATGAGTCCATCTACCTCTTCTTTAGGGCGGTTCCAGTTTTCTGTAGAGAAAGCATATAATGTAAGGTGTTTCACCCCAAGATCAACACAAGCTTTTAAAACTTCCCTTACAGCTTCTACTCCAATAGCATGCCCAAACAGACGAACTTCCCCTTGTTGTTTTGCCCAACGACCATTCCCATCCATTATGATGGCAATATGTTCTGGACATTTTTCAAGGTTTATTTTATTTAACAGACTCATTATATTTTACAAGAGGACGAATTTACAATAACAAAAACGATTTTTACATAAAAATCAAAAGAACCTTAACGTAGTTTAACACTGATGATGAATTTTGAATGCGCTCAATAAAAAAAAATAAATTTTTTCGCATCACCTAACTGTGTTATAACAAGAAAAGGGAATTGCTTTATACAACTCCCTTTTTCTTAATTTATTATAAGCTTAGTCTGCAAGAACGATAATTTTATCATTTTGCATTTCCATTACCCCACCGTTAATTGTCATTCTAATTACACGAGCGTTTGTTGAATCTGGTTCAAAAGAACCTGAAAACTCATCAAAATCTGTTTCATTACTTGACAAATCTACTTTGATTTTACCCTCCGTAAGTGAAGATATAATTGGCGCGTGTCCTTTTAAAACTTGGAATGAGCCGTCGATTCCTGGGAAGCGAACAGCCTCTACCTCGCCTTCAAACATTTTTTTCTCTGGAGTAATAACTTCTAACCACATAGTTATATCGTTTTAAGCTTCAGCAAGCATTTTTTCACCTGCTTCAATTACATCATTAATATCCCCTTTTAGGTTAAAAGCAGCCTCTGGATATTTATCAAGGTCACCATCAAGAATCATATTAAATCCTTTGATTGTATCTTTAATGTCTACCAATACTCCTTTTAAACCTGTAAACTGCTCTGCTACGTGGAAAGGTTGAGATAAGAAACGTTGAACACGACGTGCGCGGTGTACAACTAATTTATCTTCTTCAGAAAGCTCATCCATTCCTAGAATCGCAATAATATCTTGAAGTTCTTTATAACGTTGTAAAGTAGATTGAACTCTACGTGCACAGTTATAATGCTCATTTCCTAAAATAGCTGCAGAAAGAATACGAGAAGTAGAATCCAATGGGTCAACCGCTGGATAAATACCTTGTTCTGCAATCTTTCTTGACAATACTGTTGTAGCATCCAAGTGAGCAAAAGTATTTGCTGGAGCCGGGTCAGTTAAGTCATCCGCAGGTACGTATACTGCTTGAACAGAAGTAATCGATCCGTTTACTGTAGAAGCAATACGCTCTTGCATCGCACCCATCTCAGTAGCCAATGTTGGTTGGTAACCTACCGCTGATGGCATACGTCCAAGAAGTGCAGACACCTCAGAACCAGCTTGAGTAAATCTAAATATATTATCAACGAAGAATAAGATATCACTACCAGCTCCTTCGCCTTCTCCATCTCTGAAGTATTCAGCCAAGGTTAGTCCAGACAATGCTACACGAGCACGTGCTCCTGGAGGTTCATTCATCTGTCCATAAACGAAAGCAGCTTTTGATTCTTTCATTTTTTCCATGTCGACTTTAGAAAGGTCCCATTTTCCTTCGCTCATTGATTTCATGAAATCTTCACCGTAGTTAATAATTCCAGACTCCAACATCTCACGAAGTAAATCGTTCCCTTCACGAGTTCGTTCACCTACACCAGCAAAAACAGAAAGTCCGTCATAAGCTTTTGCAATATTGTTAATCAACTCTTGAATTAAAACTGTCTTACCTACACCGGCACCACCGAAAAGACCAATTTTACCTCCTTTTGAGTAAGGTTCAACTAAGTCAATTACTTTAATACCTGTAAATAAAACTTCAGAAGATGTTGACAAATCTTCAAACTTTGGAGCTTCTCTGTGAATTGACATTCCAACCGTACGGTCAGTTTCAGGCAATCCATCGATAGCGTTTCCAACAACGTTAAACAAACGTCCTTTTACTTGATTTCCGATTGGCATTTGGATAGAATCTCCAGTAGAAAACACATCCATACCACGCGTAAACCCGTCAGTCGTATCCATAGATACAGTTCTTACAGCATTCTCTCCTACGTGAGACTGTACTTCTAAAACGACTCTAGTACCATCTGATTTCGGTACATATAATGCATCGTAAATATTTGGTAGCTCGACTCCTTTTTCGAAGCTTACGTCAACTACAGGACCTATCACCTGTAAAACTTGTCCTTTGATTCCCGACATTCTTCTGTCTTTTAAGTTATTCAATTTGGGCGCAAAGATAGCTTTTTTATTTCGTATCGGACGAATAATAGACTATTTTTTTCCACAATTGAAATATGATTGTTAATTACTTCCTTACACAAGGTTTGTATTTACGTACAAACACTAGTCATGTCCACCTGGCTGACAACATTCTGGCAAAGCAGATTGCGCAGTTTTCACAGCCTTTACATCATCAGCATCATAACCGATAGCTGCAATTGTATTTTTGATTTTTTCCAACGATGTTCTTTTGGCATTATATTTTACTTCTATTTTTTTGGTCTCCAAATCTAAGCTGGAGTACATGATTCCCTTTTCGAAGTTTAAAACCCCTTCAATTCTTTCTTTACAATCCTCACATTGAGCATTTGTTTGAATAAAAACAGTAGGTCTTGATGTTTCACTTTTTTGTGAAATTGCGTAGCTCGTTAAAAAGCTGAATAACACAACCATAAATACTATTCCTTTTTTCATAATTTCTGTTTATTATTTGTTATACCACTCGACTACGAATGGTTTTTTATTAATCATTTTTTTAATTACTTTTTACTTCCTAAATCAAATCTAAATCCTGCATAAACGTTTACTCCAAATATTGATGAATAAACCCTTGTAGCATCAAACCTTTCGCTAAAAGGGTTTTCTGAGTCTATTATTGGATTATCTAACCTATAATCCAATATATTCTCCCCTCCTATATACACTTCAAAGTGTTTGAATTTATGAGTTACTTGACCATTAAGCATTGGAACCACTTCACTCAAATTATCTTCAGTAAAAGTTCCATCAGGACGCATTACTTGTGGCAAACGTTGCGCTCCAAAAACAGAAAGTGTTAAGTCGTAAAGCCATCTGTGATTTCTTGATTCGTAAGCAAAATTAATAAAACCACGGTGAGTTGGCACCATCAATACAGTACTTAGTTCTCCTCCTGTTGTAGCGCGAACATCCAAGAACTTGTATGCTGCTTTCACTTCAAAACGTTTGAATGGCAGGAACTTTATATCTGTTTGAAAAACATTAGAAAAAGAAGATCCAGAAAGATTGCCCATTCTTATATAATCATTGGATTCATCTCTGTCTACTACTAATTGATTTTCGAATAAAGTATGGTAGAAGTCTGCTGTCCAAGTTGCTTTTCTTTTAAACAACATAAAATCATACAACCAACTCGCTCCAAAATTCCATGAAACCTCTGGGGCAATATCATTGTCTACATACCAAGGTAGATTTGTTGCCATTAAAGACAGGTTATCCGTCACATAATTTGATACACGAAAACCTCTTCCAGCTGTTAAACGAATATCCATGTGTTCTGTTAAATCAAATTTATAATTTGCACGTGGTGTAAACTGCCAATCATATAGGTTGTGGTAGTCAGCTCTTGCACCAACGACAACAATAGATCTTGAACCAGTATATGTATATTCAGAGAAGATTCCAGGAACGATTTCTGTTCTGTTAAAATCTCTAATTGTTGTATCGTTAGGTAGATTATCTTCCATTGTTTGAACCAAATCATCATAGACAAAACTCAATCCAGACTTTAATTTATGATTGGTATTTCCAAGAATTGTTTCATGCATAGCATTAACATATCCTCTTTTTTCAGTTGCATCTAAAGAACGATTTCCGAAAACAGTATTCAGTTCATTATACTTCATATAATAAACCACTCCTATTGAGCTGAATAAATCTTCTTTAAATAGAAAACCTGTTTTACCAAAAAGCTCAACGTTTGTATTTCTTATTCCAACCCCGTACAAACCTTGCTGCGTTTGATTTGCGTAGCGATTGTATCCTATCTGACCACCTTGTTGATCGGTATGACTCACTTTAGCGCCAATCTGAGCTCTAAAAAGTTCAGTTGTGTATTTCCAGCGGTTCATCAAAATCAGATTGTCTCCAAGTGGAATATCTCTAAATCCATCTTTATTTCTATCATTTTCAGCTTTAACAGAGGCACCATGGACAAACCAAGCACTACTCCACTTGTCATTTAGCTGCTTTCCTCCGTGTAGGTTTAATTCAGCACGTCCTTGAATACTTCCATAGGCATTTACGAAAAGACGTTCGATATTATCTGGCTTCATATATTCCAAATTAATCAAACCAGCCATAGATTCATAACCATTCGTTACTGTTCCGGCACCTTTTGTAATTTGAATTGATGAAATCCATGTTCCTGGGACAGATGCCAACCCAAAAGCTTGGTCTAGGTTGTGCATAAAAGGAATGTTTTCGAATTGAAGCTGTGTATACCTTCCATTCAAGCCCATCATTTGAATTCTTTTAGAACCCGAAACACCATCAGCCAAACTAACATCTACAGTTGCATTGGTTTCAAAAGATTCCGAAAGATTACAGCAAGCTGCTTTTCTTAATTCACCTTGGGTTAAGTTCTCAACGTTACGTGGATCTAACCTAAGGATACTAGAATTATCTCTTTTCGCTCTAATGATCACTTCTTCCGTCACAAATTCAGGATAAAGCGTAATTCTAAAATTGATTGTTTCGTTACTATTAATTATTGCGGTATCTGAATAATATCCTGATGCACGAATTATTAAAGTATCAGCTGAATTTGCCTCTGCCTTTATAGAGAATTTTCCTTTTTCATCAGTTATATCTCCGGTTTTTGCATTCTTTAAAAACACTTCTGCACCAAATAAAGGCTCTGTGTTTTTGCCATCTATATAACTACTTATTGTTCCTTGGATACTTACTTTTTGTCCAAAAGTGAATCCACTAAGCAGAATTAATATTAAAATTAAACTATTTTTCATTCTTAATATAATTTGATTTATTACTATTGATCACATTGAGTTAGCAGCTTAAAAATGCATTACTAACACCTACAACAGTAAATTCTATATCAAATACATTTGGAATAGAGAAAGTCTTTCTAGGGTTGTTAAAACAGGGGGTGCCTTATTTGAAATTGATATTTCTTTGTATTCAGGAATCGAAAATGAAACTGAATTAGAAAATGAAAAAACAAAATGATTTGAGAAGTCTATTTTAAACTCGTGAGTAGTGAGATCTGTATCGATTTGATACATGTGAACATCACTAGTACAGCAATCTTCTTTGATTTGCAAATCATTGGTATTCGAAGAACTGCAACATTCATGTGCTTCTGCTAATTCTTCGGAAACTTCTGGTTCACAACCATGAGAAACGTCTACAAAAACTCCATAGAACATTCCGCCATGACTACAATAATGCTTGTAGACTGTTACGCCAGTAGTACTTATTAAAAATATTACTGCCAGGAATAAAAGAAATATGTTCTTTTTTTGTTTCACGAATCAAAAATAAACAATTAGAGATTCAATTTAAAATAAATAACCAGGAAATAACAAATACACTAATGAATTAGGCGATGCAGTAAAACTAAGAATGGGTGTAAAGCGAATAACTAAGGCAAAGAGAAGCGAAGAAGTAAACTGCATCGCTACAAGGAATTATAAAATAAGTCAGCTTCAATTTTTGTATTCTTAAATACGGATACTCAATTCAACAATTATTAAAAGTAAACTTCACCCTCACTACCCGAACCACTTCCTTCAAACTTTATCAGAGTCTAAAAGAGAATAGAATTTCAATTCCTCCAGCAGAAAACATGATTCTTTCCACGAAATAAACATTATTCATTTATTCCTTGTTAACTTTGTAATTATTAAAACAAAAAAGATATGTCAAAGATACCAGTTACCATATATGCTGAAATGACACCGAATCCAAATACAATGAAATTCGTTGCCAACAATTATTTGATTGATCCTTCAAAAACAGCAGAATTTAAGAGTCAACAAGAAACAAAAGGATTTTCACCTTTAGCAGATGAGTTGTTTTCGTTTCCTTTTGTTAAGGGAGTTTATTTCGCAAACAACTTTGTTTCAATCACAAAAGACGATACACTAGCATGGGATTATGTACTTACTGAGTTACGTGATTACATTCGAAATTATATCGCTGAAGGAAAGATTGTTGTTACGAAAATACCAGAAGAAAGACCTGCTCCTGTTGCAGAAGACAAAACAATTGACACTTCAAACTACACCCCTTCAGAGTTTGACGATGCTATTAAAGACCTACTAGATCAGTATGTAAAACCAGCTGTAGAAGGCGATGGTGGCGCAATCGAATTTAGAAATTACAAAGATGGTGTTGTAACAGTTGTGCTTAAGGGCGCTTGCTCAGGCTGTCCTTCATCAACAAACACTTTAAAAGGAGGAATTGAGCAGATATTGAAACAACATATTCCTGAGGTTAAGGAGGTAATAGCGGAGTAGAGAAGAGAATTATGAATTAAAATGTTGCGCTGATACGCAACATTTTTTTTTTGCTTTTTCAATTCGCAATTAGATTTTTATGTAATTGACTATTTTGGTGCTAATCGGTAGAGGATTATTCCTAGAATTGCGAATATAATATTTGGAATCCACACGGCTATCATGCTTGGGAAGCCTACATTTTCTGCTGCTACTGAGGTGACTTTCATTGCAAAAATATAGATAAAGGCGAGTAGTAATCCGACCGCGATATTCACTCCTATTCCACCTCTAGACTTTCTTGAAGAGACTGAGAGTCCAATCAATGTGAGGACGTATGTTGCAAATGGGAAGGAGGTTCTTTGATAGAATTCAATTTCGTAATAGGCTATATTTGAAGAACCTTTTTGTTTTTCCAACGCAATATAATCTTTCAATTCACTGTAACCCATGGTTTGCACAACAGTACTTCTCTGAACCATTTCATGCAATTTGAACGGAAAAACTGTATCGAGAAACTCTCCACTTGTTTCTGGATAAACCAATTTATCATGTGGGTTTCCAATATATCTTATATGGTAATCATTTAATCGCCAAACATCAGTACTGTCTGGATTAAAAACTTGATTTGCTTTCAAAATAGAAACCAATTCATTTTTCTCGTTTCTATTCTCCATCACAAAACCAAGTGCACGATTTTTATCTGAACGATAGGAGTCAAAATACACGACTTTCTTTCCTGGGTATTCGGCAAAATAATCTAAAACTGTTCTAACATTTCTATAATAATCTTCTTCAAATTGAAGACGTACCTTATTAGATTCTGGCAGAACAATATGGTTTAAGGCCAATGAAATCAGCATTAATATTGTAGCGCCCATCATATATGGTCTAAGAAATCTACGGAAAGGTCTGCCACTATTCAGCAGTGGAATTATTTCTGAATTTTGCGCCATTTTTGCGGTAAACCAAATCACAGCAACGAACACAATTAAAGGAGAGAATAAATTTCCGAAGTAAATTATAAAGTTGAGGTAGTAATCGATTAGGATTGCACTAATTGGCGCATCTTTTTCAATAAACTCTCCTACTCGCTCAGCCAGGTCAAAAACCATTGCCAAAATCATAATTACTCCCAACATAAAGAAGAAAGTAACTAGGTATTTTTTAATGATATAACGATCTATAATTTTGAGCATACGTGCTTACAATCTTTGTCCTAGTTTTTTAACCATTGTATTTTTCCACTCTGTAAATGTTCCATCAATGATTCTAGCTCTTGCTTCTTTCATCAACGTCAAATAAAACGCTAAATTATGAATTGACGCAATCTGAATTGCTAAATTTTCTTTAGTTCTCACTAAATGTCTTAAATATGCTTTAGAATAAAGGTGATCTACAGAAGAAGTTCCATTCGGATCAAGCGGAGAAAAATCTTTTTCCCATTTCTTATTTTTAATATTTATGATTCCCTCACTTGTAAATAACATTCCATGTCTGGCGTTACGTGTAGGCATCACACAATCAAACATATCAATACCTAAAGCAATACATTCCAACAAATTAATTGGTGTTCCAACCCCCATTAAGTAACGCGGTTTTTCTTTAGGAAGAATTTCAGTAACGATGTCTGTCATTGCATACAACTCATCATCAGGCTCTCCAACAGAAAGCCCACCGATTGCATTTCCTAGAGAATCAGTATCGGCAATATATTTAGCAGATTCTTGTCTTAAATCTTTATAAACACTTCCTTGAACAATTGGAAAAAGGGTTTGCTCATACCCATATTTTGGTTGTGTATTGTTCATTTGCGCCATACATCTATCCAGCCAGCGGTGCGTCATTTTCATTGAGCGCTTTGCATATTGATAATCGCAAGGATAAGGTGTACATTCATCAAAAGCCATGATGATATCTGCCCCTATAGAACGCTGAATATCTACAGCACGTTCAGGAGAAAAGAAATGGTAGGAACCGTCAACATGAGAGCGAAAGGTCACACCTTCTTCTACAATTTTTCTGCTTTTAGAAAGAGAATACACTTGATACCCTCCACTATCTGTTAAGATTGGTCGGTTGTAGTTTATAAATTTATGCAAACCTCCAGCTGCTTCTAGGATTTCAGTACCAGGACGAAGAAATAAATGATAAGTATTACCCAAAATAATTTGGGCTTTAATTTCATTCTCAATTTCGTGTTGATGTATTCCTTTAACCGTACCTTGCGTACCTACAGGCATGAAAATCGGAGTTTCGATTTCGCCATGATCTGTAACCAACTTTCCAGCTCTTGCTCGAGAGTTTTTATCTTGATGTAATAATTCGAAGTGCATAAAAATGTTGAAAAATAAAAGCACAAAGATAACGGTATTTAAACAAGTGTGCCATATTTGTAAAAAACTATAAGAAATGGATTCTATTCCTGATTTTTCTATTCCTCTGCAAAGTATAGTATCAATAGTACTTTGGTCCATGGCTTTTATTCAGCTTTTTTGGATATTTTTCTTTTACAGCAGAATAGCTTTCCATCGTGAAAAACCTATTGGTGATAAAAATCTTCCACCTGTAAGTATTATTATTTCTGCAAGAAACGAGGAAGACAATCTTTTTGAACTGCTTCCTTTTATTTTGGAGCAAGACTATAATGAATTTGAAGTTATTGTTGTAAATCATCAATCGGCTGATAATACAATAGGTATTTTAAAGGCATTTGAGAAAAAATATCCTCATTTAAGAATTATTAATCTTGAACGCAGTAATCACCTTGCGATGGGGAAAAAACTTCCTTTAACATTGGGAATTAAAGGCGCCAAATACGAGCACTTATTACTTACTGATGCAGACTGTAAACCTTCATCAAAGCTTTGGTTGCAATCGATGGCTGGTCAGTTTTCAGATAAAAAAGAAATTGTTTTAGGCTATGGTCCACACAATACAGCTCCAGGCTTACTTAATCGATTTATTCGTTTAGACACTTCGATGATTGCTCTAAATTACTTGTCTTTTGCCAAGGCAGGAATACCATACATGGGGGTTGGGAGAAATTTAGCATACACCAAAGAATTATTTTTAAACAATAGTGGTTTTAAATCTCACTATTCAATTCCATCAGGAGATGATGATTTATTTATTCAAGAAGTTGCAAAAAACAAAAACTACAGCATCACACTTTCTCCACTCAGCTTTTGCTATTCAGATGGTAAAGAGAGTTGGGTAGATTTGTTTTCTCAAAAGTCTAGACATTACGGTACCGCTAGTCGCTACTCGGTTTTCAAAAAGCTATTGTTAGGAATATATCCATTGTCACTGCTTTTACTATTGATTTCTTTAGTTACTTTGATAGCTATTGGAGGAATGACATGGATTTCACTAGGAGTTATTGCTTTAGTCATAATTTCTAAGTGGATTGTTTTTGGATTCGCATTAAAAAAATTAGAACAAGCTTCATTTATTTGGAGCATATTGTTTTGGGATTTAATATATGTGCTTTTCACTCCAATATTGTATTATACCTCTGAACAATCAACAGGGTCAAAATGGAAGTAGAAAACAACTTATCAGAAAAAGGTAAGAAAGATTTAATTATTGTAAACCGCGCGAAATCGGGTGACCAGGCAGCCTTCGCCGAGTTATTGAACCGATACCGTGAACCGGTATTCTACATGCTTTTAAAGATGATTAAGAACTCCGACGATGCTGAAGATTTGACCATCGAGGCTTTTGGAAAAGCATTTAATCGCATCGATCAATATGTCCCAAATTACGCTTTCAGCACATGGCTTTTTAAGATTGCTTCTAATCATTGTATTGACCATCTGCGTAAAAAAAGAGTTCACATCACTTCGATAGATTACATTTATACCAATGACAATGGTGAATCGGTAGGAATGCAAATCGATAATGGATCTCTAGACCCTGAGGAAACGATTATTAGAGAGCAAAAGCTACAGGCCATGCGTGAAATCGTTGACAAACTAAAACCGCACTACAGAGAACTCATCATTAAACGCTACTTTGAGGAGTTAAGCTACGATGAAATAGCGGAGGAAATGGATTTACCACTAGGAACAGTAAAGGCTCAACTGTTTCGTGCAAGGGAGTTTTTGGCGAATGTGATGAGAAGAACAAAAGATACTATTTGATTGAAGGATTCAAAGATTCAAAGATTGAAAGATTGAAGGATTGAAAGATTAACTTCGTTGAGGGCTTCGCCGTTCAAAGATTGAAAGATTAACTCCATTTCGACAAGCTACTGCACCGCGTTGAGGGTTTTGCCGTTCAAGGATTAAGGCTTTAAATTGGAAAGAAATTGATTGTATTAAAAGGTAGATAAAGCTTATAGCATACGATATAAAGCTTACAGCCTTTAGCTTATAGCCAATAAATCAAAGATTATCTTATTTTTGCAATATGGAAATGATTAAAAAATACTTCCCGAAGTTAACGGAGGATCAAATCTCTAAACTTGAGCAATTGGGGCCACTTTATCATGAGTGGAACGAGCAAATCAATGTAATTAGTAGAAAAGACATGGATCAATTTTATGAGCGCCATGTTTTGCATTCTTTGGCTATTGCTAGAGTTATTCGTTTTAATCCAGGAACAAAAATTCTTGATGTGGGAACTGGAGGTGGATTCCCAGGTATTCCTTTGGCCATCATGTTTCCAGAATGTAAGTTTCATTTAGTTGATTCTATTGGTAAAAAAATCAAGGTTGTTGAGGCAGTTGTTAAGGCTTTAGAATTAAAAAACGTTCATTTTAGCCACAAGAGGGCTGAAGAAGTCACGGATAAATATGATTTTATCGTGAGCAGGGCAGTAACAAAAATGCCAGCTTTCATTTCGTGGGTTAGAAAGAAAATCAATAAAAAACACAACAATGCACTTCCAAACGGAATTCTTTATTTGAAAGGAGGAGATTTAACAGAGGAAATGAGTTCTGTACAGACTTTTCATCAATATTATGACATATCAGAATACTTTGAAGAGGAGTTTTTTGAAACGAAGAAGGTGGTTTATGTTCAATTGTATTAGGTTGAGTTAAAATAATAGTCCTACCTAGAATTAATCAGTGAGCTAATAATTCTGACAGTTATTTATCTGATATCTATTAAACTATCCGTCCCTACGAGACATTATTTAAAATCCACAGCACCCTTCCTGATTTTTATTGGGAGGAAACGCTATTTAACAGTCATTTACATTTAAGCACAAAATTTACAACTTATTAATTCTGAGTAATTCTCAACCCCGAAACTTTAGTTAATTTATTAAGTAGGGTTACCCATTTAAATAACATTCAAATATATATCCGCTTGTTTACCCAAAAAAGCATTTCAAACAAGCCTTACAGCAAGAATTAACTTCTTTTCTTTTTCGCATTATTCATTCTTGTATAATTG
>Ga0265293_10004640_pt1 | contig 24019 bp, 17 predicted proteins | sample Munlanlewell138R_FD_192505 | JGI IMG/M metagenome (GOLD analysis project Ga0265293, IMG submission 192505) | Leachate microbial communities from a municipal landfill in Southern Ontario, Canada - Leachate well 138R | ecosystem: Engineered > Solid waste > Landfill > Unclassified | place: Canada... | reverse complement strand
GGACATTACTAAACTCTAAGGCATTTTAAATTGTGTTTTCCTAAGCCTCGCTGTAACTAGCCGTATTAGAGATGATTCTTCAGTTAATATGTTTGAGCTACCTCTGAATAGACACGATCCACTTATGATAATGTCTCGTTGTACCACATGTGAAAATGTCCTAAAAATATAGTACAATACCTTCATATTAATTTGTGAGGTGGTACTAATGAGAAAGGTTGTTTTGAGTATGGAAGAAAATGAATAGTAGCAATAAAATTTTTGTGGTGACGAGGAGAAGTGTTCATGCAAATTTCAAAATAGAAACAGCTTATTTAGCCAATAAAGATACGTCCTGTTATCATGCACTGTATATATAAAATGCATGTAAGTATGATTTGTTTTATTAAGATACTTTAATTAACGATTTTGAGAAAATAACTTATTTCAGATTTAGTACATTGTAAACCTCATATAATAATAATTCAGCTTTTTCCTTTTCATTATTATTCATTCTATGCATATTATCATGTAAAAATTTGATTTTCATTTCTGCATTCATTTCAAAAGTTATTTTATCTATTTTCTTGTTCTTATGCAGTTTTAATAAAAGGTCAAGCAGTATATTGCAGCAAGTTGTCAATGTTTCAATATTATCCATAAGAGTCCTCCCTCATTGGAACTAAACAAACATATTATAACATGTTTCAATCCACGCCCCTGTGTGAAGGGCGACCTCTTTTTCATTATATCATGAATTTCGAAGAAATTGCATGATATAATTGCGCATGTGCGTTTTTTGCTTTAGCAAAAAAAAATCGCACGCGCATAAAATCCGCCGGAGGCAATATAATAACCTCGGTAACGAGGTTATTATATCATGTAAAAGAATAAATATGCAATACTATTGCCCGGAAGAATAGGCTCTGATTCCAGATATTGGCTATTGTTTCTTTGGGTCGGATTATTCAGTACCCTTATCTTTGTCTCTTATTTCAATACGTCTAATTTTGCCGCTTATTGTTTTTGGCAATTCATCAACGAACTCAATAATTCTCGGATATTTGTATGGAGCAGTTACTTTTTTTACATGATCCTGGAGCATTTTTGCAAGCTGGTCAGAAGCAGTATATTCCTTTGCAAGCACAATAGTTGCTTTTACTATTTGACCTCTTATTGGATCAGGAACTGCAGTAATTGCACATTCTAATACTGCGGGATGTTCAATAAGTGCGCTTTCAACTTCAAAGGGTCCAATACGGTAACCGGAACTTTTAATTACGTCATCAGATCTTCCGACAAACCAGTAATAGCCATCCTCATCTCTCCATGCCATATCACCTGTAAAATAAATATCGTCGTGCCAAACTTTACTTGTTAGTGCATCATCACGGTAATAACCGTCAAACATGCCAACAGGTTTGGTTTTGCTGGTTCGAATAATAATTTGACCTTCTTCTCCAGGCTCACAGGAGTTTCCCTCATCATCTATTAGATCAATATCATAACCAGGGGTAGGTCTACCCATAGAACCTGGTTTTGGTTCCATCCATGGATATGTAGCGATGCAGCAGGTTAGTTCAGTCTGACCATAACCTTCGTGGAGCTTTAATCCTGTTGAATCTAGAAATTGATAGTAAACCTCAGGGTTTAAAGGTTCCCCCGCAATTACACAATACTTAAGGCTGTCAAGAGAGTATTTTGTAAAATCTTCCTTTATAAGATATCTGTATATGGTCGGCGGAGCGCAAAAAGTTGTAATTTTGTGTTTTGAAATTACTTCTAGAAATTTTTTAGGCACAAACTTGTCATAATCATATACAAACACAGCACTGCCCGAAAGCCATTGTCCATAAATTTTGCCCCAGACAGCTTTTGCCCAACCGGTATCGGCTACGGTAAGGTGCAAACCATTATCCATAACATTTTGCCAGTATTTTGCGGTTAAAATATGACCCAGTGGATAGGTAAAATCATGCTGGACCATTTTTGGCATGCCGGTTGTACCTGAAGTAAAATAAATGAGTGAAATATCTTTAATAGAAACTTCTTCTTTATCAGAAGGTTTTTCAAAAACATCTGAAGCCTTTTCCAGTTGCTCGCTAAAATCCAGCCAGCCATTTCGTTTACCATTAAGAAGGGCTTTGGTTCTTAAAGTTGGTGAATCTTTTTCACTGTCTTCAATGTGTTTAATTACTTCATTCTCATTTACACAAACAATCATCTTAATGTCTGCAGCATTGTTCCGGTATACTATGTCCTTAGCAGTTAAAAGATGCGTTGCAGGGATGCAGACCGCTCCTATTTTATGAAGTGCAAGTAGACAATACCAGAATTCATATTTTCTTTTTAATATTAGCATTACTTTATCATTTTTACCAATCCCCAAAGAGCTAAATAAGTTTGCTGCTTTGTCGCTATATTGCTTCATCTGTCCAAAAGTGATTGTTTTTTCATCACCATTGTCATTGCACCATACCAGAGCAATTTTTTCAGGTGTTTTCAATGCAATTTTATCTGCAATATCATAAGCAAAATTAAATTTCTTGGGAACATTTATTTCAAAATTTTCACAAAAGTCTTCGTATGAATCAAAATCTACTTTAGGTAAAAAGTTTTCAAGCATATTGTATCCTCCAATTGAAGTTATTTAACTAGTTTATAAGGTCGATGACAAGGCAATTTCAGCCGCCTACTAAAAAGATTACAGTATGACAGCTAAAAACTTGGATGGTTTGTTATCTAAAGCTTTCATGGCATGATCAATACCTGAATCATAATATAATGAGTCACCTGCTTCTAGAATCAATTCATAGCCATTTATAATTACTTTTAGCCTTCCTTCAAGAACATAATTAAATTCTTGACCGGGGTGAGAATTGTATTCTATAGGAGAATCCTCAGAAGAAGCTGGGACTTCAACCAGAAAAGGCTCTGCCTTTTTTTTAACATAGTTGTATGCAAGGTTTTGATAATTATACTGCTTTCTCCTATTGACACCTTTTCCTCTTCCTTTTCTTGTAACTGTATAATGACGTAAACGAGGTTCCTCGCCGGTTATAAGAGTGGTAAGCTCTACATTGAAAATACCTGCCAATCTATAAAGATAACTTACTGGAATATCAACAGTTCCTTCTTCAAAAGTAAGATATTCAATATCAGGTATACCGAGGTCAAGAGCTACTTTTTCAGGAGACAATCCTGAAATTAAACGCATTTCTTTGATCCGGGATGCTATTTGTTTTATTTCTTCCACAATAATTCACCCTTTACTTATTAAATTATCCTTTTTAAAATACCGAACAGGCTTTATAATATGATTATTTTCCAGAAAGACACACTATGACTTTCTACTTTAAACCATGTGTATGCTTTCTTTTGACCATTCTTTTATAGAAAAGCAAGATAACCATAATATGTACATAAACCATGAATGGCATTTTAAAATTTTCTCTATCATAACACATAAAAAAAAAAGAGTAAATGATAAAAATTTGACGCATAAATGGGCTCTTAGTTAATATATAATGATATGGCGTAGCAAAAGAGCAGAATAATTATTTAAAAAAATCAACAGCTCTTTTACAACGCACATATTATTATTCAATGTCCGAAAAGAGTCTAACAAAGTAGGGTGTAGTTCACAGTTCTATTCTTTCAAGATTCTTGACTGTTGGACCCTCTATAACATCACCATCTATTGAATATCTTGACCCATGGCATGGACAGTCCCATGTTTTTTCTGCATCGTTCCATTTAATCTCACAACCTAAATGAGTGCAGTAAGGAGAAACAGCATGCAGATGATTGTCATGATCACGATATATAGCAAGTTTCTTGTTATTTAGCTTTATTATCTTACCTTCGCCCATAAAAACAGTTTCAAGTTCATCGCTTGGGATGTTAAGTATACCACCAACAAGCTTTCCAGCTGTATTAAGGTTCTGGCTAGTGATTTCTTCTGCTGAAGCCGCTATATTGAACCTGTTAGGATTAAACACATCCAGCCAAGGGTTTGGACGTTCGAGTATTAAGTCGCTGAGGAGCATTGCTGATACTGTACTGTTGGTCATGCCCCACTTTTTAAATCCAGTAGCGACATAAAGGTTCTCGGAATTTGGAGATAGTTTGCCAATAAACGGGACACTGTCCACTGGCATGCAGTCTTGCGCCGACCAGTGATAATCAATTGATTCAATATTGTATATACGTTCTGCATATTGTTTAAGCCTTTCATAATGTAAAATGGTGTTGTCACCTTGGCCTGTTTTATGATCTTCTCCTGCAACAAGCAGCATTTGACCATTATCAGTAGGCTGTGTGCGAAAAGAATGGGTAGGTCCGTCAGCACTGATAAACATTCCATCTGGTAATGTATTAGTTACTTTGGCACCAATGATATATGATCTTGACTGATAGAGTCTTGCAAAATATAATCCTGGCTTATCAAAGATAGGGTAGTGTGTTGCCACGATTACTTTATTAGCTTCAACTTTACCTCTATCAGTTATAACTGTGTATGGTGAACTGCCTTCAATCGAAAGAGCTTGTGTATTTTCATAAATATGGCAGTCATCTCCTTCGATGTTTTCCAAAAGCTTAAGTAGATATTTCAATGGGTGAAATTGTGCCTGATTGTTAAATTTAACCGCACATTTTATTTGAAAGGGAAGAGTAGATTCGGTTACAAACTCAGCAGGAATCCCCAATTTTAAGGCTGAGTCTGTTTCGTTTTCTATGTTTTTAATAAAGGAATCAGATTCAGTGTACACATAAGCTGATTTTCGTTCAAAGTCACAATGTATATTAAGATCAGTTACACGTTTTGCTATAAATTCGATTGCACTTTGGTTTGCTTCGGCATACTGGTGTGCCTTTTCAACACCAAATTTAGAGATGAGGTAATGGTATATTAGGTGATGCTGTGATGTTACCTTAGCTGTAGTGTTGCCTGTGGTACCTTGTAATATTTTTCGTGCTTCAAGCATAACAAGTTTAACTCCTGCTTCTTTTAATATGGAAGCCGCTGTTATGCCGGTCATACCGCCGCCAATAATAAGCACATCTGTTTTTATATCATTATTTAGAACTGGATATTCCTTTTGTTCTACTGATTCTATCCAATAGGAAGCAGGGGGAGTTTTAAAACTTTTCATATTAACATCTTTTTTAAATGACATTCTCGTTCCTCCTATATAAGGTATCAAATCCAATAAAGAGATTAGATTTGATAATTATAACTATTAATAAACATAATATTAAAAGTATTGACATCTGAAGAAAAAATATGTACTCTTCTGTAAATGATAATTATTATCATTTACAGAAGAGGAGATAAAGTATGGAACTCGATAGTGTTTTATTAGCCTTTGCCTTAACTACATTTGCAGGGTTATGTACAGGAATAGGAAGTATTTTTACTTTTTTTATAGAAAAACAAATACAAAATTGTTATATCTGGTATGGCTGTAATGGAGATAAGTCTTCGACTGCTAGCATAATGCAAAAAAATAACACGGTCCACTTGTTGATATTACAGTTCATATCCTAACTTAGGAAATTAAATGCGGTAAACAAGGCTCGGAACAGTCCATTAAGGTACCAGTATATTCTTACTAAAGGAAAAACGTATAAATTGCCCACAAGAACTTGACACAAACTAGAGAAGGTTGGCTATTTTCAAAAGCGAAAAAACGTGATAAACTAACAAACAGGGTATGGTTTAGGGTCGATTCTCATAGTAGATGCTACTGTAGCTCAGTTGGTAGAGCAGCTGATTCGTAATCAGCAGGTCGAGTGTTCAAATCACTTCAGTAGCTCCAAACACAAAACCATACGTTTCAGTTCAAACGTTGTATGGCTCACTTTGCAGTAGATGATAACAAAGTTAAATTCTGTACTAAAAATGTAGTTCTCCCTAGAAATATTCGGAATACCAGCATTATGATTGTCTCCTTAAAAATCACGAAATGTTGTTTTGGGATACAATCATATTATTGAATAGAAACAAATAGAAAATATGAACAAAAATATGTTGACACTGCTTTAGAAATACATTATTATACTGTAAAGCACAGTGAAATACTCGGAATTGAATGGAGGGATCAATATGTCTGAAAGAAAGCTTAAGTTTGATACATTACAGGTTCATGCGGGACAAAAACCGGATCCGGTTACTGGCTCAAGAGTTGTACCTATTTACCAGACTACATCATATGTATTTGATAATGCAGATCATGCGGCTAATTTATTTGCGCTAAAGGAATCGGGAAATATTTACACTAGGATTATGAATCCCACAACCGATGTTTTTGAAAAGAGAATGGCTGCTTTAGAAGGTGGAGTAGGGGCTTTAGCAGTTGCTTCTGGTTCGGCTGCAGTTGCGTATGCTGTACTGAATATTGCAGGAGCAGGAGACGAGATAGTTTCAGCAAGCACGTTGTACGGAGGAACACATAACCTTTTTGCTACAACACTTAAAAGGCTGGGAATAAATACGGTTTTTGTAGATCCGGATGATCCGGATAACTTTAAAAAAGCAATTAATAAAAAAACAAAGCTTGTTTATATTGAAACAATAGGAAATCCAGGAATAAACCTAATAGATATTAAAAAGGTTGCAAAGATTTCTCATGATAATGGAATACCATTAATTGTTGACAACACTTTTGGGACACCATATCTTATACGTCCCATAGAATTTGGTGCTGATGTAGTAGTACATTCTGCTACAAAATTTATTGGAGGTCACGGAACATCAATAGGTGGAGTCATAATTGACTCAGGAAATTTTGACTGGAAGGCAGGTAACAAGTTCCCTGAATTAACCGAACCTGATCCTAGCTACAACGGAATTAAGTATGCCTATGATTGTGAGCCGCTTGCATATATAACAAGAGCAAGAGTACAGCTTCTAAGAGATACAGGTGCAGCACTCAGTCCTTTTAACTCATTTCTTTTCCTGCAGGGACTTGAGACACTATCATTAAGGGTTGAAAGACATGTGTACAATACAAAAAAAATAGTAGATTTTCTTCTGGAGCATAAAAATGTAACCTGGGTAAACTACCCAAGCATAGAAGGCAGCAAATATTATGATCTTGCTCAAAAATATCTTCCCAAAGGAGCAGGTTCAATTTTTACGTTTGGTATAAAAGGCGGTGTAGAAGCAGGCAGAAAGTTTATCGATAGTCTTGAGCTATTTTCTCTGCTTGCAAACGTAGCTGATGCCAAATCTTTGGTTATACATCCTGCAAGTACAACTCATGCACAATTGTCAGAAGAGGAGCAGCGTGCAGCAGGCGTTACACCTGATATGATCAGGCTTTCAATAGGTCTAGAAGATGTGGAGGACTTAATTTATGATATTGATTGTGCACTTGGAAAATCAATTAAATAAAGAAAAAGTGTTATAATAAGTAAAGAAGTTTTTTATAATTCACTGACAGATTTTGCATGTTTTAAAATTAAATTAAGATGTTCCAAATGGTTTATAAATACAGTTAAATATTAAAGATAATATATTGTGATAATAAAACAATGTAATCTGTACAGTTGCAAAAATAATTTAACCAAAACGAAATGGAGGTTTTGTTGATGGAGAGAATAGCAAAAAAGTTAACTGAGTTGATAGGAAATACACCCATGTTAGAGCTTTCAAATTATAATAGGTTGAATAATATAAAAGCAAGAATTATAGCCAAGCTTGAGTATTTTAATCCAGGTGGAAGCGTCAAAGATAGAATCGGGTACGCAATGATTAAAGATGCTGAAGAAAGAGGCATACTGAAAAAAGACTCTGTTATAATTGAGCCTACAAGTGGGAATACCGGAATTGCACTTGCTCTTGTGGCAGCTTCAAAAGGTTATAGAATCATTCTGACCATGCCTGAGACTATGAGTGTTGAAAGAAGAAATCTTCTTAGAATACTAGGTGCAGAGCTAGTTCTTACTCCCGGTGCTCAAGGGATGAAAGGGGCAATTTCAAAAGCTAAGGAGTTGGCTAGTGATATTCCCAATTCATTTATACCGCAACAGTTCGAGAATGAGTCTAATCCTGAGATCCATAGGCAGACAACCGGATTGGAAATAATAAACGATACAGAAGGAAAAGTAGATATATTTGTAGCTGGAATCGGCACCGGGGGCACCATAACTGGTGTTGGAGAGATATTGAAGCAAAAAAATTCATCAGTAAAAATCGTTGCTGTAGAACCTGAAGATTCTCCGGTATTATCGGGAGGAGAACCGGGACCACATAAAATCCAGGGTATCGGTGCAGGATTTATACCGGAAATATTAAACATAGATATTATTGATGAAATAATAAAGGTCAGTAATGATGATGCACTGTGTGCTTCTAGAACTCTTGCACGGACTGAAGGACTACTGGTTGGAATTTCTTCTGGTGCTGCAGCATTTGCAGCGACAAAGATTGCCCAAAGAGAAGAAAACAGAGGAAAAATAGTTGTTGTTTTGCTTCCTGATACAGGGGAACGTTATTTATCAATAATGTAGCGTATAGAGTTTATCATGTGGCCTCTTAAAAAGATCTATTGCAAACATTAACCATAAAATATATCATTAAATCTGACTATAAGAACAAGAAGAACAGGATAATGTTAAAAATGGATCATTGTACATGAAATTAGATTTATGTTCATAGATAAAGGGGAGGAATTATTTTGAAAATGAACTTTTGGAAGATTCTAATACTGTTTATTCTGGTAATGCTTTTGGCTGTAGGATGCAATAGTGATTCGAGTAATACTAGTGAATCAGTTCCTGCAAAACCGGATCCTACTGTTACACCGATTGTAAGACCAGAGCCCACCCAAAAGTTAGCGGGTGAAAGTGAAAGCAGCGAAGACAATATTCCTGATATTAATGAAAGTGCAGAACCTGAAAGTATCTCGATAGTTGCAATAGGAGACATAATATGTCATGAATCAAATCTCATAGGTGCTTTTGACGAGGAGGAAGGGGCTTATAACTTTAAAGGTTTTTTTGAGCATGTCAAGCCTTATATTTCAGAAGCTGATTTTGCTATAGCCAATCTTGAAACAACAATAGGAGGCGAGCAGGCAGTATTTACTGGGTATCCTGAATTCAATACGCCAGATAGTATGCTTGAGGCATTATCCGACGCAGGCGTCGATATTCTTCTTACAGCCAATAATCACAGCCTTGACAGAGGAAGAGACGGTCTATTTCGGACAATCGAAAAGATACACGACTATGATATGCTGCATACAGGAACATGGGACAAGGACGGACAAAGGTTTACAACTGCTGCGGTTAATGGATTCAAAATAAGCACACTTGTGTATACCTATGGTCTTAACGGTAACGATTGGAAACTAACCAAAGAAGAACTTTCCTATATGGTGAACCTGATAGATGAAGATAAGATCAAGGAAGATATTGCAAAATCTAAGGAGATAGAGTCAGATATAACTATTGTTTGCATGCATTGGGGAATTGAATATATGAGAGAGCCATCCGAAGAGCAGAAAAAACTAGCACAAAAACTATTTGAATGGGGTGCTGATGTAGTAATTGGGTATCATCCCCATGTAATACAAAGATCTGAGATAGTGAACGTTGATGGGGAAGACAGGTACCTGATTTACTCTATAGGAAACTTTTTATCAAATTTTCGAAGAGAGGATCAGGGTAGCAGAGCTAATAAGATTTTAACAGAAGATGGTGTTATTGTAAAACTTGAGTTTGAAAAAAAATCAAATGCAGACGGAATTGTTCTTAAAAAGGTTGAACATATTCCTACATGGGTAGATAAGTTTTACGAAAGTGGTAAGCTCCGATACCGGATTATTCCTATCCCGGATGATACTTTAGATGAGAGCTTTATAAATGACAACAATCGTGAAAAGGTTCTTGGTTCGTATAAAAATACTATGGATGTTATGACAAACTATGAACGCTCTTTGTCCACCGATTAAGGATAAGTAATTCATATAATAAAAGGGTTCAAGAAAATTTAAATTCAGATTTTCCTTGAACCCTCTTTGTGAATTCTTTTAAGTGTTTAGTCTTCTCCATTGCACATGTGCAAATTCAACATCTGCAATATACTACAATACAGCACTCTGTTTGACCTTACTTACTATTTACCTTTCTTTATTTCTGCCTACTTGTCGGAATTATATGCTTTTTGAACCATTTGCTGGTGATCACTATTCACTCGGTTGGAACCATGTGTTTTACTTTGGTGAAAGTGAAGATCAAGTACGCCGTCAATATTATTTCCTTTAACAGCATCAAGATTTGCACCATATCCATAACCTAGGCTGCGGTTATAAACCATAGCATTAGCAGGTTTATCATCTCTGCCAGCATGAGGCATTGCAGCCAGTGAACCAGCTATTCTTCTACCGCTTACTTCAACTATAACAGCTCTACGAGCCCAACTCCAACCACCATTAAACTGCATTATTATCTGGGAATCAGATGCAGTCAACGGCTCAATATCCGCATGGTTATAGCCATAAGTACGTTTTGCATAAAATGTAGAACCTGAATCGACATCAGTAATTTTAGCTACTGCGCCGATATAAAATATGTGTTCCACGTTACCAAACCAAGATAACAGCTCTACAGGACTTTTCGATGCACTGTCCGAAGTTCCCCCTCTTGAGACCTCAGAAGAACTTCTTAAAAGCCTTTGAATCTGTCCTGTAGTTTGGGAACCTACAATACCATCTACCATTAGGTTATAATCCCTTTGTAAATTAATAACTGCTGCTTTTGTGATAGTTCCGAAATATCCAGTAGGGTTAACATTGAAATAACCAATTTTTTTGAGATCCTGCTGCAAACTGTAGATCTCAGAGCTTCTTTGACCTTGCTTTAAAAGAGTGCTGTACGCAAAGACCGAATTGACAGGTAATAAAACTGCCAATATAACTAGAGCAGTTGACACAATAAACTTACACCTATGTAACACAAAAATCCCCCTCTTTTTATAGTCTACGAGGTTAGTTGACGGGTTAGGATAGAGCAATCCCGCTTAAAATAAAGCTTCACCCCAAAAATATATATCCCCCATTCTTCACATTTGAAGACTCGACTTGGTTTTTAGTTTACAATAATATGGGTAATATGTAAACCTGTAAAAAGTGCTAAAGAATGCGACATAAGTTCACTTTTAAACTATAGAGTGGAGATATTTACTATCATGTTGTATAAAAAAGGTGGCTTCGCCACTTTTTTGCGCTAGGGAACCTTATGGTTCCCTTCGACGGATGCTCCGCATCCTTGAGCACCCTCCTTAAAGCAGCAAAGGGGAAGCCCCTTTGCAATCCCCATTGTCTAGCAAAGTATACTTTCCTAGACAATAAAAAAAGAGGATTGAACTTATCATTATAATTTTTTTGAAACCACTCAATTTTTAGTTTATAATATGATTATCTAGCCTTCCGTTAGAAGGCATCAGCTGAAAGTCGCTTTGTGACTTTCAGGGTGATAATTATCATATTATCATCTAATAATGTTATTAAATTTTGCGAGTGGGTGCAATGGGCTTAATAAAAAAACACTTAGAAAGTTGTATTTGTAATATACGGGAACGCGGGAAAAAAAGATTTGAAATCACTGATATTGAACAATGTGTAATAAGAAAGTCCGGGGGTAATAGCAAATATTCTACGCTTGGAGGCTATAGTGCTTTCTATGGAGCTGTTGTTCAGCTAAATAGTGAAGGTATAATTAAGCCTGTAATCGCATCTTTTTATAACGGCATGAACCCTTCTTTAAAAAGCCGATGGGGTATCGTGGACAGACCTTTAATAGCTGGATGGTCAGCATCATTTATAATGCAGGTTTCTGATCACCTAGATATGTCAGGTTATATCAGAAACCATGATTGGCAAACTGATGAGGAAAAAGAATATATTATTAATATATATAACTTCTTAGAGCAAGCTGAAAACAGAGAATGGGCGAGTTGTGAAGAAAGAAGCTTGGAGCTTTTTGGCAATGAGAAGTTTCTTTCTACTGAAAACAAAAAGGTGCTTACCCGATTAAGCCTTTCATTTGAAGACCTCAAAATGAAAAAGTACGGACAAATGTTTTCCTACTGGACATCTGGAAAACTTCCGGAAGGTGTTGTTATCCTTGAAAACCATTCAACTTTTTTTTCGTTTAAAAGATGTACTGAAGAGGGAATTGATATTTTTGGTTTTATTCCCGATCTTGTAATATTTGGTGATGGAAAGAGAATAGTAAAAAGTCTTGAGTTCCTAAACGAAATCACCGATATCTCAAGGTGCAAAATCAGATATTTTGGAGATGTTGACCCTGAAGGCTGGTTAATATATAAGGCTCTTAGAGAAAAATATTCAGATATAGACATAAGGCTTTTTATTCCGTGCTATGAACACCTTTTAAACAGTGGAAAGAGTTACCCGATCGGTGATATAATGCAAAGCACGAATATAAATATACTCAAATTTATTATTGACGAATTTGAAAGAAACAATAAACAGTACTTAAGTAATAGAATCGAGCAATTATGGATGGAGAGGAAAAGGATTCCACAGGAGCTTCTGACTTTTGAGACAATGAAACTAAAATTACAGCGTTAACTTTTGCATTATCATAATGGAAACAGTGCGATGTGGATTAGCGATTATATCCTCCAGTCTAATAAAACGTCCGCAGACATATGTAATAAGTACTGCAAGTACCTTTTTTATCAAATACAGGTGAACAAATGGATCAGGAATTAAATGGATTTTTTGATAGGATGAAAAAAATACAAGCAATCCGCCTGCTTGGTACAGGAATGGATGTCGGAGAATTTCAGGAGTATGTGCATGAGATATGCTTTTTGCTACTCCTTAAAGTTTTCAGAAGAGAAATTACCGAAAATCCTGACAGAGCTAGAGCAGACATTATTTTTATGACTCAGGAGGCAATGAGAGAACTGGGCTTAAATCCTGATAGCGAGGTTTCCGAAAGAATAGCAGATGGTGTCCTATGGTATAGGGATCCTGCAAGGCAGGAGCCTTTCTCGTGTAGTATATATAATGAAATTACCGGTCAGCATGAAGAGATTAAATACAAGTATCTGAAGGAAGACAGGGAGCTTTCCCAATGGGAAAGCGGTGGTTCAACTGTATATATGCTTACCGAAACAGCTCAGGAAACAATTTTTATAACCCGTGAAATCTTAGAAGAGTTCGGGTTTGACATAGAGCAGTTTTATACTCTTCAGTTGATAAAATCAGGCAACTTCAATAAAGCTGAAAGTAGTATTGACAACCTTATTGCGAGAGTAAGAACACTCATACGAAGGGAGAAGGACTACAAAGAGGACGTAATAAGAAATCCTCAGGTTATATTTTTTGATAAAAGAAGAAGCAGGCAAAAAAGCGAAGAAGATATAAAACAACAATTTGAAGAAGAACAAAAAGTTTTTATAGATATGTTCAGCTGGAGAAACAGGTTACATACTTTTCCTGAAGAACAGAGACTGGATGCGGAGTCGGTTTTTGAGAACCTGGAAAGGGCAAGAATGCTTCACAATGAGCTGGCACGGATTGTAATGGAAAACATGGCATTGGAAGTAGAAATGCGTGTCAAATATCCCGAAAGCTTCTGGAGGACATCAAGCCTCTCATTCAAAAAAGACATTTGGCAAAATACCATTGTCAAATATGGGTTGCAAAGCTTTGATTTACTGGAAGATATAATCAATCCATTATTTTCTCCGGATATTGAGTTTATGTATCCACTAGACTGGGCATGGGAAATGCAGGTTACTTCCATAAGGAAAACAGATCAAGTAGAAAATTATGCATATGATATTGAAGAAGAAACTTGGGAGGAGAAGGGTGTAGACTGGGATCTGCTTGTAGAATTGTATGAAGAAATTTTTGCAAGCATTATAAATACCGGATGTTTTAAGGTTTCTGATCTTAATAACCTAGATCAAGCTGTGAAAAGAAAATGGCTTACCCAGAAAGAAAACATCGATATGCTCATGATGCTTTCTATAACTGAGGTAGTATTGACTTCAAGATACGATATGGTGGGAGGCGTTGATGAAAGACTTGAACTTTACTCACGTTTGTGTCGCAAAGACGAAAGGTTTAAAATACTAGAAGGCAAAACTGTTTATTCATATTTAGAAGAAGATAAGGAAGGTATTAAGTGGGACGAGGTATCTATGTCACCTTATGTAATTAGCATACAATAATATTATAGCCAAGTATTTATTAGTAATTTAACTCAATTTAATTTGACGAGATCGGGTAGGGCCCGGTACCAGGGGGTTTTTTCATGTATGTTACAGAGCAAGTGCAAAAAGGAGCACAGGTGTTTTTCGAACTTCTAAAAAATAAAGTACTAGCAGCCGACGAACCACTGTCACAAGACTATTATAACAGTATTGAAATAAGGGAAATAGTCCGGACCATAGCCCATGAAGGTGGGTTAAGAGTTTTTGAAACAAGGGAAAACATTCACATAACAAGCAGCCCGAGAGGCAGCCACTTTGCAAACTCTTATACACAAATGAAGGACAAGTACAGTGGACTTGAAAGGAAGAAACATTTTTATCTTGCTAATATTATTATATGCATTTACCTGTCCGAGGTGGACAAGGAAAGCCATGTGAGAATCCGGTGGGAGGAAGAAGGCGTTTCCTATGCTAAACTTGAAGATATTGTAACTAAAACGCTGGAATCGTGGAAAAAGAGACAAGGAGAAGAGGAAAGTTTTTCAAAGGAATGGCGGATAGCTTTAGACCAAATCTATGATCTTTGGATAAATGAGTTCTCATTATATAAGGAAAACAGAGTAAACGGGCAGATAGATGTGGTTAATACAAAAGGAACCAGGTATTCATTTATTCATGAAGCATTGCGTCCCCTTTCGGATCAAAGGTTGGTATATGACAATACCAAGGAGCTCAGGATTATACCTAAAAATGAACTTTACGAAAGATTGGATAACCTATATCACAGGCAGAAAAGATATTACCAGATAATGGAGTTAATAAACAGCAGCAGGAAGGAAGATGACAATGCCTCGAATTAGTAAGATTCGAATAACAGGAGCTAAATATGATAATTTTAAAAAAGGATATGAGGATTCATTATTCGATCTCTCGAAAGGTGATGAGCCTGACCATACGCTTTTCACTTTGGTAAATCAGGGCGGAAAAGGTGTGTTAATGCAGCTTCTTTCACAGATTACCATGCCGGATACAAGATGGGGGAGGGAATCGGGCAATAAAATTATAAGTATGTTCTACGACAGATATAGAAATTTCAGCCCTTATACCTTCCATGTAGCTATTGATTGGAAACTTGATACCATACCTGAAAAGTGGCTTATTACAGGTGTTTGTATTACTGCTGAAAGGAAGATTTCTACAGACGATCAGGATGATCGCATTGGCATCAATTATTTCCACTACACAATTGAGCATGACAGCAATGGTTTTTTTTCCATTGAGAACCTGCCTTTATATGATAAAAAGGATAAAAGTCCAGTTGGTTATGATGAATTTGAGAAGTTTGTGAATGAAAATGCAAAATACATTATAAAGTATCCTATGAACCAAACTCGTCGGTTAAATTCCAAGTATTATGAGTATCTTAGGAACAGAGGGATTGAAAGATCCGAGTGGGAAATCATGAAGGTTATAAACAAATATGAAGGGGGAGTAAGCAGTTATTTTTCAAGTGCTTCTGATAACAAATCTGTAATAGACAGGATGATTATACCCGCAATCACACAGAACATGAACAATTATAATGAAAATGCCGGAGAGAGCCTTAAGGAAATGTTTATAAGCAATCTATACATTACAAAGGATCTTCCAAGCCTCCTTGAGAGGGAAAACGATTACAGACAGCTTTTGATTTTACTTTCCCCCCTTATTGAATGTGCAAGTGAAGGGCTTGAAACACAAAAGCAGATCAGAATACATGTAACCGAAGGTAATAATATTCTTGCTACGCTCAACAATATGGCAGAAAAAGAGCATGATAAAAAAGCTCACTGGGAAGAACAGCTAAAAAGTGCCCTTAATGAGCAGGAAAACTTGAATTTTGAATTTGATAATCTTGAGTATGCAGGTTACAAAAGGGATCAAAGAGAAATCCTTACGAAGCTGAGTGAAGCGGAACTTGCTATAGGTGAGCTAACAGATAAACTTAATACATCAAATAATAATAAGAAGGAAATCGAAGCAGATATACTTATAAAAATAAGGGATGAGTTTCAAAAAGAAAAGCAGCAGTACATTGACAAAAGACAATACCTTATAGAGAACCTTGACATTGAAGATCTTAAAAAAGAAATACTTAGAATGGAAGAAATAATTAAAGGTAAATGGGAAGAAAATAAGCTGTTTTTTGAGGAGATTGCGCATAATCACTACTCATATCAGAATTATCTTGAGCAAAAGAATACCAGGTTTGATGAAGACAAGAAAAGTGAAGAGAAACGAATAAGGGCTATCAGGGAAAAAATCGCTGTGTTTGAAGACAGAAGAAAAAGACATAAAGATTCTTTTCAAAGGCTTACCAATTACTTTGATATTTTACGTCTTGCCATGCCTGTATATTTGCTTCAGGAATTGAAAGAAGAAAGTAAAAAGCGTGAAAATGAAATTAAAAAGCGTGAAAACGAATTAAAAGAAAATAAAGAAGAACTGAATTCAGCAGGTCAGAAAAAATATAAAAAAGAAGTAACCACTAAAAGTCTCAACAAAGATCTGGAAATAAACCAGAGTAAATTTGACGATGCAAGAAAAACTGAAGAAATACTTAAAAGCAGCATTTGTCGGGTTGAGAATGTAGAACCTGTTACAGTTGTATATACTCATTCATGGGCACAGAGTCAAGTTAGAGCTATAGATGAAATGATAACAGATGTAAAACAAAAAGCAGACAATCTAAAAATGAACTTGTGGGAACTTAATGTTGATTTTGAAATTAATAACAGGGATTACTGGATTCCTAATAATGATATTTTAATCTTAAAGAGGGCCGTTGAAGGAATTGGTGTCACTCCTGTACAGACCGGAACGGAGTTCTTGTATGGTCTTGAAGATAAGTTGCGACATGAAATGATAAAAAAATTTCCTCTATTACCCTATGGAATAGTTATTCCATCCGAAAGGGAATGGGAGCTTATAGAAAAAAATATTGATAGTTTAATTCTTTTAAGAGCTGCTGTGCCGGTGTTTATAAGAAGAAACATGAAGGAATCGGATTTGAAAAGTGTTGTTAATACCGGTCACAGAATGGCAGTTGATTTAGCAGAATTTAATTTATGGTACCATAAACTTGGTGATGAATCTTCCGGTATTAAAGCATCATTGGAAGTATTGGAAAAAAGAATAACCACACTGCAGGATTTGAAGAATGATATTGTTAATATTACAAAGAGCCCCGAATCAAATGAAATATTGAAACTAATCAATCAGATTAAAACAGATATTTCAAAAACCGAGCATTCTATTTCTGAGCTTAGTACACAAATCAGTAAACTTAATGAAAAGATATCCGAAATCACAAATGAAATTGAAAAGCTTAAAGCACTGGAAGTGCAGGATTCAGAACGCATCGCAAAACTTGAAGCTTATGTTGAAGAGGATATTTCTATAAATGAGTTAAAGAAGGATAATGACATAAATGTAGTTGAAGCTCATAAGCTGGAGGGAAGAATTGAAGATATTGAACTTAAAAAGAAAAAGAAAAGTGGCCTTTTGATTGAGGATGAGAAAAATTTTGTTTATTGGGATACATTAATAAAGCATAGGTTGGAACAACTTAAAATTTGTATACCTAGTGCATTCCTAAAGCAAGAAAAGTCTGGTGACTCAGTTGATTCCTCACCTTTGTACAATACTGAAGGGATCAACGATATTTTCGGTGATGTAGAAAAAAGGCTTGGGCTAGATCGGGAAGTGAATGCAAGAAATGCCGAGGTCAGTGTACTGGACGAAAAAATCAGGAATATGGACGAAAAAATCAATGGAAATGAAAATGCTCTAAGTAAAACAATAGCCGATTGGAAGCAAAGAAAAATTTCGGAAAAAAGTAAGGATCAGCTGGAACATATTCTTTCGGATTTTAAAAATGACATTACACTGATTGAAAATAACTTAAATGAAAACATAAGTATTTCAAAGGAATTAAAAGGTGCACTGGATCAACTTGAGAAATCCATTTCCAATGTCAGGAGAAGGTTACAGGACAAATATAATCGTCAAGCAGAGCCATGGCAAAATTTGGACCTTATTAAAAAGCGATTTGAACTGCAGCGCAATATCGAAGCGTGCAAAAAGATGATCAATTCAACAAAAGTTTTTATTGACGAAGCTGTAAAAAGATATAATGACATAAGCATTTCCCTAAGCGGACTTAGTAGATTTGAAGAGCTTGAAATGGGGAAGGGCACTGTTGATGAATTTTTATTCTCAAAACTTGAAAAAGAGACGCAAAAAGTTGTTGATATGTGGCAGGATGAGTACAAAAAATTAAAAAAGAGACTTTCAGGCAGTGAAACAAGTATGAGAGGTAATCTTGAAAGTTTCAGAAACAGTATTCGGAGCAGGGTTAAAGAAAAAATTCTTATGGAGAAGCTTTTAATTGAAATCCAAAATATCAACATTGAGAATTTCAAAGGTAACCTGGATGCTTTTACAAGTATGCAAAACCACTTCAGGAAGGAGCTTGAGGCTGCCTCTTCTGACAAAAAAATGGCGGAACAGGTGAGGGAGCAATGGGCGCAGCGTGCAGCCAAGCATATTATCAGAATTGTTGAACTTATGAAGGAAATGGTGCATGGAATGGTCTATATTAATTCCAATAACCATGCTTTCCCGATTATTCAGCTTAAAGGTGAAGAAACGATGCCTACTCGTGAGGATGATGTCCTTATACTGCTTAAAGAACACTTTGTTGCATCAATCAATGAAGTCGTAAAAATGGAATTACAGCCTGACGATGTTGACTTTAAGATGCTTGATAACCTCATGGGCGACCAGGTTCTCTTTTCACGTGCTTTAAGAGGAAGATACCCAATAGTTATGGTTTATAAGATGACAGAGAAAAATGAATTCAAATACGCAAAGCCTCATGAGTATTATTACGCATCTTGGGAAGCTATAAACCGTGGTGAGGAAGGTTCTGCCGAAGGCAGCGGAGGTCAGAAGCTGTCCATTTGTACATTTATGATGATGATGTTGGTCAACTTTAAGAAACGTTCGACAGGAAACAAAAGACCATGGACAGTTCTGATAATGGATAATCCGTTTGGACAGGCATCAGCCAAACACATACTTGACCCGGTTTTTGAAATAGCAAATAGCCTGAATTTCCAGATTATTGCTTTTGCGCCTCCTGAAATCATCAAAATTGATATAAGCAAAAGGTTTCCCGTTTTCTGGGAGCTGCGGATTGAAGAAAATGAGCAGGACAGAATTAGCGTTATGAGCAGCAGGCTTATTCATGGAGGAAGAATATTGTCAGCTATGTAAAACTTGCATAAATTTAAACTCATACTCAATTTGACTAAAGTATATTGTAATTGTTTATATCATATGTTTAAGCAGCAAAATATTTTGAATACCAGAGGCATATAAGAAAATGAATAAATAATTCGACTTAATTCGACAAAATTCGGGTGGAACCCGGTACCTTTGAAAGGATGATATATATGGCGAAAATTCTTCTGACCGGCGGCGGCACAGCAGGGCATGTTACTCCTAACTTGGCTCTTTTACCTGAACTATATGAAAGAGGTTATGAAGTTTATTATATTGGCTCTAAAAATGGTATGGAGGCAGACTTGGTAAAGGGTGGTGGTGTTAAATACTTTCCCATATCGTCGGGAAAGCTTCGAAGATATTTTGATTTTCAAAATATAACCGATGTTGCGCGAATAGTAAAAGGTTTTTCGGAAGCTATTAGATTGCTAAAAAAAATGAAGCCTGATGTAGTTTTTAGTAAGGGAGGATTTGTTACCTCTCCAGTAGTTTGGGCTGCGTGGATTTTAAAGATTCCTGTTATATTGCATGAATCCGATTATACTCCAGGCCTTGCAAACAAGTTGTCTCTGCCTTTTTGCAAGCTGGTCTGCCTTTCATTTCCTGAAACTGCGAAGTATATTTCCTCAAAGCATACAGTTGTAACCGGAATACCTATCAGAAAAGAGTTGTTTTCAGGTAATGCTGATACAGGCAGAAAGATTTGCGGATTTACCAAAAACAGACCGGTAATAATGGTAATTGGTGGCAGCCAGGGGTCCCGGATATTGAATGATATGATCAGAAAGGGTTTGCACCAAATACTTAACAGTTACCAGATATGTCACATATGTGGCAAAGGTGGCGTTGATGAATCGTATTTGAAACTCTCGGGATACAGGCAGTTTGAGTATGTAATAGAGGAGCAGCCACACCTTTTTGCGATGTCTGATATCGTGGTATCCAGAGCAGGGGCAACTACATTATTTGAAATACTTGCTCTTAGAAAGCTTAATATATTGGTTCCGCTTTCAAAAAAAGCAAGTAGGGGGGACCAGATATTTAATGCTTCATCCTTTGAAAAACAGGGATTCAGCAAGGTAATACAAGAAGGGCAACTTACTCATGAAAGCCTACTCGAAATGTGTAGTGACATTTTAAAAAATAAAGACTACATATATAAAAAGATGTTGAACAACCAGTTTGCCGATAGTACCCTAAAAATTGTTGAAATTATTTCACAATTTATTGATAAGTGAGTTAAAAAAGAATACTATTTGTATGAAACAAACCTTTTGTAAAAAAAACAACTTGAGCTGCATTTTATTTTACATACTGTGTTTAACAAATTCAATTTAGTGGAATATATAAGTAACCATGTTTGAATTTTAGATTTTTTATAAAATATTTTTATTAAATTATTAGCTGGGAGGATTATAAGTTGAAGAAAAAAATTTTGACAGTCGGTTTACTCTTGATTTTTACTCTGGGAATTATGTCGGGATGTGGAAATGAAAATAAAACACCTGATAATACAAGTCTCATATATAAAGACGGTATTTATTCTGCTGAAGATGAGACTTTCAGTGAAGGTGGATGGAAGGAAAAAGTTAGCATTACAGTAGAAAACGGTAATATCATATCTGCATACTGGACAGCTGTTCATAAAGATGGCGGAGACGATAAATATGTACAGTCTGAAAACGGACAATATGGAATGAAAGAAAAAGCAAATGCTAAGGCAGAGTGGCATGAACAAGCGGATCTTGTAACAGATTATCTTGTAGAAAACCAAAGCGTTTCAGGGATTAAGATTAAAGATGGCGGAAAGACTGATAGTGTTTCTGGCGCATCAATATCAGTAGGCAAGTTTGTTGAGCTGGCAGACAAAGCGCTCACCAAAGCAAAATAAAGGCTATCAATTGCTAATTTTCGAGCCTGACGGGGTTTTAAACGCTCTTCAGGCTCTTTTTAGTGGTCGAAAGAGAAGTTTTACTAACAAAAAAGTGGAGCATGATGTCCTGCTAGCTTAGCTAATCTTTTCGTAGTTCAAGTGAGTACGCTGTTTAGGTGCTCAGCAAGCTGAGCACCCGTCGGAGGGAACCATAAAGCTCCCTAGCGTAAAAGAGGTGGAGTCCACTTTTTTTGCTTAAGACAGTAAAGCACGGTCGTTTGAAAATTCTTTACCGCTTGCCCTTCCAAAGCTATCTAACAGATCTTCAACCGTAAGTTTTTTCTTTTCGTCTCCTTTAATATCAAGTAAAATCCTTCCTTCATACATCATTATAAGGCGGTTGCCATGATGGATGGCATCGCGCATATTATGAGTAACCATCAAAGCGGTAAGATTATTATCTTCAATAATCTTATCACTTAGCGCTAAGACTTTTATAGCAGTTCTTGGGTCAAGAGCTGCTGTATGCTCATCTAGTAATAATAACTTAGGCTTTTTTAATGTAGCCATTAAGAGAGTTAACGCTTGTCGTTGACCACCTGAGAGTAAGCCAACCTTTGTGCCAAGGCGGTCTTCCAAACCCAAATTTAAAGTACTTAAAATATTTTTATAAAGGGTTCTTTCTTTACGGCTGATACCCCACTTTAGGCAGCGTTTATCCCCGCGTCGAAAAGCAAGAGCCATATTCTCCTCAATTACCATATTGGAAGCGGTACCTACCATAGGATCCTGAAAAACCCTTCCTAAAGTTGAAGCACGTTTATGTTCAGGCATTTTAGTGACATCCAAATTGTCAATGATGATTGAACCACGATCAACAGTATATACGCCTGCAATGCAGTTTAAAAGGGTAGATTTACCTGACCCATTTCCACCAATTAAAGTGACGAAATCTCCTTCTTCTAGTGTGAGGTTAATATCTTCAAGTGCAGTTTTTTTATTAACAGTTCCTGGATTAAATGTCTTATACACATCTGATACTTTTAGCATTTCACATACTACCCCCTTTTAGACTTTTCTTAACAGGAGAAAGGTAAGAGCGAAATACTGGCAGTGAAAGTGCAACTGCAACAGTAATTGCAGTAAAAAGCTTTAGGTCATTAGCTGGCATTCCTAATTCAAGAACCAATGCAATAATTACCCTGTATGTTATAGCCCCAAAAACAAGTGAAACAAGTCTTTTGAAAAAGTTCTTTTTTCCAAAAAGCACTTCACCTATTATTACAGAAGCCAAACCTATAACAATTGATCCAATGCCCATCTGGATATCTGCAAAGCTTTGCTGCTGTGCAATAAGCGCACCACTTAAAGCAACAAGACCATTACTCACTATTAATCCTAGGATGACCATATTATTTGTATTAATGCCTTGAGCTCTTGACATCTGAGGGTTATTCCCGGTTGCGCGAACAGAACAACCGATTTCGGTGCCAAAGAACCAATACAGGAGTACTACTATAGCAATAACACAAAGAACTCCAACAAGGATTACTGGAATAACTTGACTTATCCCCAAATTGATAAATAAGATACTTTTATTTATTTTCAATTCTTTAACTGCAGTATAAATAGTATTCATACGAAGCAGTGATAGGTTTGCTTTGCCAAGTATCCGCAAATTAATTGAATAAAGGGAAATCATTGTAAGGATACCTGATAACAAGGCAGGAATCTTAAGCTTGGTGTGCAACAAGCCTGTTACAAGACCTGCTGCCATACCGCCTAAAATAGCAAGCAAGGTTGCAAGATAAGGATTTACACCACTATATATAGCTTGTGCAGAAATTGCAGCTCCCATAGCAATGCTTCCCTCAACCGTCAAATCAGCAATATCCAGAATTCTGTATGTTATATAAACTCCAATAGTCATTATGGCCCATAAAAGACCTAGCATTACAGCACCTAAAAAAATCTGCAGCATTAGTATCACTCGTTTCTATAATATGATTATCTTTTAGAAAGTCGTTTTGAGGCATTCTGGAAGATAATCATAATAATAATTAAAATCAATTTTAAAAACTAAAAATCCAAATATTTGACTAGAATCCAGACCTAATACAACCTAGCCAACCGGAATCTAGGTTAAACACTTCCTATCTATCTGGAATTCAGGCTTAAATACAACCTGAATTCCAGTGAAATATAGGTTGTTGCATCTATCTTACTCTGCGTTAATCACATATTCTTTAAAATCAACAGGTATCTCAAGCCCTATTTCTGCTGCAACAGTCCCGTTGATTGCAAAGTCAAAATCATCCGGTGATTCAATTGGCATAGTTGCAGGCTCAGCTCCTTCTTCAAAAATCCTGATTGCCATAAGACCTGTCTGATAACCTAGATTGTAATAATTAATACCTAATGTAGCTAGGCCGCCTGCGCTGACCATTCCTGCTTCACCGCATACCACCGGTGTTTTGGACTGGGATGTTACTCCATGTACCAAAGGCATTGCTGAGGCAAATATATTATCGGTGGGGATATAAATGGCATCACATTGTCCGACAATAGATTGGGTTGCCTGTTGAACCTCATTTGAATTAGATACGGTTACTTCAACATACCTAAGACCATAACCT
>Ga0265293_10004639_pt1 | contig 24022 bp, 26 predicted proteins | sample Munlanlewell138R_FD_192505 | JGI IMG/M metagenome (GOLD analysis project Ga0265293, IMG submission 192505) | Leachate microbial communities from a municipal landfill in Southern Ontario, Canada - Leachate well 138R | ecosystem: Engineered > Solid waste > Landfill > Unclassified | place: Canada... | reverse complement strand
CCTCCTCTCACCAGGACCTACGGTCAAAACCGCCTGGAAGAAGCGGTCGCCCGGGCTCTTGAGACGGGCCTTGGCAACGCCGCCGGGATCCGTCACATCCTCGAGAGCGCCGAAAGGCGGGAAGAAACGGTCCCTCCGCTGGAGGACGGCAGATGGAAAGTCCTCCCCGCGGCCGACATATCGGCTTACGACGCACTGGGTTCGGGACAATGAACGCTGGCCACCTGCTGCAACTTCACGAGAACCTCAAAAATCTCAACCTGGGCAACATGGCCAAGCATCTTGAAGAAAGGATTCGGCAGTCCGAGGCGTTGGGCGCCAGCTACGGGAACTTCCTCCTGGAACTCACCGAACTTGAACTCCAGATCCGGCTTGAAAACAGGGAAAAAAGGCGGCTTAAGGAGGCCCGCTTCCCCCTGGTCAAAACCCTTGGGACCTTCAACTTCGAAGAGGCTCCGCAACTTGACAGAAGACTCATAGGGAAACTTGCCGCCGGAGACTACATCACCGACCGCAGAAACGTCCTCTTCCTCGGCAAAAGCGGCTGCGGCAAAACTCACCTTGCCACTGCCCTTGGCATAGAAGCCTGCCGGGACAACAGGAGGGTCCGTTTCACCACGGCCTGCAACCTTGCCAATGAACTTCTGGAAAGCCGGGACGACAAAACCCTCACCCGCACCCTGGGCAAATATGCCCGTTACGACCTGCTCATAGTGGACGAACTTGGTTACGTTCCCTTTTCGAAGGAAGGAGGCGAACTTTTATTTCAGGTCTTTGCGGAACGGCACGAGAGGGGATCTGTAATAGTAACGACGAACCTTGGATTCGGAAGCTGGACGGAGGTGTTTGGAGACCCCAACATGACGGCGGCCTTATTGGACCGCCTGACTCACAAGGCACACATCATCGAGTGCACCTGGGAGAGCTACAGGCTGAAGGAAACATTGAGGGAGGGAAAAAAGAGAAGGCAGATAGAACTTAAAACGACGGCCGCTGAAGAGTGAATGGAGTGGTCAAAATTCGGCTGTCGCAGGTGGTCAGTTTTGCATTGACAAAACTAACAAATTTAAATTCTCATCCGTCATCACTAAGGTGCCATGCCCGGGATGACAAAAAAGGACCATCCTATCCAATGGCCACCTACGGTATACGTTCGAGACCTGGTATTGCCTTTTTATCATGCCTCAAAGGTTTCACCGATTTTGCCTTTCCTTTTGTCATCGGGCTCCTATTCCCTGACGGTTGCCACCTTTTTCCTCATTTTTGTATGCAAATGCTCAAAATCAAGCTCTGACCCCAATCAGTAGCGGAAGAGGGCGGCGAGGTCGGAGCCGCCGGGAACTTCTTCGGGGGCAACGGCGTATACTTTGCCGCCGCCCTTGAGGGTGCTGACGGCCGCCAGGTCGAGAAGGTCGCGGTTGCCGAAGGCGTGAGCGTCTTCCAGCACCATGACACCGCTTTCAGCGTCGTAGCACCCCCAGGCTTGTTTGCCCAACGCGACAAAGAGGGTGTCGACCCTGCCCTGGACCGAGGCGGGGACAACCTCTTCCAGGGAATCGGAGGTCTTGCCCGTCCCCTGGAGGTGTCCGAAGCGTTCCAAGGCTTCCTTCTTTGATCGCTCGAAGAGGGGTTTGACGATCTTCCAGGCTTTCTCCCGGATCTCACTGTCTTTGAAGGCCTCGGGGTTCCCCTCGATAGATTCTTCCAGGAGGCCGGCGTAGGTGTTAGCCTCGCGGTAGATCGAGTTGAGGGAGCTTACGCCCGCCGTGACAAGGGGCAGTTTTTCCTCGCGGAGTATTTTCTGGAGGCCGTCATCGACGATTCGGAAGAACCTCCGGATGTTGGCCTTGAAGTCCTCCTCTTCGGCGCCGTGGGTGGGATAGGCCCCGCCGAACTGGCCCTGTTTTTCCATGGGGTTGTACTGAAGGGCCTCGGAGAGGCTCGTGGAGACCCCCTCGAGGGGCACCTCGGCGACGGTGCCGCGCCCGAAACGGAGCATCCGGATTTGCTTCTGACTCAGGTAGAGGACCAGGAACTCCTCTCCTCCCGCCAAAAGAGGCAACAGGGGCTTTATGTGAAAACGGTCCGACACGGTCACTACGTCGTTTACTTCGGAGGGGATGTTGAGGACCTGAAAGACGCCAAGGGCGACGAAAAGAGCAAGGTTTTCGTTCTGGCGCTCCCAAAAGACGGAGTTGGACAGCAGTGACCTGGCTTCGGAGAGAAGGGCTTCCCTCTGGTGGGGCCGGAGATCGAACCCTCCGAGAATCTCCTCGGCCTTGGCGATCAGATTCTTGAAGCGGATCTGCGACTTTTTGGGATCGTGCGGACGGGTCTCGGACATGTAGAGAGAGACACTGGGCGTGCTCTCGTGCTCTGCCAATTTGAATATTTCTTCTCGGCCCAGTACGTTCACGGTTCACCGCCTCCTTGTTTTGGGGTTTCATCCCGGCGGGCGGAACGCAGCTGTTTCTTTTTCCAGGGCGCCCCGGCTTGTCCGCAGGGACGTTTTCGACATTCTTGGCGCTTCACTCGGATAAATTATAGCATGAAGGATTTTTTTAAGACCACAGAAGAGCAAAATCCGTCGGTGGGTTCAGAGCTCGTTTTTGAGCATTTGTATGCTATAGTTACGAATTATGACAAGGCCTCTCAGGCTCGAGTATCCAGGCGCCGTCTATCACGTGATGTCCCGCGGTAACAACAGGCAGAAAATCTTTCTGAACGACCACGACCGCAAAAGATTCCTCGAGATTTACGAAGATGTCGTGGAGCGCCAGATGTGGGAGACTTACGCCTGGTGCATGATGGATAATCACTTCCACCTCGTCATTGAAACCCCCGAACCTAACCTTTCGGAAGGCATGAGACTCCTCAACGGCATCTACACCCAGTATTTCAACCATAACAAGGGAAGAACGGGGCACCTTTTCCAGGGGAGGTTCCGTTCCATCGTGGTCGATGAGAACACCTACCTCCTGGAACTGGTCAGGTACGTGTCGTTGAACCCGGTACGTTCCGGCCACGTCGATTCCCCTGAGAAGTGGCATTGGGGTAGCTACAGGGCCACCGCGAGCCTCGACCCCTGCCCCGCTTGGCTGAGCGCCGACAAGGTGATGGATGCCGTATCGGAAGGGATCGGCAACAGGGAAAAGCGTCGGAAGTTTTTCATCAGTTATATTTTGGATGGCCTAGGGAGAGAAACGAACCTGATGGAGCAGGTGCAGCAGCAGGTATACCTGGGCGACGATAGTTTTGTCGAGAGGGTGCAGAGGAAGTGCTCCGTCGACCCGGGAATCGATGGTGTTTCCCGGGAGCAGAAGCGAAAGCCCCTGGTCAGCCTGGAGGAATACTTCAGGGAATACCCCGAGCGGAAGGAGGCCATGGCGATGGCTTTCTTCGAGGGGAGGTTCAGCCAGGTCGAGATCGCACGGCACCAGGGGGTGCACTACAGCACCGTCAGCCGGGCGGTGAGGGAGTACAGAAAAAGGGGCTAATGTATGCAAATGCTCAAAATCAAGCCCTGACCCCAAGGGTTACCGAAGGGAGAAGCTAAACCAAAGCCAGGGAAAGACCCCCAAAAAATACTTGCACCGCAGACGCAGTCCCTCGTTAGATCACCCCCATCCTTGAATCTCCTCCCTCGTCAAAGCACCTCGGGACCAGGTCCTTCGGCTTGTCTGGAGGATAGGCTTCGCGCTGTCCCGAGCGCATAGTCCCGAGTAGATTCTCGGGGGGCAGCGAAGATTGAAGATTTAATTATCTGATTCGAGGACTGGGTCAAACAGAAATCGTGTGAAAAAGGAGGAACGGGTGATAGATAAACAGATTGAAATATATATCAATTTTGATATAATTCTTTTCTGAAGATCAGGAATGACATCAAAAGATTTTGACCATTCAAGCAAATGGAAAGTGTTCTTTTCTGAAAAAGCAGTAATTGACGAATTTCTTTCGATCCCCGTTGACCTTCAAGCCAGTCTTATACATTTGATGGAAATGGTTGAAGAACTGGGGCTGATAGTTATGGGTATGCCGTTTGTCAAACATATTGAGAAAGATCTCTGGGAACTGAGGGCAAAGGCAAAAAGCGGGATTGCAAGAGGAATATATGTGACCAGAACGGGGAGAAACATTTACATATTGAGAGTGATACACAAGAAAACCGCCCGGCTGACAAGAACTGACATCGAAGTTGCCCGGCAAAGAGCAAGGAGGATAAACAATGATCACTGAATTCAAAAAGATCAAAAAAGAACTTCTTAAAAGCTCCCAATTCAGAGAGGAATACGAGAAACTCTCCAGCGAATACCAGATCGCCAGAATGTTGATCCTCGCACGCAAGGAGGCCGGAATGACCCAGCAGGAAGTGGCGGAAAGGATGAGAACCTCACAGTCAGCCATCGCCAGGATCGAGTCGGGAAAACCGGGAAACCTTCGATCGATCGAAAGATATGCAAATGCCACCGGGAACAGAGTTAAGATAGATCTTGTAAGAGTGGCAAGCAGCGGATCAAGGAAAACTGATCTTTAACCAAACAGGCATAATCAGGAACCAGGAGTGACTGGCGTATCACAACAATTCCTTTCGCACTTGGGGACCCAAACACACACACCGGCAAGGAAAGGGGGCGCGATCGCGCCCCCTTGATCTGCAGTCTCGAACTGAAAACTTCATTTTTGACTCAGGGTTACCAGCCGCCACCGCCTCCCCCACCACCGCCTCCGCCGGAGAAGCCTCCTCCTCCTCCGAAACCGCCCCCGAAACCCGAACTGGACCCCGGAGCCGCCGATGAGGACGCCACGGCCGTCCCAAGGCCGCCACTGAGGCCTGTCATGAAAGAAGCCGCCCCCAGGGAGTAAACGGGGTAAGTCCCCGTGTACCATTGCGGATTATACTGGGCTTTCTTGAGAACGTCATCGAAGTGGGCGGCCCATTCCTTCTCCACTCCCAGGGCAATGGCGTAGGGGAGCAGGCTTTCAAAGTGCCGGGGCGTGTCCTCCGGCATGTCCACCCTGGCCAGGGCCTTTATCCGTTCCTTCTCGGCGGAGGTCATGTACATGCGGAGACCCTCCAGCTGGTCCATGAGCTTTCTTCCCTCGGGGGTGTAGTTTTTCATGAGCCTGAAGAAGAGGACGTTCAGGAGGAAGGCCGCCGCCAACGAAAGGGTGAAGTTGTAGGACAGTTCACCGGGAAAGAGCCGCAGGAAAAGCGCTTCGGCCCCCATGAAGGGTATGGAAAAGACCAGCAGGAAGAGTCCCCTGATGAAAAAGCCCGCCTTTTTCCTTCGGAAACCCTCTCCAAGGGAGGTTAAGGCCGTAAAGAGTAGTAAGCCGATCCCCAGGGTCCAGGCGCCAAGCCACAGCGTGGGAAAGAGCGAAACCCCCTCCCCTGCCCCCCCGGCTCCAAGGAGGGATGCACTGAAGCCCATAGTGACCAGGGTCATGGTTATGCCGAGGGCGACCCATTTCCAATTCCTCAGGAAGAAGTACTTCCCCCGGTAGGCTATGTGATCGGTTATGGCGGCCTTGGCCGAGGAGAAAGCCTCGTGGTTTTTCTGATCCACGTCGAGGGACCTACCCCCCGGGAAAAGCGACGCCAGGAAAGCATTTTCTACGATGGGGAGACCGTTGCGGTCCTTGTCCGTGGGGTGAAGGGTGAATCGGTTCTTCCCCCGGCTGAAGAGTCCCTTGGGGACGTCGCGCTCCTCTATCCGAAGGAAGCCCCTCACCCCCAGGTCGATCAGGGTGGCGGTGAAGGTGTCGTCCCTGAATTTCTGGTTGTGGACATAGGAGGCCATGGCAGGAGTGACGCCTTCGGGCGGGTAGAAAAGCGGGATGATGTTGCCGGGACGAAGGTCCTTGCCCCAGCGGCTCCAGACCAGCATATAGTAGATGAAGATCAGCGCCACCGACAGGGGCGGGAGGTATTTGCCCCAACGCTCGGCGAAGGCAGCCCGGGCCTGCCTTTTCAGATAGTCCTTCGAGGGCAGGATGTACCCCTTGGGGAATCCGACCACTATGGTGAGACCCTCCCCGACCCTGAGGGGCGCGGTGGTCTGGAACCAGGCCGTGTGGCCAGCCGTTTTGCCCGTGGCGTCCTGGGCGCGGGAACCCTGGGGGCCGGTGTACCAGGCGATCTTCTCCACGGGGACATTCTCCGGCAATGCGACCAGGGCGGTGGCCCTGTCGATGGGAAAATCCCAGCCGGTGCCGGTGACATTCCAGTAGAGTTCATCGTGGTCTTCGAAGAATCCTACCTGCTCCGTGGTGGTGTAGACGACGGTGTAGGTATGCTCACCCAGGGGCGCGTAGGAGTTGGGGTCGCCGATGCGGACTCTGACACCGTTGCTGAGCCTTTCGGTCTTCCACGGGACGGGGCTTCCGTCGAGAAGCACGGTCTGCACCGAGAATCCCACCCGGATGGTGTTCCCACCGGGTGATCTGTACAGGGTGGGGAAGTCCCTGAAGATGCCCCTCTGGATCTGGTCATGCTCCACGCGGACGGTGATGTCCTCCCTGACGGCGAGTGTGCCGCTTTGCTCCACACGGATGGAGCTGTCGAAGGACAGTATCCTCTCCGCCGCGGAAGTTGCCGGGGCGAGAGCAAGGAGCAGAAGGAGAGCCGCCAAGGCACGCCTGAAGGTCCTCATGGTGGGAACCCCCGCCAGGATCCTAACTAGAACTGCACCCTTGGGACGGCGCGGTCCTCCTCGGCCGCCTCGAAGTATTCGCGGCTGGTGAAGCCAAAGGGCCCGGCCAGCATGTTGTTGGGAAAAACCTGGATGAGGGAATTGAAGGCCCTGACGGTGCCGTTGTAGTACCGGCGGGCCATCTGGATCTCCGCTTCGAGGTTCCCCAGATTTTGCTGAAGATCCAGGAAGTTGGTGTTGGCCTTAAGTTCGGGATAGTTCTCAGCCACGGCGAAGAGGGAGCGGATGGTCCCGGTGAGGGCGTTCTCCGCCTGGGCCCTCTCCCCGACGGAGCCGGCGCCGACGGCCGCCGCCCGGGCCTGGGTTACCTTCTCGAAGAGTTCTTTTTCGTGCTTGGCGTAACCTTTGACGGTCTCCACAAGGTTTACCACCAGGTCGGCCCGACGCTTGAGCTGGACATCGATACCGCTCCACCCCTCGTCGACGAGGTTGCGGGAACGCACCATGGTGTTGTAGGCTCTCCAGACGTACAGGGCAAGAAGGGCCGCCACTATTAAAAGGATCCACAAGATGGTCATGAAGATCACCCCCGTTTTGGTCGGTTCGTTGGAGATAATATACATCAAAAGGGCCGAAGAGGGGTCGTGAAGCGTGATCAAAACACTTTAAAAGGGCAAGGCGTTAGACGCGAGGCGAAACCTCGAAAACCCTCGGGGTCGCAAAAAGGAATAGGTTTTGCGGTTTCCGGTTCACGGTTCATGGTTCAGGGTTTGCGATACCCGACTCACGATTTACGGCTTTTCTGCCCTTATCGTATACAAATGCTCAAAATCAAGCCCTGACCCCAAGCTATTGACATTGACATCAAAGATGCTATTCTATTGATAACCAATATCAATAAGAAGGAGGCGATGGTCATGCCCGGTTGGGATGGAAGAGGCCCTTGGTTCGGCAGCGGACCCGGCACGGGATGGGGTATGGGCCCCTGTGGCGCCGGATACCGCCGCGGGCGTGGTTTCCGCCGTGGAGCAGGGTTTGGAAGAGGCTTCGGAAGAGGCTGGTTCGGCCAGTGGGGTTACGGGCCTTATGCAGCCCCTTGGGGCGGAGCGTACCCGGCGATGGACCCCGTTGACGAGAAACAGGCTCTCCAGGAAGAGCTCAGCGCCCTGGAAGCAGAGATGAAGGTAGTAAAAGATCGGCTTGACAGCATCGAAAAGGAAGCCTGACCCATTTTAAGCGGCGACCTTTCCTTGGACCCGGTTCCGTTGGACCGGGTCCGTCTTTTGTTGTAAAGATATAAAATTTTTGCATAAACCTCGAAGGAGGGTCATCAAGATGAGAATAGCCGTAGCTTTCGAAAACGGTAATGTCAGCCTCCACTTCGGGCATGCCCCGGTATTCAGGATCTTCGAGACCGACGACAAGAATATCGTCGGCCACCAGGATCATCCAAACCCCGGGCATGCGCCGGGAGTCATCCCCCGATGGCTTTCAGATCTGAAAGTGGATGTAATTATCGCCGGCGGGATGGGCCCCAGGGCCGAGGATCTATTCAAGGAGGCGGGCATCAGGCCGGTGATAGGAGCCAGGGGCAATGCCGACGAAGTGGCGAAGGCCTTCCTCGACGGCACGCTCCAGTGCGGGGATAGCGCCTGTGGCCATGTAACCGGTGAAGGCCACGGGGAACACACCATCACTGATGCCTGAAAAGCCATTGACCGTGGCCATTGCCAGCGGGAAGGGCGGCACGGGGAAGAGCTGCGTGGCCGCCTCGCTGCTGGTGACCGTGCCCGGGCTCTTGGGCGTTGATGCCGACGTGGAGGAACCCAACCTGGCGCTACTTCTTGGCGCCGAGGCGGTGAGTTCCTCCTTGGTCGAGATCCCCTGGCCCGTGATCGACAACAGGCTTTGCAACCGCTGCGGTGAGTGTGTCCGGCATTGCCGATTCGGAGCGCTCCTGATGTTCGGCGACGAGGCCCCGGTGCCCAACGACCTCTGCCACGGCTGCGGGGTCTGCTCCATGGTCTGCCCGCAGAAAGCCATCACCGAGGTCGGGAGATCCGTGGGTGAGGTCAGGCTCTGTCGAAAAGGGGACCTTCGCATCTTCGAGGGACGGCTCCACGTGGGGATGCCCAACCCTGTGCCGGTGATCGACGCCGCTTTGAAGGCCGCTTTTGCCGAGGGATCAGACCTGGTCATCGATTCGCCTCCTGGGACATCCTGCCCCATGGTGTCCGCCGTAAAGGATGCCGACGTGGTGGTCCTGGTGACGGAACCAACGCCCTTCGGATATGCGGACCTGGACCTGGCGCTGCAGGTGATCCATGACCTGGAGAAACCGGCGATGGCGGTCATCAACCGCTGCGACCTGGGCAGGGCCGATATCGAGGGTCTCACGAGGAAATACGGGGTCCCCGTGGCGGCAAGGCTTCCTTTTTCAAGGGCCGTGGCCGAGTCTTACGCCGTCGGCAACCCTCCGGCAGCGACCGATCCAGGCTGGAAGGACGCCATGCTCACCCTGTGGACGACGGTGAAGGGGATGGCAGGAAAATGAAGATTCGAGAGATAACCATAATCAGCGGCAAGGGCGGCACGGGTAAGACCTCCATAACGGCGGCGCTGGCGGCGTTGGCACCGGGCGGCCTAGCTCTTTGCGATGCCGATGTGGATGCGCCGGACCTTGAGATACTACTCCACCCCGAACCGTGGGAGGAACACGCCTTTATCGGTATGGATACCGCAGGGGTCGACAGGGAAAGATGCATAGGGTGCGGCAAGTGCAAGGAGGTCTGTCGCTTCGACACCATAGAAATGATGGATGGGAAGGCGAGGGTGGACAAGACCTTTTGCGAAGGCTGTGCCGCCTGCGCCTTGATATGCCCCGTCGGATGCATTGCCATGGAGGAGACCAGGCAGGGTACCTGGTTTATGGGTGAGACGGCTTGGGGACCCATGGTCCACGCCAGGCTCAACCCGGGTGGTGAGAACTCGGGGATGTTGGTCCAACTGGTCAGGAAGGAGGCCAGGAGGATCGCGGAAAGCAGGGGCCTGGAAACCATCCTCACCGACGGACCACCGGGTATAGCCTGCCCGGCCATATCGGCCATAACCGGCGCCGACGTCGCCCTCATAATCACCGAGCCGACTATCTCGGGAGAGCATGACCTGCATAGGGTGGCCGAGCTCTGCGAGCGTTTCGGGACCAGGGCCGCGGTGGTGCTGAACAAGGCCGATCTTAGCGCCGAGGGCTCGGAAAGAATAAAAGAGGCCTGCCGCCGAAACGGCCTGCCTCTTCTCGCTTCCATTCCTTTCATTCCCGACGTGGTGCACGCCATTTCCCAGGCCAGGATACCCCTGGCGGAACTGCGGGAGCGCCTGGAGCCTATCTGGAGCCGCCTGGCGGAGTTGTGACCAGGGAGGCCGCCGCGGAAAGCACCTTGGCGGCCATCTCCTCGGGCTCATCCCCGAAGCGGTACTCTTCGATCCTGCCCGAATCGGCCAGGATCGTTATTTGCTTATCCACGGGGAGGCTGGCCAAGACGGGTATATCCCACCTGGAGCGGATCTCCTCCAGGTGGCTTGGCCCAAAGAGGTCCCAGCGCTTGTCGCAGTGGGGGCAGATGGCGTAGCTCATGTTCTCGACGATGCCCAGGAGCGGCACGTCCATCAGCTTCGTCATGTGCATCATTTTTTCGACGATACGGACGGAGAGGTCCTGCGGCGTGGTGACCATGATCACCCCGTCGAGCGCTATGGTCTGCATGACCGTCAGGGGAGCGTCGGAGGTTCCCGGCGGCAGGTCTATGACGAGTATCTCCGCGTCGCCCCACTCCGTGTTGTTCCAGAACTGGCTGATCACGTTGCCGATCAGGGGACCGCGCCATACCACGGGCTTGGAGTCATCCTCCATGAAAAGGGCCATCGACATGACCCTGATGCCCAGCATCGGCGACGCCGGAGGGGTGATCCCGGTGGGAATACCCGATGGAACCCCGTGGATGCCGAGCATGGAGGGTATGGATGGACCTGTTATGTCGGCATCGAGGAGGGCTGTTTTATGACCCAGCCTGGAGAGACCTATGGCCAGGAGGGCCGATACGCTGCTCTTGCCCACTCCTCCTTTGCCGCTGCCGACGGCTATGATATGTTTGAAACAGCCCCTCGTGGGGACCGGCATAGAACAAGTTGCGGAGTCTTGGCTGCAGGTACCTTCGCTGGGGCACCCTTCGCACTTGTTATCGCTCACTTGCGACACCTCTTTCTAATTTAGAGGGGGATCTCCCTCAAGGAGCCTTTTTTGTACTGCTCGAAAGCCTCCTTGCAGGTCATTTCGCTGGCTTCGAAGGCGCGGATGCCCGCCGCTTTCAGGGCCGAGACGGCGTTGGGACCCAGCCTCGGCGCGATGAGGGCTGAAACGCCCTTGGACGCTATGAACTGCACGGCCATTCCACCGGCGCCATGGGCTGCCTGTGTGGCCTGGTTGGATAGAGCCTCCAGGAGCGAACCTTCCTCATCGACGATGAGGAAAAAGGGGCACCGGGCGAAACGCTCTGCTACCGGGCTTTCAAACGTCTGTCCTTCTGAGGATATAGCGATCTTCATCGAGGGACCTCCCTTATGAGAATTATTATCAAAAACAGGAACAATATAGGTCAAGGTCGGTAGAAAGGCAAGGAGAGAAAAGCTGGGAACGGTTGCTTTATCATCATGGAACAAGATCCCACGCCGGGCAAGACCCCATCGGACCTGGGAGCATATACCCGATCTTGCGATTGATGACTCGCAATTCACGGTTTTTCTGCAGTTATCGTATACAAATGCTCAAAATCAAGCCCTGACCCTAAAGGGTTGACAAAGGGGGCAAAGCGGGGTAAGTTATAAAAAAGTTTGGATATGCTAACTTTTTTAATGAATCAGCCAGGAGGTCCTTGACGATGACGATGCTTTGCTCTCTTACCAACGGACAGACCGCGAGGATAACGGCCCTCCCTCCGGGCATGAGTGGACGAAGGCTCGAGGCCCTGGGGCTGCGCCCCGGCAAGGTGGTAACCAAGGTCTCGGGAATGCCCTTTTATGGTCCCGTGACGCTTATCCTCGACGGGCGGCAGATCGCCATAGGTCACGGCATCTGCTGCAAGGTTTTCGTGGAACTCCTGGCGGAAGGGAACGCGCGGGGGTAATGCTGTTCAATAAATGTGCCGGCTGTCCCCTGAGCGAGTGCCCGGGCAAGTGCTCCTACACCCTCCCCGAAGACGGCAGCACCGACGATAAAAAAGTACTCCTGGTGGGGAACCCCAACGTGGGCAAGAGCGCCCTCTTCACCCGCCTGACGGGCGTGCATGCCTTCTCCTCGAATTACCCCGGCACCACGGTGGGTTTCACCGAGGGATATCTCCGCTTCGACGGGGTTCGGTACCGCCTTATCGATGTTCCCGGCGCCTATACGCTGGAACCGACCAATGAGGCCGAGGATGTGGCGAAACGAATCCTCGAGGACGGCGCCGATGTGGTGGTAGTCACCGTCGACGCCACCGCCCTGGAGAGGAACCTCAACCTGACCCTGCAGGTCCTGGAGATGGGGCTGCCCTCGGTCATCGCCCTCAACATGGTCGACGAAGCTCGCCATGAGGGCATAAATATCGATATCGTGGCCCTCGAAAAAGCCCTGGGGGTGCCCGTCATAGGGACCGTGGCCGTGTCGGGACAGGGTATCAGCGAACTGATCTCCCGCCTGAAGGACGCCAAGCCGGGGATCTCCATACCCGCCGCGGACCGTTGGAACCGCATAGGTGAGATCGCCGCCTCCGTACAGACCATCGAGCACCGTCACCACACCGTGAGGGACCGGATCGAGGACCTTTCGGTCCATCCGGGGTGGGGGGCCCTGCTGGGCCTTTTCGCCATCCTGGCCAGCTTCGCGGCCGTGCGGGTGATCGGCGAAGGCCTCATTGACTTCCTGCTCGACCCCCTTTTCAACGGCCTCCTGATGCCCATCTTCGAGTGGCTGGGACCGCTCCTGGGAGGGGAGGGCTCCTTTATCTTCCGAATATTCCTGGGGATGCTCGTCGACGGCCATATCGACCCCGAACTCAGTTTCGGGCTCCTCACGACGGGTCTTTACGTGCCCCTGGTGATGGTGCTCCCCTACGTGGTGGCCTTTTACGGGGTCCTCAGCTTCCTGGAGGATGTGGGATATCTTCCCCGCTTCGCGGTGCTCTTCGACGCCCTCCTCCACAAGGTGGGGCTCCACGGCTTCGCCATCGTGCCGAACCTGCTGGGGCTCGGCTGCAACGTCCCGGGGATCATGGCCACCAGGATCCTCGAATCCCGCCGGGAACGCTTCATAGCCTCCACGCTCATCTCGGTGGCCGTACCCTGCGCCGGGCTGCAGGCCATGATCATCGGCGCCCTGGGAGACCTGGGCGGCCGCTACGTGCTGGCCGTTTACGGAACCCTCTTCGTGGCGTGGGTGGCCCTGGGCAGGATGATGCACAAACTTCTCCCGGGGTACAGCCCGGAACTGGTGGTAGAGATCCCCCCCTATCGACTGCCGGCTTTCAAGGGCATCGGCATGAAGCTATGGTTCAGGATAAAGGGTTTCCTCATCGAGGCCATCCCCATGGTCCTAGCCGGTGTCCTCGTGGCCAACCTCCTGTCCACCTCGGCTTTCATGGATATCATCTCGGCCCTGCTGTCGCCGCTCTTCAGGGGCATGCTGGGCCTTCCGCCGGAGACAGTGGGGCCGATACTGTTGGGCTTCCTTCGCAAGGACATAGCCGTGGGGATGCTCATCCCCATGAGGCTGCTCCCCAGCCAGATGGTGGTCGCCGTCGTGACTCTGGCCATGACCTTCCCCTGCATAGCCACCTTCATCGTTTTGTGGAGGGAGTTGGGGGTTAGGGATATGCTCAAGACCATCGGGATAATGATCCTGGCGGCCTTGGTGGCCGGAGGGGCGCTGAACGCCCTCTTCGCCCTCGCCCCCTAGCCCCGCCGCTCAAACCAGGGGAAAGGCGGCCCTGAACCCCCCCGAAAGTTCCTCGATGCTCCACGGGGTTTCAAAGACCTCGGCCAAGATCGCATCGTCCACGGCCCCCGGCGTCGGGGGCTCCAGCAGGAGGCCGTCCTTCAGGAAAAGAACCCTGTCGGCGAACCTCAGGGCATAGTTTATGTCGTGCAGGGCCACCAGGATGCCCTTGCCTTCCCTCCGGAGTCCGTCCAGGAGACGAAATACGGCTATGGCGTGCCTGGGGTCGAGGGCACTGACGGGCTCGTCCAGGAGGAGCACCTTCGTGTCCTGGGCGAGGGCCCGGGCGATGGCCACCCGCTGGGCCTCGCCGCCTGAAAGGTCCGTGACGAGCCTTTCCCCGAAGGTGGAGAGGTCCACCGCTTCGAGGGACAGGGTAGCCACCCGGCGGTCCTCGGCCGTAAGCCTCGAAAACCTTCCCGCCGAGGGGAATCGCCCCATGAGCACCGTCTCCATGACGGTAAAGGGCGTCATGAAGCCCGTCTGCTGGGGCACCACGGCTATCCTCTTGGCCGCCTCCCTCCTGGCGAGGAAGTCCAGGTTTTCGCCTTCCAGCAGGACCCTGCCGGCATCCCTCCTGCCGATGCCCGCCGCGGCCGCCAAGAGCGTGCTCTTCCCGCTCCCGTTGGGGCCAAGAAGGGCGACGATCTGACCGGGGGCGACCTCAAGATCTATTCCCTTCAGGACCTCCCTGGAACCGAGGGCGACCCTGACGCCTTCGAGGGCCAGGAGACCAGTCATCTTCCCCTCCAAAGCAGAAAGCAGAATAAGGGTCCCCCTACAAGGGCGGTTATGACCCCCACCGGGAGTTCCCCCAGGGAGCGGGCCGCCGTATCAGCCAGGAGCAGAAGAAACGCTCCGCCCAGCACGGTCAGCGGCATGAGCCTGCGGTGGGCCGGGCCGACGACGATCCTCACCAGGTGCGGCACCACAAGGCCGACGAAGCCGATGACGCCGCTCATGGAAACCACCAGCGCCGTCGCCAGCGAACTGCCCAGGAGGAGGATGCCCGAAGCCTTCCTCTCGTCAACGCCCAGGGAAGCGGCGTCGGCGCCGGAGGAGAGGATGTCCAGGTCGCGGGCCCAGAAGAGGCCCAGGGCCAGGACCCCCATGGCTGAAACCGCCCCCCAGGCCACGTGGTTCCAGGCGGAGAGGGAGAAGCTGCCCAGGAGCCACAGGACGATCATGCCCACCTGCTCCCCCGCGAGGACCTCCATGAGGGTGATGACGGAGCCGAGGATGCTGCCGACGATGACACCGGCCAGGATGAGGCGGGTCGGCGAGGTTCCGCCGCGCCTTCCCCGCCCCAGGAGCCACACTAGCCAGAGGGCGGCGATGCTCCCGATGAAGGCGAAAACCGAGACGAAGGGAAGGCCCAGCGTTATGGCCGCTGAGGCTCCGAGGGCGGCGCCGGCGGCCACGCCCAGCGTATAGGGTTCGGCCAAAGGGTTGAGGAGGACGCCCTGGAAGATAACCCCGCTGCCGGCGAGGACGGCCCCGGCCGCGGCGGCGGCGAGGGCCCTTGGAAGGCGTATGGATAGGACGATGACCGACCTTGGATCCGAGGCGGGTATGCGCCCCGATATCACCCCCAGGACATCGCCCTTGGGTATGGGCACCTCGCCCACGGTGATGACCCAAAGCAGCGTGACGACCAGGAGGAACGAAAGGGCGACAAGGGGAAGGGTGAGCCCACCCCGGATGTTCATCGTCGACCTTCCCGTGAACCCGGGGCTCCGCTTTCGATCTCGCCGCTGAGCCGCAAGGCCCGGTCCAGGATCCTTTCGGGAGCGAAGCCCGACTCTTCCGCCAGCAGCGCCGCGCCCGAAGCTCCCACGCCATCGGGGACCTCCCCGAGGTCAACCACCTGGACTCCCAGGCCGAGGAGCGCGGAAAGGTCGCCGAAGGCGCCGGCAAGGTCCTTTTCTGTACGGACCGTGGTGGCAAGGCCGATCTTTCCCTTCTCGCCAAGGTCCCTCAGCAGGGCCGACGCGGCGAGCATCTGGAGGCCCCCGGAAAGAAGGACTTCCGCGCCGCCCATGGCGCCAGCCGTCATGGCCGCGGCGATCACCAGGGCGGGATCGCCCAGCTCGGAGGCGGCCTTGAAGCCGTGGCCGATCAGGTCCCCGGGGCGTATCCCCAGCCTCGACGAGGCTTTCTCCCAGGGAGAGGGTCCCTCTTCCCGGGAAGGGAAGTCATCGAGGACATCGGCCCTGTAACCCAGGGCTTTCAGGGTGAGCCTGGAGGTGACCTCGCCGCCGGGACAGGAGATTCCCAGGACGAGACGGTCCCCGAGGCCGGCCAGGAGCCTGCCGAGGCTGAAACCGCTGTCCCAGAGGAGACCCACGTCCAGGAGGGATGGGCCCTTAGCCGGGTCTTGCCCCGCTGGGGCTCCCGTTTCCATGTAGGGGCACTTCGGGGCGGACCTGGTCCCGCAGCGAACCACCAGGGTGGGAAAGTCGGCCAGGAAGCGGGCCGCCCTCGTGATCAGCACGGGGGACGGGGCGAGATCGTCGCGAAGGGAGAGGCGCATCTCGGCGGTGGCAATACCCCACCAGACGAAGTCGGCCTCGGCAGGGGAGGAGAAACGGCCGGGAAGGGCAGGTCCGGCGTCGGAGTCTCCCGTCAAAAGGATGAACAATGCCCATCCTCCTTTTCAAGGAGAGATAAGGCGGCCTGGAGGTGCTTGCAGTCGCCGCGGTGTCGAAAGCCGGGGCAGCTGCAGGAGCGGTGCTTCACATCGACGGCGTAGTCGGCGGTGCCGTGGGCGATGAAGACCGTCGGAGACACGCGCTCGAGTTTCTCCGGCGGGAAAGCGGCCAGGCCCTGGCCGGGCGATGAGAAGGCCCTGTTAGAGAGGGCGTCGGCGGCGGCGTTTTTCTCCCTGGGGACCCACTGGAGGACCGCCCCGGTGGCGCGGGCCAGCTCCCTGGACCTTTCAGCCAGGGGGCGGAGGCGTTCCTCGCGCACCTTCCACCGGCCCGTCACCTGGGAGATGACCAGTCGGCTGTCGCCGTAGACGGCGACCTTCTTCAGCCCCCTGGCCGCGATCTCCTCGAGGAGCATTATCAGCGCCTTGTATTCGGCTTCGTTGTTGGTGCCGATGCCCAGGGCACGGGAGCACTCCCAGATAACCTTCCCGTCGTCGATGATGCAGGCCCCGGCGGCGGATTCGCCCGGGTTGCCCCGGGAGGCCCCGTCAAAATAGGCTTCCGTCATGAGTGGTTTTTCACCTCGCGCGTAGTCTCCTGGGAAAGTATAGCAGAGGGAAGAAGAGTCTAAAGGCTTAAAGAGCGTGAAAGGTGAGAGGAAACCGAAAGGCGAAGGATCAACGGAAAGACAAGTGAATCGCGAGTCTCAAAAGCAAACCTGCTTTGGGCCGGTAGTTTCATGGAAAACCGGGGAACCCGTGAGTGATTTCATCGGCGGGGGATCCCCCGGGCGCAGGAAGTGCTTTTATGGATAGAATAAGCCAGGTGTGAACAGAACGGGAGGTGCTTTTTCAAATATGTGGGATCTGGGATTTGTGGGTTTTGGAAACGTGGGACAGGGGCTGGCAAAAATACTCGAAGAGAAAAGGGACGTACTGAAGCAAAGGTATGGTTTTGAGTACCGGGTGACCTTCATCTCTACCGGGAGCAGGGGGGCGCTCCTGAACCCCTCGGGGATCGACCTGGGTTCTGCCCTGGGTGAGGTCGGGGAAAAGGGGACCCTCCAGGGACATCCTGACGCCACGGGAGAGGATGCCCTCTCCCTGATAAGCGGGCGACACGCCCAGGTGATAGCCGAGGCGACCGTCACGGACCTCAAAAGGGGGGAGCCCGGCCTCACCCATGTCCGGACCGCCCTTGAAAAGGGCATCCACGTGGTCTCCACCAACAAGGGACCGGTGTCGGCAGCCCTGCCGGAGCTGGCCGCCCTGGCGAAGGATCGAGGGGTCTCCTACCTCTTCGAGGGCGTGGTGATGAGCGGGACTCCCGCGCGAACCTGGCCCGGGAGGCCCTGGCGGGCTGCGACATCAGCGGGGCCAGGGGCATCGTCAACGGTACCACCAACTACATCCTCTCCAGGATGGAAGAGGGCAGGAGTTACGAAGAGGCCCTCGGAAAGGCCCAGGAACTGGGCTACGCCGAGGCTGACCCCGAGGGCGACGTAGAGGGCTGGGACGCCGCCGTCAAGGTGCAGGTGCTGGCCATGGTGATCCTGGGCGAGCCGCTCCGTTTGGAAGAAGTGGAACGGGAGGGCATAACGGGCATCACCGCCGACGATATAGCCTCCGCCCGAAAGAAGGGCGCCAGGATCAAGCTTATCGCCGAGGTGAAAGGGGGCGGGGGGAATTTGGTCGCCCGAGTCGCCCCAAGGGAGGTGCCTTTGACCCACCCGTTGGCGGGCGTCATGGGCGCCACCAACGCCCTGACCTTTGACACGGACCACCTGGGGGAGGTCACCATAGTGGGTCCCGGGGCGGGAAGGATCGAGACGGGACAGGCCCTGCTCACGGACCTGCTCGCTCTTCACCGGCTGCACGGGAAAAATTAAAGGGGTCCCGAAAGGACCGGGAGGACCGACACCACCTGGGGACGGACGCCCTTTTCCTGGATGATGTTCAGGAGCAAGCGGGCCGAAAGAGTGCCCAGTTCAAAGGCGGGCCAGTAGAGCTTCCACGCGCCGGTGGGTACCACGGGACACCGCCTGGTGGCGCAGATGACGTCGGCGTCGTCGGGGAAGGACCCGCTCCGGGGAGGAAGGAGACCATCGAAGAGCCTGAGGCTCCCCTTCCGGGTGGGCCCATCGATGGGCAGCAGGGAGCCGATGCCCGGGAATAGGGGTTTCTCCCCCTGAAAGAGTTCGATCCTACGGCCATCGGCCAGCCGGATAAGCCGGCAGGCGGCGGAGTCCATGTCCACCGACACGGAAACGCTCCCCTCCCTCTTCCGACCGACGGTGATGGCCGGGATGTCCGCCTCCGGCTCGGGGCCGTCGTCGGCCAGTATGAAGCCGTCGACCCTCCTAGAAAGGAGCCCCGACAGGGCGTTATGCCTCTGCTGGGGGTCGCCCCCCGTGGCGCGGAGGATGAAGTCTATGCCGTGGCGGGAGAACACCCTTTCGAGGCCGGCCAGGTATTCGGAGCCCCAGGTGGAGGAGATATCCTCCAGGAAGACCCCCACGGTGTCGCTCCTGCTGCTGGAGAGACCCCTGGCTATGGCGTCGGGACGGTACCCCAGTTCCTTGATGGCGGCCCAGACCCTTTCAACGGTGGTGGGGCTTATTCGGGCATCGCCCCGCAGGACCCTGCTGACGGTGGCCTTGTTCACCCGGGCGGCCTTGGCGACGTCGGCCATGGTCACGCGCATGGCGAAGAACCGTGAGTCGGGAATCGTGAGTCGGGAATCGTGAACCGTGAACCGTTGATGGTTTTTGGTCTACTCAAAGCACCCGCCTCCGATGAACTCGCGGAGGATGGAGTTGTCGGGGACGAAGTCGGCGGGGATATAAGGTATGAACCGGAGGATTTTCAAGAGGCGTTGGGCCTCCCCGAACTGTTGAGATTCTTCCCTGACCGTTCTCAGCATGGGTTCGGCGTAACCCTTCAGCACCGAGAATTCATAGACCAGGGCCGAGTTGAACATCTCGTCGGCCAGTTCCTGGTAGGGGAAAATGTACTTGTGAGCGCCCCGGATGACCGACGGCCATTGCGCCAGGGTCATGCCCGCGCTTTTTCCCCTGAGCCACCGGTCCCTCACAAGCCTCCGCAGCAGCCTGTTGTCGGTGGTGCTGGTCCTGTTGTGCCTGTCCAGGCTTATGCCTGTGAGGGGAGACACGTAGATGCTGAACTTGAGTTCCGGCGGGATCGAGCACGAGACCCTGCTGTTGAGGCCGTGGATCCCCTCGATGATAAGGATATCCCCGGAGTCCATCCTGATCCTGGGGCCCTGCTCGCGTTTGCCCGTGAAGAAGTTGAAACGGGGAAGAGTGACATCCTTCCCATCGAGCAATTCCTCGAGGTTTTGGTTTATCAGCTCCAGGTCCATGGCGTCGATGGTCTCAAAGTCGTGATCGCCCCGGGAGTCGAGGGGGGTCCTCTCCCGTTCCAGGAAGTAGTCGTCCAGGGAAACCACGATGGGCCTGGCCCCCATGGCCCTGAGATGGATGGCCAGCCTCCGAGCCGTGGTGGTCTTGCCCGACCCGGAGGGGCCGGAGATGCGGATCAGCCTTTTTTTATGACCCGCCGTTATCCGTTCCGACATACTGTTGAACTTCTGACTGTGAAGCGCCTCGCTGACCAGCACCAGTTCGCTGGCCCTGTCTTCTATGACCTGGCCGTGGAGGTTCTCCATGGTCCGGACTCCCAGGATCTGCAGCCAGCCGCTGTACTCGTTGAAGACATCGGCCAGTTTCTCCGCAGGGGTAAAGGGTGGCAACACGAGGGGGTAGGCGACGGTGGGAAACCGCATCACCATTCCGTCCCGGAAAGGGATCAGGTCCCAGGATGAGAGACAGCCCGTCGTCGGTGCCAGGGGTCCGTAAAAAAACCCGTAGACGCCGTCGCACTGGTAGAGGGCTACGGGGTCCACGCCTGCATACTTGAGGAGGTCCGCCGTGTCGGGCTCGTTCTGGAGGTGCAGTATCCTTTCCGCGGCATCGATGCTGAGGACCTCCCTTTTTATAGGGAGGTCCCTGCGAATGATCCTCTCCAGGGCTTCCCGGACCAGGTCGGTCCGCTCCTTCCGGGCCGGCCCTGACTGCAGTTCACAATAATAACCGTCACTGATGGAGTGCCGGACGAAGACATCCTCTCCCAGGGCGCCGCGGCACGCAAGGGAGAGGACGAAGGCCAGGGTATCCCTGTAGACGGACATCCCCTCGAAGGAGGAAGTGTCGACGAAATCGACGAGGGAGTCTTCCCGGAGGGTCCAATCGAGGGGCCTGAGGTAGCGGTTCACATGCCAGGCCACGATCTTCCTGGCGCAACCGGCGCCCACCTTCTCGAGGAGGTCCTGGCCGGTGGCCGGTGGTTCAAGGCTGTAGGTTCCCCCACCGACTACCTTGACCGATATGGCCATGGCCTAGGTATTCTGCCCTTCACCGGTCTCCTGGCAGGGCGGCTCGTCCACGGTGGTCCCTCCCGCCGAGGGCGCGGGACCGCCGGGTTCCTTCCCTTGGACCACCTCGAGATCGGGGGTGCCCGCCCATTCGTGGAAGGAGGAATCGTAGTTACGGGCCTTGCCGTAACCGGCCATCCGCATGACCATCACCAGGTAGGCGGCCCTGACGCCGGCGGTGTCGTAGACGGCGATCTCATCATCGGGATCAAGACCGTAACTCGAGAAGACGGCGTTGAGTTCCGACACTTCCCGAATGGTCATGTCGGGCTTGAAGACCACATCCCAAGGCATGTTGATCGCTCCGGGGATATGTCCTCCCCTGCGCTCCTGGAAGACCCTGCCGCCTTCATACTCGAAGGGTGTCCGGGCATCGATGACCTTGATCTCACCGAGTTTTGACGTCAGCCACGGCGTGGTAACCTTGTACCCCCCCTGGAAGGCTTTTATGGAGAAGGCCACGGCCTTGGGCTTGGTGGCTGTCGTGGAGGCCTTGCCCCCGGCGGCGAGCCATGCGTTGTATCCGCCATCGAGGATGCGGACGTTCTCTATCCCCGACAGGCGGAACACCCAGGCCGCCCAGCCCTCCTGCCCCCAACCACCACAGTCGCCGTAGACGACGATGGGTTTCTTGCCGTTGATCCCCAGGGCGCCGATTTTCTTCGCCAGAGTATCCTGGGGGAAAATCTCACCCCAGCCGGGATTGCCGGGTTGCCCCTTCACGTTGGCGAAGTAGGTCCATTCGGCGTTCACCGCCCCGGGGATATGCCCTTTGGCGTAGAGCGTGGAGGCCCTGGCATCGATGAGGATCAGCTTGGAGGCATTCTCCTTGACCCAGGGGGCGTCCACGAAGAGGGTGGTTTTCGAGGGGGCCGTCTCCGCTCCGAAAGCGGCGGGAACAAGGCATACAAGGATAGCTAGGACTAGCAGAGAGGTCTTTCTCAAGATCATCATCCTTCCCTTTCGGTGTTAGGGGGTCGAAATCGAAACGATCCCGACCCTGATATTCTAACCTCCGCGGCCGAATCGGTCGATGGGGAAGGGAACCCAAGGGCGTAAAAGGCAAAGAGGACAACCGTGAATCGAGAGTCGTGAATCATGAATCGCAAGGTCAAATTCGAAGGCGATTATTTTGCTCTTGCGATTAACAACTCGCGATCCACGGCCCTTACGACTTACGGACCTTACGATTTACGATTCACGGATTTTATCTCATTTCCCGTTCGGGTCCCACCGCTTGGCAAGGCCCTGGGTGATACGGTCGATGACGATGCCCATGATCACGATGGATATCCCCGCCTCGAAGCCGCGCCCCACGTCGATGCGGTTGATGGCCATGAGCACCTCCTGGCCGAGGCCCCTGGCCCCGATCATGGAGGCTATGACGACCATGGCGAGGGCCATCATCGTGGTCTGGTTCACCCCGGCAAGGATAGAGGGCATGGCCAGGGGTATGCGCACCTCCTTCAGGAGTTGCCACCGCGTGGCGCCGTAGGCCCTGGCCGCTTCCTGGGCCGGGGCGGGGACCTGGCGCAGCCCCAGGCAGGTGAGCCTCATCACCGGCGGGAGAGAATAGATCAGGGTGGCTATCACGGCGGGTACCTTCCCCAGGCCGAAGAGCATCATGGCCGGGATGAGGTAGACGAAGCTGGGCATGGTCTGCATGGCGTCCAGCACGGGCTGGATGAAGCCGGCGAAGAAAGGGGTCTCGCCCATGACCACTCCCAGGGGTATCCCTATGATGAGGGCGATCACCACCGAGGTTATGACCAGGGCAAGGGTTTCGATGGCCAACGCCCAGAGGCCGAAGATCCCTATGACGAAGGGAAGGGCTGCAAGAACGATCGTCGGTAGTGCTTTTTTCGTGGCCGTCCATGCCATGAGGGCGATAAAGACCAGGTAGGCCCACCAGGGTATGGCGACCAGGATGCCCTGTACCCACAGCAAAAGTCCCAGTATACCCGAGGAAAAACGGTCGAAGGCGGAGCCGTGCGTGTTGAGCAGCCATCTGATGGCGTGATTCACGCTCTTCGCTACGGAGAATTTCAGCGTCTCAGGAAACATCGTCGATCCCCGCCTTTTTTGCCTGCGACGCCGCCATGGCAGCCATCTGCTCGTCGGCCCTCCGGATCTCGTCCCGCTTGTCCTGGACGAACCGGGCCACGTAATTATCGGCCGGGCGGGCGAAAACCTCCTCCGGCCTGCCTATCTGGACTATCTCGCCGTCACGCATGACGGCCATCCTGTCGCCGAGCCGCATGGCCTCGTCGAGGTCATGGGTGACGAAGAAGATAGTCTTGCGATATTCCTGCTGAATCCTCATGAGTTCATCCTGCATCTCGCGGCGGATGAGGGGATCCAAGCCGCTGAAGGGCTCGTCCATGAGGAGGAGGGGGGTATCGGCCACATGGGCCCGGGCGATACCGACCCTCTGGAGCATGCCTCCGCTCAGCGAGGCCGGGTAGTAATCGACCCAATCCTGGAGGCCGACCACCTTCAAGCTCTCAAAGGCTCTTTCGTGGCGTTCCTTTTTCGGCACGCCCCGCAGCTTCAGGCCAAAGGCTGCGTTCTCCAGGACGGTCTTGTGGGGAAGAAGGCCGTAGTGCTGGAAGACCATCGCCACCTGGTTCCGCCGAAACTCGGTGAGTTCCTTCATGTTCATGGCCGTGACGTCTTGACCGTTTATCCAGACCTCGCCCCAGGAGATCTCGACCAGCCTCAGCAGGCACCGGATCAGCGTCGATTTTCCGCTCCCGGAGAGGCCCATGACGATGAAGACCTCCCCGGGTTTGACGGTGAAGGATACTCCCCGGACGGCGACGACCGATTCGTTGGATTCGTCCAGCGCCGCTATCAGGTCCCGGTCGTCCACGTCGAAGATGACTTCTTTATCGGAGTAGACCTCCCAGAGATCCTTCACTTCTATAATATTGTTCATCACTAGCTTCTACAGTTTCGCCAGGGCTGCCTCGACCTTCCCGGCCACTTCGCCGGGGAGCCATGACTTCCAGACGTCCCTGAAATTTTTGAGGAACCAGATGCCGGCTTCGTCGACGGTGGCCTCTTCCTGCTCCATGAAGGCCAGCGCCTCGTTGTTCTGCGCCAGCGTAGTCTCATACTTTTCCAGAAAATCCACCACCTCGGGGTGTTTCTGAGCGAACTTCGTGTTGATGCCCTTGTGCACCCGCGCGGCGGGGAAGGCGCAGCCGTAGTCCTTCCCCTCGCCCCATCTTTCGGGA
>Ga0265293_10004638_pt1 | contig 24024 bp, 25 predicted proteins | sample Munlanlewell138R_FD_192505 | JGI IMG/M metagenome (GOLD analysis project Ga0265293, IMG submission 192505) | Leachate microbial communities from a municipal landfill in Southern Ontario, Canada - Leachate well 138R | ecosystem: Engineered > Solid waste > Landfill > Unclassified | place: Canada... | reverse complement strand
GAAACGGGTGAAAGTGGACGAAGAAGCACTCAAAACATTCTTTGTCGAGCATCAGGAAGAATTTCGCATCCCCGAGATGGTTTCTCTGCAATATCTGCGCTTCGATCCGAGCCGCTACGCCGGCGAGGTGACCTTCGAGGAGGAAGAACTGCAGAAATATTACCGTCGTCACCTGAATCAGTTCGAGATCGCCGAGCAGGTCAAGGCGGCCCACATCCTGATCAAGGTCGCGCAGGATGCCGGCGACGAAATGCGGGAGAAAAAACGCAAGCAGGCAATGGCGATTCTGGAAAAAGCTCAGGCCAGTGCAAACTTCGCCGAATTGGCGAGAAAACATTCCGACGATCCCGGCAGCGCCAGACAGGGGGGGGAGCTTGGGTTTTTCCCCCGCGGCGCCATGGTGGTTCCTTTCGAACAAGCGGCTTTCTCTCTGCCCCCCGGTCAGATCAGCGACCTGGTTGAATCGCCTTTTGGCTTCCACATCATCAAAGTCGAGCAGCATGTAGACGCCGGGGTGAAGCCCTTTGCCGAAGTCGCCGAGGAGGTCGAAGCCGGCTTGCGGATGGAAAAAGCGCAGCAGCTCGCTTATGAAAAAGCGATGGATGCATACAATATCCACCGCCAGGACGGCGCCCTGGCAAAAGCGGCCGAGGCGAACGACCTCGCCCTTGAGGAAACCGGCTTGACCGACCGTCAGGGAAGCGCCCGGGGCCTGGAAGACGCGCCGGAGATTCTTGCCACCGCTTTCACTTTGCAGCCGGGAGAACTCGCCCGTCCGGTCAATCTTCCGCAAGGTGTAATCCTGTTCGCGGTGAAGGAACGTCAGGAACGCCGCCTTCCCGAACTCGCCGAAGTCCGCGAGGAAGTCACCTCGGCCTTCCGTCGTGAAAAATCCCGGGAAATGGCTCAGCAAGCTGCGGAAGCGACTTTGGCCGAGCAGAAATCCGGTAGCACGCTCAAAGCCCTGGCCCGCAAAAACCAGCAGAAGCTTGAAGAGACAGGCCTGTTTACCCGCGCTTATGGTTCTTTTGTTCCCGGCCTGGGCAATGCGCAAGCGCTGGCCACAACGGCGTTCGACCTGACCGAAGAGGCGCCTGCGGCCGACCGTGTTTTCGAAGAAGGCGGCAGCTTCATTGTCGTCCAACTGAAGGAACGGCAGAACGCCGACCTGAGCGCCCTCGATCAGACGCAGCGCGAGCAGCTGCGCGAGTCCCTGCTCAGCAACCAAAAAACGCAGGCTGTCGAAAAACTTCTCGAAGAATTACGCAACCAGGCCGAGATCAGCATTTCACCCACCATTGCCTCTTCATTCCAGGGAGAGTACCGCTAATGACCGCTACCGTTATCGAAACCAACTTTCCCGATCTCCAACTCGTCAACCGCGGGAAAGTGCGCGACATCTATGACCTGGGTGAGCATCTGTTGATCGTTACCAGCGATCGCATCTCCGCCTTTGATGTCATCATGAATGAGGCGATTCCCCACAAAGGCTTTGTTTTGACCCAGATTTCGAAATTCTGGTTCAAAAAAATGGCCGATGTCATTCCCAATCATATCGTCGCCACCGAGGTCGATGACTTCCCCGCCATCACCCATAAATACCGCGCCGATCTCGCGGGGCGCAGCATGCTGGTGAAAAAAGCCCGCCCACTGCCGGTCGAATGCATTGTGCGCGGCTATGTATCCGGCTCCGGCTGGAAAGAATACCAGCAAACCGGCAGCATTTGCGGCATCCAGCTGCCTGCCGGCCTGGCGGAAAGCGCCCAACTTCCGGCCCCGATCTTCACTCCCTCAACGAAGGCCGAAATCGGCGATCATGACGAAAATATTCCGTTTGAGCGGATGGCGGATTTGTGCGGTCGCGATCTTGCCGAGCAGGCGCGCGAGGCCACTCTCGCCATTTACCGGCGCGCGCGCGATCTCGCTGCCGAGCGGGGAATCATTATCGCCGACACCAAATTCGAATTCGGGGTATATGATGATCGCCTGATCTGGATCGACGAGGCACTGACGCCGGACTCTTCGCGCTTCTGGCCCAAGGACCAGTATCGGCCCGGCGGTCAGCAACCCAGCTTCGACAAACAATTTCTGCGCGATTACCTGGAAACCCTCGATTGGGGGAAAAAAGCGCCCCCGCCGCCGCTGCCGGCCGAAATCGTCCGTCGCACCGGCGAGAAGTATCTTGAGGCCCTGACCCGCCTCACCGGAATCACCCTGTAGACCGTAGAACACGAAAGCCGGAGCCCTCTCCGGCTTTCGCACATTCGGGAGGTGAACCGGTGACCTTGGTACCGACCTTTGCTGTTTTCAGAGGAGAAATTCCATGAGTACGCCAACGACCAATATCGAAGGAGCCGTCGCTCACAATCTCGCGGAAATGACTCAATACCAATCCGGCGCCATTGTCAGCCGCACCCTGCTGGAAGCCAACAGCGGAACCTTGACGGTTTTCAGCTTTGACGCCGGGCAGGCGCTTTCGGAACACACGGTCCCCTACAACGCATTTATTCAGGTGCTGGACGGCGAGGCCGAAATCACCATCGGCGGCGCCCCGGTGACTGTCGGCGCCGGAGAGATCGTTCTGATGCCTGGCGGCATCTCTCACAAGGTTCGCGCCGTTCAGCGCTTCAAAATGCTTCTCACCATGTTCAAAACAAAGGTCGTTGGCTGAAAATCTTCGCCGCCCCCTCCCCTCTCTTGCGTTTTTGCCGCTCACAGGGGGCAGAAATTCGGTGCCGGCGCAGACTCGATTTATCCATTTTTTTTAGTGCTTTTTTTAGTGTTGTTTTTAGTTGACACTCCGAAGTGCCTTTGCTATAAAGTGGCTCCTGTTCGGGGCTATAGCTCAGCTGGGAGAGCGCTTGAATGGCATTCAAGAGGTCGGCGGTTCGATCCCGCCTAGCTCCACCAAAAACCTAATACTCTCAATAGTTTAGAGAGTTATGAAGATTAAGAGCCTTCTTCTAAGACTAGTACAAAAACTAGTACAAGGAGAGGGCTCTTGTCTTTTCATCATCTGCAAAAAACCAAGACTTCCTATTACTTCCGCGTAGCAGTTCCCCAAGATCTGCGGCACCTATTCCCTGTCATTGAAATCCGAAGGTCTCTAAAGACCAAGGACAAGAAGTCAGCAAAGCTGCTTGCCACTAAGTGGGCTGGTAGTGTTGATTCTCTGTTCACTAAGATACGATCCGGCATCTTCACCGAGCAACAAATCCAGGAGATGATCCAAAAGGACATTTCCTTGCGCTCCCCTGTACCTCATATCCCTTTTGCACCAGCTCACCCTACCCCGCCTGCACCACGACTCCCTAAACCTAAAATGTTGGAAAAGGTCATAGAAGACTTCCTGCGCGAAAACATGCTCATGGGCAAATGGACCGAGAAGACCGGCATCGAGATAACTAACTCGCTGAAGATGTTCCGTGAGGTGCTGGGTAATGTGCCGATACGCGAGATTGACCGTAAGCGAATGGTGGACTATACCGAGCAGCTATCAAGGTTGCCAGCCAACATGCATAAGAAGGTTGCCTATCGGGATAAGACCGTTCACCAGATGTTGAAAATGAAAGTCCCTGACCCCATGAGTACAGCGTCAGTGAATAAATATCTGAGCCGAGCAAATAGCCTGTTGATATGGACAATGCGCCAAGGCTTTATAGACAGGAATCCAGCCGATGGCCTTAATATTGCCGATAAAACAATCCGTGAAGACGAGGAGAGGAATGCTTTCAGCTTAGATGATATTAAACGGATAAGGGCTACCTTGCCTCCCTACCCTTCTGACGAACCAGAACGCTATTTTGTGCCCCTAATCGGCATGTACTCTGGAGCCAGAATTAACGAGATATGCCAGCTTTACATGGAGGATATCCGGGAAGTCGAGGGCGTCATGTGCTTCGATATCAATGACGAGAAGGATAAACGCCTGAAGACAATTTCCAGCAGAAGGATTATCCCTGTGCATCCGAGACTGGTAGAGATTGGATTTTTGGAGTATGTTCAGCAGCTAAGGAATTCCGGCAGTGAGCGCCTATGGCCTAATCTGAAGCGTAAGCGTGATGGGTACTCGCAGAGCGTAGGCAGGTGGTTTCAGTACCATAACCGCAAGCACATAACTACCGATCCTAAAAAGTGCTTCCATTCCTTCCGGCATACAGTGGCCGATACACTGAAACAAGCTGGAGTTGCCGAAGGCATCATTTCCGAGATTCTTGGGCATGCTAACGGGAGTATCACGACCGGCAGATATGGAAAGAGGTATAGGCCAGGAGTGTTGTTGGAAGCTTTAGTGAAGCTGAATTACTAGGAGGCTTATGTTTGACTGGAAGAGGCTATCTAGAGAAGATTATGAGATTTTCGGTAACTGCATGGTGTGGGAAGCAGACGACCTTGCTGTCGTTATGGCCGCATTTAAAACTGAAATGTCTGGAGTATATGGTAACTCAGAAGAATTGTTTCCTATACGCAGGTTGATATTTGATAACTCTCACAGCGATACAGAAGAAACATTTTGTGATAACTACAGCAAGTATTTTAGGATCATATTGAAAGCACTTGGCTCGCAATCAATACAGTATGCTAATGTAATTAGTAAGAAAGATCCAGAACCTGAGGAAGAAAATGCAAGGGCCGTTGTTTCAAAAGGTTTATGTTGCATTAACACCAGAGATTTCTTAGATTACCTGATCGACAATATAAATAGTATTGATCCCGAATTTGACCTTGATAAGTTCGGTCAATTTCTTGACGGTGAAGGAACAGCGCCCTCAGAAAAAATAGTCATCTCCCAAGATAAAACACTTTCTGAGCACATGAGGGATGTAGCAAAGGAAAGGCATAAGAAATCAGAACCTCTAAAGCATTCTCTGGTCAACTTCCTTGCTGAGGACCTATCTGGAGGCTGTACCTGCACCAAAAGACAGGCATGTGATCGAATTTACAAGGAATTCTATAATAATGACGAAAAGCGTCTGAAAAATGACACTGGCTTTGGGTTCCTATCATTCACTAGGAAGGTCTCCAAGGCGATACAGCAAGCTGAAATAGGCACTGGCGTCAACCGACACGAGAATACGGAAGGTTTCAGCCCCGACAAGCTCCCAACCACCTGCTCTAAACACCCCAAGAAGTAACCCCAGAACCACTCTCCTACACACCACATCAAAAAAAAGTGCAGGCTACCTTACCTGTAGCCGCACAAGTCTACTTCTGCCTTAAAAATCAAATATCTAAACAAAATCAATGTGTTAAGGTCTGCCCAACTTGATGAACACGGAGGTGCAGAGATGAACAGATCACCGTAGCAGCAAGATAACACCCGCAGAACCAGACACCGTAACGGATCATTGACAATCAAACTCAAACAGAAAAAGGAGAAAAACCATGAGCTACATGACCACTCAGATCGACCTGACCAAACTGACTACCGCAGAACTGATTGCCTGGGCTCAGAAGACCGATGAAGAAAATCGCAAGCTCCGTCTCCAGGAGGAGATGCGCCAGGAGGAGAAGGCTCTGAAAGAGGAGATCAAGAAAGAGAAACGCGCTATCCCAACTCGTAACACGCTGGTCCTTCGCCGGACCCCTGACCACGAAAGCATCGCTCCTGCACGTGATGTGCTGGCATACCTGAAGGTGTATGACCTGAAGCAGCCGCACACCGAAACCGGAAAGAAAACTAAGGTTAGCGATGAGGAGATCAACGCTTACCAGATGCTCAAGGCTGATGGACTGGCTGAAAAGGATATCACCGTTGAGATGATTGCTGGACGGGTGAAGGGAGAGCCTGTTGCTCAGACCGAAGAGGAAGAAGATGCCTCTGAAATGGAAGACCAAAACTAAGACAACGTAATGGCTCACCCCGGAGTTTCATGCTCCGGGGTAAAGCCAACATAAAGGAGTGAATTATGAATCTGTTTATCATGACCAGCGGCGAGAAGAACCGGTATTGGATTGTGAATGTCATCGAACCGGAAAACGTGAAGATTGCTAATGGGGAGATGAACCTGCGGGTCAATGTGATCACTTTCGCCAGGAGCATGGAAGCTGCCAAGGTGAAACTTCTAGAAGAAAAAATGAAAGGATAAGCGGATCAAGAAGGCTCCTGTTTTTAAGTATGGAGCCTTTTATCTCCAGCACAGGAGAACTTATGGATAGGAATGATTTGATTAGTCTTATAGCTAGACTTTATAGCAATAATAATCTCGCGTTTAGCCCACATAAAATATTTTCCATTATTACTGGAGAGCATGTAACCACTAGAGAAGATTACGAGATATGGATTAGTGATGTAATTCGTGAGTTGAACTTGGTGGAAGGAATCGACTATGCCGATAAAGGTAATGGAGATTTCAACATCAGGGGACGAGTAGGGCTCAATATTCTCCTGATCAGTGGTGGACCTATTGCTGATTTTGCTCGACATGCTTGCGATAGGCTGCAATTGGATACACGATTTCGAATCCAGCAAGAATAAATGGCATCATCGGGCCTCTTGGTTATGCAGGAGGCCCTTTCTTCTATTTGGTAGGACAGTGCCAACATGCACCTATTTACATCATTTCCCACAGTGCGGATAGTGGTAGTCATCAGCTGTAGAATGGCCCGAATTGCGGCCTGAGCGCACGTAGAGGGCTATTTAATAGTCCCATCAGTTCAGCCTACTGGAAGGAATATGAAAGTCTGCCCACTTGAATGTCAGAAAGAATGAAAATGCAAGAGACGAGCTATGCCAGAAGGAGATTGTCCCTAATGTTTTCTGGAGAGATGGATGAGCGACAAGCATGATTGGACATGGGAAGATTTCGATGATCCCGAAGAGGTAAGGCCGGATTACGAGAATGCCATACGGATTGATTTCACTCTTTGGTCTGATTCACCTGGGGTTGAGCAGGTAGTCCTGAACTTGACTGAAGGCTTGGATGGAAATGTCAACCTGAATCGCGCCTGCATGATGGTGATGGTCTTGAATCTTTACCGCTGTTACAAGCTGAATAAAGAGAAATACGTGATTTATGTCAGACGCAAAGGAAGCTATAAACTCGTCCACAAGTACAACCCTAACAGGGTAACATGGACCGGCTTAACCCGAGTTGCTGATGCTTTGAAGGCGCAAGATTTTGTGGATCATGCCTTAGGGTTCTATTATAGGAATCAAGCCGTCGAGTCCGGTAAGTGCAGCCGAATTAAAGCAAAGGCGGACTTTATCGAAATTCTTGAGAGTGAGTACGGGTTCGACGACTCCGTAGTGCGTAATCATCCAAGTAAGGAAGTGATTTTCCTGAAGGATCGAGACAAGGACCTCATCGACTATATTGATAATACGAACAATGGTGCAGAACGCAAGAGGCGCATCATTCGAGAGTATAACCAATTTTTAGAGAGCACATACATCGATCTGGACATTGGGGATTTTCGCGTAACACGAAAAGAACAGGAGCAGCATATAGCCCTGTTTCGAAAGCAAGTTTATCGTGTTTTCAACAACGGGAAGGTATCGCTTGTAGATGGGGGTAGACTGTACGGCGGCTTCTGGGAAGAGATACCCAGTGAGCTAAGGCTGAAGGTAATCATCAACAATATGAAAGTAATCGAGTGTGACTACTCTGGTATACATATTCATTTGCTGTATGCGAGAGAAGGGATTGACTTCAGCAGATATGGTAAAGATGCATACCAGCTGCCTGATTATCCTGATACTGGAAAGATGAGGCAGGTCTTCAAGGACCTGCTTCTAGTAGCCATTAACGCAGAAAACGAGACGTCTGCTATAGCAGCAATGCAGAACAAGTTTCGAACACATCCGGGAGACTACCCAGACATAATACCTGATTTAAAAGATGCTATACAAGATTTTAGAGAATATCACAAACCAATAGCAAAATACCTCTTTAAAGGAGTAGGTATAAAACTAATGAAGGCCGACTCTGATATTGCAACAGAGGTTATATATAATATGATGCAAAAAGATATTCCAGTCTTGCCAGTACATGATAGCTTTATATGTCCTAAAATACATGAGGAAAAGCTTATATGCACGATGAAGCAGTGCTACCAAAAGCACTGCGGATATGATGTAACAAAAGCACTATTAATCAAAAAACCAAATATTAAGATCAAGCATGACGAACATGATAGAGATATAGAATATCCAATATGTGGAGATGAAGAGTACTACTATGATTTAAATTATATAAAGGATGAACACCTTATAAGAAGAATACTCTATTATGATAGTGAATGTACCATATCTAAGTATGTTGAGCTTCATATTAAGTGTGGAGGACGGTCTTGAGACCGTCTATGTATGAGAAGGATGTTCCTACTCTATAGAGAGGCTGTGCTTCTGATACGCTGCTTGCATTACTGGTACTAGGATCTTGTAAGCTTTTGAATTTCCTGGTGAAACGCTGCATGAAATTTCTGGGAGAAACCCTGTGGCAGTCGCCAGCTATCCGGCTCCGGCTTTCCCCCTACCAGCAGCCGGAGTATAATGCCGCATGCTTCGTACGCCTAACTCTTAGATCCCGCAAGCATCTCTCCCCCAACTATCAAAACCATCTCACCAAAACCTAAGAAGTAAAAACCTTGAAATCCTTACTTCACAAGAGTAACCTCGATAGGAATTGCACTCTCATTAGGGGACAATTGGATGGATGATCTTATTCTCCGCGAAGCTGAGGAGGTTGGATGTTATGGCCTGGTGGAAGGTTATGCAAAAAATTTGCATACAGGTCACAGACATTATGCCGGTGACTCGACGAAAAGAAATGGCCCCTTTTTTTGCCCAGAGTGTTTTTCTGATGCTGTTATACGTAAGTGTACAGTAAAGCGGGACCACTTTGCTCATAAGGCACGCTTAAGTCCCGTTCTTAAGCGTGAAGAAAGGGAGCTTCATCTTAAGTGCAAAGAAGAAATATGCAAGGTGCTTCAGGAGAAATTTCCAGACGGCAATTGGGCTACGGAACGACGGATTGAAGCAAAAAATAAGCCTGGTGTACCCATAATTATTCCAGATGTTAGTGGTCGTATTAATGGGATAGCTGTTGCTATTGAAGTGCAGGCTAGTTCGTTGACTATCCCTAATCTTGTAAGTAGGTCAATAGCATATAAGAAGTGGAAAATTGCTGTTTTGTGGATTGTTCCACTTCGTGAAGAACTTGGTAATGATCCATTTAGGCCGAGGCTGTACGAAAGATATCTTCATTCAATGTACTTTGGTAGAATATTTTACTGGACATTTGGAAGTGGAACAGTTTTAAAGCCGGTGCATTACAGTCCAGCAGTACGATTCATTGACATCTCTGAATGGTATGACGAGAATGGTTGTCAACAGCAAGCCGGTGGATATTATAAGCCATACAAAAGCATAAAGAACCCTAATTATGGTCCTGCTATTGATATTGCAGATTTCACTAAAAATATGAGAGGTGAATTCACACCTGTAAACGAAAGGCTATCTATACCTGAATGTCTCATCTGGAATGACAATCTAGATTTATGGTGGGACCATGATGAAGAAAATAAATTCTGGGCCAAACACATGGATACAGTAGATGAATCAATTGCGAGCTAGGGTAATCATCTTTTGATATTTAAGCTATTTAAGGCAACATCAGACCGTCACCAGCTGGATTATGGAGCTACTAAACGGAGAGATTCACTAGCGTAATTTTGGACTTGGCCAAGCAAGAAACCTAATCAGCAAGAGACCTTCCAAATAAACCCACCCTAGCAAACCTATCTTAAGACCCACCAGCAAAAACACTCTCATCTAAGTCACCAAATAATAAGGAAATAAGGTTCCCTATAGGGAATCAATTTCACTTTTCATCTCTGGGACACGAGATGAATTTTCAATGTCTGAAATAAATCAAGGGGGTATGGTTCTGAAGAATGTTCCCTTGTATGGATTCATTTTGACTCTGCGAAATCAAAGGGCTGGTGAGAGTGAGTATGGGACCCACTCTCTGTAACTATTTGCAACCCCACCCCCTAACTTTGGCAAAGGAGGCAACATGAACAGAAAGGAAAGAAGAGCAGAGGCGAAGGCAACCCACAACAACAAACAGGAGGAAACAATGGAAAACGCAGCAAGTACAACAGCACTTCAGATCACCGAGGAGACCAACACTCACGCCAACATTATCACCGAGGAGGACACTATGGAAATCATCACTAGCGAACTGCAACCAAAAACCGAACAACTCGGATTCTTCACCAGGATCAAGAACGCATTCCGCAATGGCTACCGCGAAGGTAAGGCATGCATCAAGGAGCAAGTTCAGGAGATCAAGGATACTTACGTATCCGTCCTCGAAGAGAGCAATAACCCTGTCATCGCACACACCAAAGCAGTCATTAAGACAACATTCCACATCCTCAAGAAATCCATCAAGGCACTATTCTCACTGATAGCTCTACCGTTCATCAAGATTGACAGCTTCATCGACAGAAAAGAAGAAGTCCTGTCCTGACTAACGGACTGGCAAGAGCCCCGAGGCATTAACCCTAGCCGCATCGTGCGCGAATAATATAAGCCCTAGATCAAAGTTAACTAAAAACATAACCATTACCCTGCATGCAGCTTATTGCTGACGTAGTGAATATGTCCTACGTGCGGATCAAGTGTCCCGTGCAGAAAACCTTGCTCGATAGTCCCTGTATGCAGCGCATCTGCTGGCATGGCGCGTAATAGACGCTCTATGTACGGATTCCAGTGTCCTATGCAGGGCAAACAAAAACAACCCACCTAAAGACACATCACCAGCAAGCCCCTGAAGTAATAAAAACACCAGAAGCACCATCACCAGCACAGCCTACATCAGCGAGTAATCCACATGAGCAGCATAGGCACTACTGCGCCTTGCTGCATCACAACAGGAGAAATCCCATGAGCAACAGTGTCTATGAGATCATCACGAATAAAATTATGGAGCTTTTACAGCAAGGAGAGATTCCATGGCGTAAACCTTGGAAGTCCTCTGGCACGGCAAGGAACTTCATCAGCAAGAAACCATACCGAGGCATCAATCGCTTTCTCCTCAATTGCTCACCCTACTCCTCCCCCTACTGGCTCACCTACAAGCAATGCACCGAGAAAGATGGCTTTATCCGCAAAGGCGAGAAATCCCAGCTCGTCATCTTCTGGAAGTGGCTGGACCCCAAGAACCAGGCCAATGCAGAAGATACGGGTACAGAAGAGCTCTCACCTACTACCGGCAAGATACCGTTACTCCGCTATTTCAATGTCTTCAACCTGGAGCAAACCGAAGGCATACCTCATCCACCAGCAGAGAACACCATCAATCCCTTCACACAAATAGAACGAGCTGAATTCATTATCGACAACATGCAATGCAGGCCGGATATAACCCACCAGGGAGACAGGGCAGCATATAGCCCCATGTTCGACAAAGTGACCATGCCGGCAAGAGAAACATTCCATTCATCAGAAGGTTATTACAGCACGATATTTCACGAGTTAGTCCACTCTACCGGCCACCAGGGCAGATTAGGACGCAAAGGTATCCTTGAGCCGAGTTACTTCGGCAGTCATCTTTATTCGCAAGAAGAGCTTGTAGCAGAGTTCGGAGCATCCATGCTATGTGCCGCCTCTTTTATCGAACAGGCAACCCTTGAGAACAGCGCAGCATATATCCAAGGGTGGTTAAAGGTGCTCAAGGGAGATAAGAAGCTGGCTATCATCGCCGCAGGCCAAGCACAGAAAGCAGCAGATTACATACTCGGAAAGGAGGATACCGACCCAGAGATAACCGACTGACCATTACCAGCACACCAGCTAACCACGCGAGAAAGGGGCAGGCCATAGAGGCTGAGCCCCTTTTCGCATTTCAGGAGGAGAACATGGACGAAATTGTAAACGCTTTGAAAGTGTGCCTGGGTGCAATGGAAAACCTGAAGCACCAGATCATGAAGATGAAGGATACCTTTGATGACCAGGATGGCAGCATATCCGAATCCCTTTTGGATTACCGGTATGCTGTAGACCGAGCGAATAGCGCATTATCTAAACTCAACGACATGGGGAAACAGATTCGATGAAGGGGCAGGCTATCAAGCTGAGCCCCTTCTTTCTTTTCAGAGGAGGACATCATGCAGTACATCCAAGCGACGATCAGGACTATGACCTGGCAAGAAGCAGAGCAGTACGGTTATCTCAACAGGGGAAAGATGCTCGACTACAACTGCATCTCCTATCGCCTCTCATCCGGCACAAGCGATGATATCCACGTATTCCGGTCAGGTGTAACCCTGTACGTGCTGACCATCAATTACAAGATGGATTACATCGGCCTGGACGCATACATGGGGAAGGAACAGGAGGCGTTAGACAGCATCTTTCTCCAGGGCGAATGGAGCATTAAGGAGTGCATCGGTAATGACTGGCGAGATCTGTCCCTGACCTCTCTCGTAACCCGACTGATTAGCCTATTCGACTAAACACAAGGGCAGCATTCCAACATTCCGAAGGCGGTGAGCACAGCGATGCTCCCGCCTTTCTTCATTTCAGGAGGATACCCATGACCACACTAAAGACTCTATTCGGGACAGAAGCAGTATCCACAAAACCGAGAAGCATCAGGTTCAAAATAATAAAAGCAGTATGGGACACGCTCGTAGTCAAGGACCAGATAACCGACTACATCAAACCCAATACACGCATATCCTCATCCGCCGAGACATATAACCTATTCAGATTCATAGCTTACGAGACGAAAGAACATTTCCTCTGCCTGCACCTGGACAGCAAAAACAAAATCACCTGTGTTGACCTCGTATCCACTGGCTCCTTGAACGCATCCATAGTCCACCCGCGAGAAGTCTTCAAGTCAGCATTACTATCCTCCGCAGCAGCAATGATTTTTCTGCACAACCACCCTAGCGGCGATCCCACTCCCTCACGCGAAGACATCGAGATAACTACCCGCCTCAGAGAAGCAGGAGAACTCCTCGGAATCCGCATCCTCGATCACATCATCATATGCGAGGAATCCTATGTCAGTTTCGCAGACAGGGGGCTTATCCCATGAGCGTATATCGTAGGGGCAAAGTCTTTTACATGAATTTCACTGTCAATGGTGTCCGAGTCTTCCGCAGTACCGGCATGACCACCAAGCGAGAAGCGAAGGCTGTTGAAGCGGCAGAGCGCCATAAAATCCTGAAAAATGCCAAGCAAACCCCACAGGAGAAAGCAGCTAATACGCTATTGCTGGATGCAGTCGAACAGACATATGAAGCAAAATGGAAGCATGGCAAGGATAGCCAGAGATCCTATAGGAGAGCATGTAACCTTGCCGAACTGATCGGCAATATGCCGATTAAGGACATCGATGAAGCAACCGTACAGCAGCTTATCCGTGACATTGAGAGCAGGAAGACAGGCAATGCGGTAGCGACTATTAACCGCTATCTTGCATGTCTCAAGACCATCCTTAAGCAGATGAAACAGCAGACGGATTTCATCACCTTGAGAAAAGAGCATAAGGGCAGGATACGGGTTATCTCCAAGGCAGAGGAGCAGCAGATAATCAGCCTGTTACGTCAGGACCACGGAGGCAAGAGAAAGTATTACGGAGAAGTAGCTGATTTGATAGAAGTACTTTTGGATACAGGAATGAGGCTTGCTGAAGGTATCAATCTGCTTTACCAAGATGTCAATTTCGAGAGCAACCTGATTCACGTTTGGAAGAATAAGGGCAACAGGCCGAGATCAGTTCCTATGACAGCCAGAGCAAGGAGAATCTTGGAATCAAGACAGCAGACCGCCCCTGTAAAGCCATTCAGCATCAAAGACCATCAGGCAGAAACAGCATGGGCATGGATCAGGAAGAAAATGGGTTTATCAGGAGATAAGGAGTTTGTCATCCACTCCGCTACTCGCCATACTTGCGCCTCTCGCATGGCAAACAAGGGCATCGATGTTTTTACGATTAAGGAGATCCTCGGACACGCATCTATTACAACCACGATGATTTACTGTCATTTGGACCCTAGCAAACTCTCCCACGCAGTATCCGTCCTCGAAGACTAATCCTTACTGACCAATCAGGTCAGATCCCATACTATCCCTAAAGACGGTGCTGGTATCCCATACGGGCAAAAGCCCTTAGGTGAAAGCCCGAGGAGTATGCATGTGAAGGAGAGCGAGTCTTCCACCTCTGAGGAGTATGTCAACAGTTTATCTCCATATTACAGAGATGCCCTGCTTCGCAGGGGTTCCGCTTGTCCAGCATTGATTTCAAAAGGCGAAATCAACGCTAGCCAACCGGGATGGAAAAGCATGATGACTGCATGTTTTTGCATGCGGAATACACAAAATCAGCAGCAAATCACATCATTATTTGCGTCAGCATCATGTAAGTAGTTGATTTACAATAACATAAAGAGGATGAGCAATCCTCTTGGCAGCTATTCCACCAAATCAAATCAGGGTTTTCCCTGCCAAAAATCAGTACTTCTACTGATATGCAGGTGAACCCAATTGGATTACGATATTGCTGGATTAATAGGTCTCCTATTGGACCAGAAAGGTCAGATTGATGTGTTATGCCCCCGGCGTTATATTCCTCCTGTCAGGGGATGCCGGGGATCTTTTTTTTGTGCTTTCTGAAGTTGCATTTTGTGGTGGCCGAGCTCCCTGATGGTCTGCACATAATCGTGTGAAGGAGAGATATAGAGCAGTAGTATTCAAGATCATGTAAGCATACCGATAGGAGGGGGACATGGAACTATGCGACTTAGTGGAGAAATGCAAGTTTTATCAAAAGCATCAAGGTTCACAGGATGAGCTGATGAGCCTCTTGGTCTCTCGATATTGCCAGAGCGAAAAATATGGGAAGTGCAATATTAGAGATGGAATCCTCAAGGGCAGCGAAAAAGCAGTCAAAACCGCATCAGCATAAGCATCAAATATTAAATGAAATAGAGTTGTCCTCCGGGGATTTTGCTCTGGTAAGATGATGTGTTTTTTACTAGGATGCACAAGAATTAAAAGCCCTTCTAATCGAACCCTCCTGTAGGTTTAAGGATAGATATGCCCACCCTCACATGGCTCACCAGAGAATCAGACCTTTTTTTAGCACAAAAAGCACCATATAAATTGCTGGAGCATGTACCAGACCTGTCGTATGGAGACCCAAGCACCGAAAACATGCTGATACAAGGAGACAACCTTGATGCTCTAAAGGCACTACTTCCCTATTATGCTGGAAAGGTAAAGTGCATCTACATCGACCCTCCTTATAATACTAGAAGTGCTTTCGAGCATTATGATGATAACTTGGAAAATTCTAAGTGGCTATCGATGATCTATCCAAGGATTGAATTATTATACCAACTTCTTTCCGATGATGGTTCATTGTGGATTTCCATTGATGACAATCAAGGTCACTACCTCAAAGTTATCTGTGATGAAATTTTTTACAAGGCTAATTTTATTGCAGACATAACATGGAGAAAGAGAGACGGTGCACCTAATGATAGAAAAATAGGTGCAGTCCATGAACATGTCTTGGTATGGGGAAAATCCAGAAATAATAATTCAAAAAAGACTTTAGCTGAAGAGAAATTTAATTTAATGCCAAGGACAGAGAAGGCCGATGCTCAATATCAAGTATTTACAGAGCCAGATGGACTTGATCCAAGAGGACCTTTTAGAAAAATTGACACAACAGCAAATGGCAAAGGTGGCAGGTATGTAGAAAGTTTATTTTATCCTATAACTAATCCTTATACATGCCAAGAAGTATGGCCAAGAAAAGGTACATGCTGGCGTCATAACAAAGATGAGATGAGAAGATTGCAGGAGGATAAGCGGCTTTATTGGGGAGTAAAGGGAACTGCAACTACCCCCATGCGCAAGTTATTCTCTTTTGAGGCTAAGCAAGGGATGACAACGCCAACCATATGGGATGATGTAGGATTTAATCAACATGCAAGCTCGGAGATCGAAAAATTGTTTGGCGAGAAGGCCGCTTTTGAAACTCCTAAACCCGAACAGCTTCTCAAACGCGTGATCGAAATAGCTTCAAATGCAGGAGACATTGTTCTTGATTCCTTCCTGGGGTCAGGCACCACAGCAGCAGTGGCCCATAAAATGGGCCGGAGGTATATAGGGATTGAGCTTGGTGATCATGCAGTAACTCACTGTGTACCAAGACTCCAGAAGGTCATTGAGGGAGAGCAAGGGGGCATTTCTGCTGCTGTCAACTGGCAAGGAGGTGGAGGCTTTCGCTTCTATCGCCTTGGTGATCCTGTCTTTGATGAAAGTGGACAGATAAACAGAAGCATTAAGTTCCCCACCCTTGCTGCACATATCTGGTTCTGTGATACCAAAACCCCCTTGCAAACGAAAGCTGATAGCCCGTTACTCGGGGTCCATGATGGGGTGGCCTATTACCTGCTATTTAATGGCATCCTTGGCGACAAGCGACCTGATGGGGGGAATGTCCTTACCAGCAAGGTACTTCATGGCTTACCCGCGCATGACGGGCCGAGAGTGATCTATGGTGAAACATCACGTCTAGGACCAGAGTCACTGAAGGCTAAGCAAATCACCTTTAAGCAGATCCCCTACGACATCAAAGCCAGGTGATTACCATGTTTATATTGAAGGATTATCAGAAGAAGACGCTTGGTGCGCTCAAAGGATATCTCGAAGAAGCACGTCTAGGTGATCCTGACAAGGCTTTCCGCAGCGCATTAAACGCTGAAGGTACTAGGCGACTGGATACCTACAAGCCTCTGGAGGGGCTAGAGTGTGTCCCGTACATCTGCTTGCGGCTCCCTACTGGAGGTGGAAAGACTCTTCTGGCATCACACAGCATCAATATCGCAGCGAAATCCTATCTAGAGCAGGATTACCCAGCTGTTCTCTGGATGGTGCCTACCAATACGATTCGTGAACAGACCAGAGAAGCATTGAAGAACCCACATCATCCATACAGAGAAGCTATTGATAATGCCTTTGATGGTCGCGTTGCTGTATTCGATGTAACCGAGATTGAGCAGATAAGACCACAAGACCTGATTGAAAAAGTGTGTATCGTGATTGCTACCCTTGCAACATTAAGGGTGCAATCCACAGAAGGGCGACATGTTTATGCTCACAAGGAAGCTTTTGAACCGCACTTCAGTAAGGTCAATGTTAATCATCCGAGCCTAGAACGCATTGAGGCCGGACCCAATAAAGGTAAGATAAAATATTCTTTTGCTAATCTGCTGCACCTGCACAAACCCCTGATAATTGTCGATGAGGCTCATAATGCAATAACCAAGCTTTCTCATGAGGTATGGCCGAGGGTAAATGCTGGTTGCATCATCGAGTTCACGGCAACGCCTGTCACAAATAACGTGCTCTATCGTGTCTCTGCTGCACAGCTCAAAGCAGAAGAGATGATCAAGCTACCGATTATGCTTACTGAGCATCAAAATTGGCAGGAGGCTTTGCATGATGCCGTTCTTACCAGAAATAAGCTTGGTGATGCTGCCGTAGCCGACAAGGACTATATCCGTCCCATTGCCCTTATCCAGGCTGAGAGCAGTGACAAGGAAGTAACTGTTGAGGTTGTAAAAAGACATCTTATTGAGAGCGAAGGCATACCTGCCAATAAAATTGCAATTGCGACTGGAGCACAAAGAGAATTGGATGGAGTAAATCTATTTGATCCTCTTTGTCTTGTTGAGTACGTAATTACAATGGAAGCTCTCAAGGAAGGTTGGGACTGTCCATTTGCGTATGTCTTCTGCACGGTTGCCAATATTTATTCCAGCAAGGATGTTGAGCAGTTCTTGGGGCGTGTCCTGCGCATGCCGTATGCCAAGAAGAGGGAAAATGAAGAGTTGAACAAAGCATATGCACATGTGGCTTCCCCCGGCTTTGCTCAGGCAGCAAAATTCCTGCATGACCGACTTGTAGAGAAAATGGGCTTCGATGAATTGGAAGCCCAGACTTACATCCAAAAGCAAGAACCTCTGTTTACCCCCTCAGCACCAGCACCAAAGCAGGCAGAGCCGTTGACCTTCACGCTGGAAGAAGCACCAAGCGTAGAACAGCTCCCAGCAGAGCTGCAACTAAGGGTACAGGTGCAACAGGAACAGGGCGGAGAGATCAAGGTGGTCGTCACTGGGGAGATCACCGAAGAGGTTCAAAACGCACTTGTGCAGGTTGTCAGCAAGAAAGAAAAAGAGCAGGTCAAGCAGGTCATTCAGACCCACCGCTATTATGCGCAGAGGACCCTATCTCCGTCTGAGCGCGGCGAGAGCTTCAATGTTCCCCGTCTGTGTCTAGTGGTGCAAGGCGAATTGGAACTAATCGAAAAGGACCTGATCCTTGACCTCAATAGCTGGAACATACTGGAATACCCAACGGAGTTCTCAGATGCAGAGTTCATGATACGTGAGACAGCAACAACCTTCGAAATCGATTTAAAAGGCGAGAGGCTGACCTACAGCCTAGCTGATGATTCCAAGCAGCTGGACCTCACCCACATTCATTCAGAGTGGACAGATACAGCTTTTGTGAGAGCACTTGACAAGCACCTGAGGCAGCCTGATATCCGGCAGGAGGTCATGCTTGAGTACTTGCGTCGAGCGGTTAACTCTCTGCTAGAAAAACGCAAGCTCGACCTTTCAACTCTTGTTCGCTTCAAGTACCCCCTCATCAAAGCTCTTGCACAGAAGATCAAGGCCAATCGCAAGCAAGCCTATGAGAAGGGATATCAAGAGACTCTCTTCGGACCTACTGCCGCCGTGGAAACTAGCTACGAATATGCCTTCCGCTATGGGAAGGACTCCTATGCTCCGCGCTGGTACTACACTGGACGTTACCAGTTCAAGAAGCACTTCTACCCAATGGTCGGGGAGTTGAAGTCGTCAGGTGAAGAGTTTGACTGTGCCCAGGCCCTAGACGGCTTACCACAAGTTAAACATTGGGTTCGCAATCTTGAGCTGCAACCGCAACACTCATTCTGGCTGCTGACATCCTCAGATAGGTTCTATCCTGATTTTGTCGCAGAGCTTCAGGACGGTCGCATCTTGGTTGTGGAGTACAAGGGCGATGCTTACGTAACCAATGATGATTCTAAAGAAAAGAAGGCGCTCGGAGAGCTGTGGGCAAGCAGGAGTGGTGGTAAGGGTATTTTTCTAATGGCTGAGAAAAGAGACTACAGTGGACGGGATGTTTACAAGCAACTAGTTATCAAAATACAAGGATAGTAAGGAGTTGGAATATGGAGGAACTAGTTATTGAATCAAGATACCGTGGTGAATGGCGAAAGGTAATTTTGATAGCTGGCAATATTTACAAAGTTGAACCATTGAACCAGAAAAACATGAAACACAGGGGAAGGTTGTGCGAGTTTATAAGGTGCTTCAATGATGAAATTCGAGGAATAAGAGACATAATTGAGGTGAGGTTTTTAGATACTAAAAGAATTGGACGTGTAGATGGGTCTGATTTAATTGTATACTCTGGTAGCTGATTATATAGATGATAAAGATAAGTATAAGTTGCTATTTAGCAATTAACATCTCTTTCTGTTTTAAAGGAATATGGCAGATAAGGAAATCGCCGCTAAGCAGTCCTTGGATATGGAGGGGTTTGCAATGAGATACGAAGGAAGTCTTGGATACTTTCGATATGAAGGGGCTTTGGTAGAGGAGGGCTTTTTAGACGCGAGGAAGTCTGCGGCTGCTTTGATATGCATTGATTCGGCTCTAAGGCATTTTGTTGATAAAGATCATCCTGAATTTCAGGTGATGAATTATGAAATACCTGTAAGGATACGAAAAGGTTCCTGGGAGGTACTAATTCCCAAGACTATTGGGGAGTGGATTCTGACAGGATCTGGAATCGCCTTTAGTGCATATCTAACTACAGCAGCAACAAAGATGGCAGAGAATGACTTCAAAGAAGCTTCTGTCAGAAAATCATTTGGAAAAGCAATTAGTAGCCTGCAATGGATTATAAAAATTGGTAAGCATACAGGCAGCATAGTTAATAAGAAATTTGATAAAGTAAAATTTAGCGAATCAAACAGGCAAATAGGAATACCTAGTCCAAATAATGATTACCTGTTCGTCCCAAAAGAACATTTCGACAATTATATACATTCAAGTCCAAAGATGTTGGAGGATCTAGCTCGGTTTATAGAAGAAAAAAGAACATTAGTAATTGGACTTGTAGAAGATGAATCAATCAAAGAAGTAAAAATCGGCTTCGAACATAAAGGCATATTTATAGATGTTTCTGATGATGAAGAGCTATTTCCAGATTTGAAACATGGTGATCAAGTAGCTCTTGAGGGTGATATAACAAGGGGTAATGAAAACTCAAACAGTCTTGGCTTCAGGTACGATGGACATATTCTTACTTGTTATCCAGCAAAGGGAAGTATAGTTAAATATAAGAATACACTGTTTTCAAAATGCATAATGAAAGGCATTATATCTCGTTTAGATAAGTTCGGAAACACAACTGAAAAAAGGCCTAAGATTTTATTTACAGATATTATAACATTGGAAGTTGAGACAAATGCAAGCCTATTTCAGGAGTGAACTATTTGTATTTTTCTTTGTTTTGCTAATAGCAAATACAGCCTGGGCAAACTTCTCGGGCAAGCTCGTCAAGGTCCTCGATGGTGACACAGTAGATGTGCTGCAAGAGGGGAAGGCTGAGCGCATCAGGCTCCATGGCATAGATGCTCCTGAGAAAGGCATGCCCCACGGCCAGAAGGCCAAGCAATACGTCCTTGATTTAGCAGCACAGAAGATAGTCACTGTAGAGGTCAAGGATACAGATCGGTATGGGAGGACAGTAGGGGAAGTAATCCTTCCAGATGGAAGGAGCTTGAACAGGGAGATCGTCAAGGCAGGTTATGCCTGGTGGTATAGGCAGTATAGCAAGGACGCTTCCCTGGGAGTATTGGAGGCCGAGGCAAGGAATGCGAGGAGAGGGCTATGGGCAGATAAGGAACCTATGCCGCCGTGGGAGTGGAGAGCTGCTAAGAGGAATCAGCATAAAGAGCCGCAAGCCAAGCACTCTGTCCAGGAGGATCACTCGGGCACTGTCTACCACGGCAACACTAGTAGTATGGTATTTCACAAGAGCACATGCAAGCACTACAACTGCAAGAACTGCACGGATGTATTGGCTAGTAAAGAAGAGGCTGTCGGGAGAGGGTATAGGCCTTGTGGCACATGTAGGCCTTAGACTGAGGGCATTCTAATTGTAAGCGGATCCACATAGCAGAAGTAATTATTTCTGCTGATTTGTGCCGCAGAACCTGCTTGTAGTCGGCCCCCATCTGGTATCAAAAAAGGAGCTTAAGATGAAGTTAAATCTTATGATTTTGTCGGTTTCTGTTTTAATGTTCGGGTGTTCGTCCTCTCAATATTTGGTCGATAAACCGTTGGTCATTTACCCTAAATCTTCTTCGACTGAACAGAGTGGTGAAATACAACAAAAATCTATGGGGGCAGTCCTTAAGGCGTTCTCTGATTACCGTTGGGAGATACGTGGGATTGACAGAGAGAACAGTATTGTAACTGCAGAAGCTTGCCGGCGAGGTGAGCACTGTTCTGAGGTGATAGCGACTATCAAAAAAGATGGTTCTGTGGAGTTTATTAGAACTGAAGGCCAAAATCTTACGAAGAACGAAGGCGAATTATTGCGTCGTTGGCTTGCTAATATCAGAAAATCCTACAACAAACATATGAGCTCCGGCAGCTTGTAGGTGGACTCCGATCCTCCTGCGGGATTGACCGTTAGGGACGATATTAAAGAGACTGAAATGCCCTTGACTGGGTTTATATGAAATTCCTTTTCACTACGCCTCCTGATCATTCCTCCTGCATTTGCAGGCCAGTTACAGGGCCTCTTTGAAGGGCTATTGCCAAATGAACCGCATGAAAGACAAGCCACCATCTCCCGAGAGAGTATCCCTTGAAGAAGCACTCCAAGCCGAAATGCTAATCAACCAAGCACTCATAGACATACTCACTGCCAAGGGGATCATCACTCAAGAGGAGCTACTTTCACGTATTCAGGAGCTCAGAAGGCAGAAATGATCACATCATTATTGATAACCCTTACAGCCTCACAAGGGCTCTCTCAGAGCATAACCAAAGAGCTCCTACACCTTCTTAAAAGCACTCAAATCCTCATGCTAGGAGAAACACACAAACACCCTCAATCCACTAGCCTCCTATACGATATAGCAGACCAATATACAAGCACAGGAGAATGCATTGCCGTAGCACTGGAGATAACCTCAGACCAGCAGGAAGTGCTAACCCAAGTGCTTAAGGGGTCCCTGCCATCGAGTCATGCTGTAGAGATTGGGGGAGCTGGTAAGGGAAGGCAAATGCATCAGTATGCATGCTGTAGATGCTCCTGGTGGCTGCATATCTATGACGAATTTGTTGATGCTCGCTCTCCAAATCTCCTTTTCCTTGACCTTTTAATTCAGCTTCACTAAGCTGCGCCTAGGGAGGTTTAATGCATGCCTCAACACACTGATCACCGGAGAAAAGTACTTCCCTTTCTTTTGACCCAGGAGAAAAAATGAAGTTGTTCATATTCAATATTTTGACATTTGCAATGTTTTTAACAGGATGCAAGGAGGCAGCTTATGAAATGGCAACTGAATCAGTTAATGGATATCTGAATAGCAAGCTAACAATTAATTCTAGCCATGATTATTTGACGGATAATGCAAAAAAGAATGGGTATGATAGCATAAGCGATGAGTCAAAAAATTTGTATACCGTTGAAAATATTAGGATTATTAAAACTCAAGCTATGGATAAGTCGTTTAGTTTCACATGTAGGGTTGTCTACGACATCAGGATTATAGACAAATTTAAAGAACATGTAGATTTAGCATCACCTTCAATGGACTTTGATTACTTGCCTTTTCCAGATTTGCCAAGATTTAAAGATGTGACTTGTGTTTTAAAAGATGAAAAAAAGCTCGTTTGTGAAGAATTGTATTCATTAACGGAAGAGGATGGTGGTTGGCTGGTCGATTCAAATTGATATTAATCGATAAGGGTTAGCTTTTTCTACTTAGCCTTATCAAAAGAGCTAAAGGTTTAAATGAGTCAGGTTACTCACGACTCTTGGTCTAAATGCATTCAATCAAGAGGGGCAGAAAGCCATATGGGAAGAAATATTACAACCGGATGCTTAGCCACCACGCCCTTTATAGAACATCCTCGCTGCCAAAGGGGTGGAATGTTATTCATGCGAATACAAGAGCCTATGGCCGAATAATAAAAAATCAGCACGAAATTAGATAAAGATTTTCAGGATGGCGGGCATGGGATTTAATGGTAGGTGTGAGATTTTAAAATAATTAAATGCTACGTTAATGCCGCTGGGGATGGGGGTTCCTGCTGCGGGTCAACTCATTTACCTTCCCCACGAAATCTTCAGGCGACACATTTAGGACCCTGCATATCTTGAACATGCTTTTTAAGGTTGGCTGCCTGCGGCCACGCTCAAGGAGGGATATATATGTCCTATCAAGATCACAAGCCAAAGCAAGAGCCTCTTGCGACAACTCCGCTTTCTGTCTGTAGTCCCTAAGCACCTGCCCAAAAGCTAATTCTAGCTCCAAGGATAAACCTCCTGATGGAAGTCATCCTATTGGGCATGTGCGATCTAGTCCACGGACTATAGTCTGCGTTCCGGTTGGATAGGAGAAGATAATATGGCGCTTTTTAAATGTCAATGTGGTAAAGACGTTTCAGATAGGGCACGCAACTGTCCGCATTGCGGAGTTCAGATAGCTCTCTCATTCAAACATGAGCCTCGTCAGCGACAAAATAATAAAAAAGGTAATAAATCTGAGCTTACTAGTATCAATTATAAAGGAGAAAAGCATAAACAAGATAGTCAGAAATTTCAACTTACAAGAGGAATTATTGGTGGAATTTTTGGCTGTTTGATAGGTATAATCCTCTCAATTAAATGGGGAACCATAATAGTCTTACCTA
>Ga0265293_10004635_pt1 | contig 24027 bp, 19 predicted proteins | sample Munlanlewell138R_FD_192505 | JGI IMG/M metagenome (GOLD analysis project Ga0265293, IMG submission 192505) | Leachate microbial communities from a municipal landfill in Southern Ontario, Canada - Leachate well 138R | ecosystem: Engineered > Solid waste > Landfill > Unclassified | place: Canada... | reverse complement strand
CTGTTCCCATCTCGAACACAGAAGTTAAGCACTTTTACGCTGATGATAGTTAGAGTAACTCTTGCGAAAGTAGGAAGTTGCCAAGCTTTCTTTCTATTATGATGCCTCCTTAGCTCAGTTGGTTAGAGCACATGACTGTTAATCATGGGGTCCTAGGTTCAAGTCCTAGAGGGGGCGCCATTCATTGGCCTGTTGGAGAAGCGGTTTAACTCACATGCCTTTCACGCATGCATACACGGGTTCGAATCCCGTACAGGTCACCATTGTAATTAATCCATCTAATATAGATGGTTTTTTTATTGCTTTTTTTATTTGCTATTATAGTATCATGTGATATAATAATAATTAGCACTACATAAGGAGATTCTATGAAAAAATATTTATTTTTTGCTATATTTTTATTCATTTTGGTATTTGGGGTTGGTTGTGAAGATCAACACAAAGAAGATAAAGTTTACGTTACCTTTTCAACAAATATTGATTTAGATATTACTACTTTGGAATTACAAAAAAATAGTCTATTGAGTCATTCAAATTTGCCGAATATTGAAATAGAAAATAAGATATTTGTTGGTTGGTTCTTAGATATTAACTATGAAAACAATTTTCAAGATATTGAAATTCTAGAAGATATGATACTATATGGATTATATGAAGATTACGCCACTAGACAAGAAAATTATATTTTAAATAACATTAAAATTCCAGCAACTACATATGTTAATATTGATTTACCAACAAAAATATCTAGTTTTGATATTTCATGGGATTCAACGCATCCAAGTATTCTATCAAATGGTGGAATTTATGGTAATGTTCATAGTAACACATTTGTTACATTGACTGCATATATTGTTTCAAATAATGCAGTTTTTGATAAAAGTTTTACTATTGAGGTTCTGCCATTCCCTTATGACTTAGAAGCTAAGAATATTAGTGATAGTATAATATTTCCCAATGAAATTAAAAGTGATATCAGTTTAATTACAGTTTTTAATCATAATTTTATAGGCACTTGGGTTTCTAATAAACCTGATGTTGTTTCTAATGATGGTAAAGTTACAAGAGGAGAAGTAGACGAGGTTGTCACAATTGAATTAACTCTAATAAAAGACGATTTTCTTGTTATTTATAGTTATGAATTTTTAATTAAAGCATATGAATTAGATGTAAATAATCCTCAATATTTTATTAATTCTTTAGAAGATAAGGATATTAATACCAATAATATTATAATGGACTATGAAGAAATTAAAGCATATAATCAAGTAGTCCTTAACAGTAACGGTGCAAATGTTGTTAGTCTTGAAGATTTAGATCAGACTGTAACTAAATCTTATGTATCTTCTTTGATATTAAAATATTCGAATATCGATCGTTATAGCATCTATGATAATGGTAGAATAGGGACTTATCTGGATAAACAAAATATTTTGAATAATCGTAATTTAGATGGACTTAATCAAACAATTAATATTCAGTATGGGGTATCAGTTAAGCATACATCATTAAGATCATACCCTACTGATTTTTATAGTGGAAGTGTTGCAATTGATAGATTTCAAGAAACCGGTTTTAGTGCTGGTGTACCTATGATAATTTATCATAAGAGTTTAGATTCAAATTGGTATTATGTTAGAATGTATCACTATGATGGTTGGGTTAAGGCTGAAGATATTGCCGTTTCTTCAAGAGAGGATTTTTTAAAGTATAATAAAACTGGTAATTTTATAGTTGTTTTAGATAATATTATTGAAGTTAATAGTCAAATTATTAGAATGGGATACACATTACCTTATTCATCAAGGACAGAATCAGGATTTGAATTAGACTTTCCAACTAGAAAAAATGATGGAACTTTAGAGATAAAGAAAGTTATGTATCCAAATGATGGAAGCGTTAATGATGGGTTTATTGAATATAACTATAGGAATCTGTTAGTTCAAGGATATAAGTTACTTGGAATGCAATATAGCTGGGGTGATAAAATAGTTGATGGTTTAGATTGTTCTTCGACTCAAGCAGCTATTTATAATTGTTTTGGATTCATTTTAGGAAGAAATACATCTAATCAATGGAAAACATCTAATTATGGAAATCCGATTTCGAGTTTAACTAACGAAAGTTTAAAAAATTATGAAATTGGTACCTTGTTATATACACCTAGTCATGTGCTTATGTATATTGGAGTTGATAAAGATGGTAATTGTTGGTTGTTACATAACACAAGTACTGGAAATATTTGCAAACTGCAAACATTAAATAGTTATGGGACTAGTTCAATTAATAATATGTTAGTTTTTCATAATTAGTTTTAATCTCACATTTTGTGAGATTTTTTTAAAATATATTGAATACATTTAAAATATGTAGTATAATATTGATGTTAGTGCCTCCTTAGCTCAGTTGGTTAGAGCACATGACTGTTAATCATGGGGTCCTAGGTTCAAGTCCTAGAGGGGGCGCCATTTTAATATATTGGCCTGTTGGAGAAGCGGTCAAACTCATAGCCCTCTCAAGGCTACATACACGGGTTCGAATCCCGTACAGGTCACCAATAAGATACTGAAAGATTGACAGGTTTGTCAGTCTTTTTTATTTTATATTGAATAGATATATTAAAATCAACTTTATACCATTTCAATGGTATTAATTTCTGAAATATGATAAAATTAGTTATCAGAGTAAATACATTAAGTTACTATAATTAATGTTTAGAAAGAGGTAAATATGGAACATTTAAATAAGAACATGGATAAAATTAATAAACTAAACGCTTTTGTTTCAGATTATATGAATGCGGATTTAAAAAACAGAAAAGACATTTATGAGAAATATAAAAAAGTAATTGATACTATAAATCCAATTGATATTTTTCACTTAAATATATATAGTGATAATAGTAGCACTAGTAATGAAATTATTAAGAGTACTGCTAATTTATTTGTTAATATTTTTAATCACCCTCTTCAAGAACATAGTTTTAAAGATCATCATCACTCTTTTTTTAAGGCATTAATGAAAGAAAACGAAGAAATAATCAAACACTTAGATAGTATAAAGAAGTTCCTAAAAAGTGGAGATCTTGAATCTAACAGAGATAAACTATTAACTGAATTTATCAAGTGTTTAGATTTTGAAAAAAAATTTATTAAGAAAGAAAACATTTTATTTCCTCATTTGGAGTCAAAACTTGTTTCACGTAGACCGCTTAAGATTATGTGGATGCTACATGACGATGCTAGAGTTTTAATTAAAGAATTGATAAGCTTGCTTAAGGAACAATCTTTTGATGAGATTTCTTTTAAGGAAAAGGTTGGCAAGTATTATTTTCTAATATATGGAATAATAACAAAAGAAAACTTAATTTTGTATCCCGTTGCTGCTAAATTGCTTGACAATACTACTTTGGATATTATGCTAAAAGAATCAATACAATATGGTTTTTCATTATTTAATTATATTTATGAAGAAAGTAATGATAAAAATCAAGAAAAATTTATGGATGGAAATTTTAAGGTTCTTAATGGGGATCTAACTTTTAGTCAATTAAATTTAATGTTAAACAATCTTCCGATAGATATTACTTTTGTTGATGAGTTTAATAAAGTAAAATATTTTAATCAAACAAAAAATCGTCATTTTCCTAGAAGTCCATCTATAATTGGTCGGCTAGTTGAATATTGTCATCCTCCGAAAAGTGTTGATACAGTTAAGAAAATCATAGAATCTTTTAGAAGTGGTGAAGAGGATTTTGCTGAATTTTGGATAAAGTTTAAAGAATCTTTGATATATATTCAGTATTTTGCAGTTCGGGATAATAGTAACCAATATAGGGGAGTCTTAGAAGTATCTCAGGATGTCACACATATAAGGAATCTAAAAGGAGAAAAAAGAATTTTAGAGTGGTAGACAAATAAAAGGAAAGGATTATATCATGTATAAAAAAGAATTATCTGAAATTAAAATAGAAGCCAACATTAGAGGTGTAGATTCTAGGGTGTTAGTCGATCATGAAAATGCTATAATTAAAGAATTGATTTTAAAACCATATCAAGAAATTCCCATTCATAAGGTTCCAGTTGATGTGACATTCTTTGTTTTACGAGGCACTGGAAAGATAAGGGTTGGAAAAGATACTTATGATGTAAAGGAACATTCTATTGTGGTTTGTCCTAAAAATACAGAAATGAGTGTAGAAGCAAATGGAAATTTATTCAGTTTTTTAAACATTAAAACTCCAGCATTTAAACCAAAAAAATGATTATCATAATAAAAATCGACTTATTTGACAGTCGATTTTTTATTTGATATAATTAATTAACATAGTTCATATAGGAGGAAATTATGGAGAACATTGTTGACAAAAATGATAAACTTTATTTTGAAAGTTTAATACGTTTTAATAAAATCATGGGGTCTGTTCATTTGATTCAAGGTTTGTTGATGATGGTTTTTGCAATTTTTATTTATCCTAATTTAGACATTATGGGAACTGGTCCAAGAACTTTTACTATTCCTGTAGTTGGTAATTATTTAGAGTTTGTTGAGGGTCAGGGCCTAGTTCTTACGACAACTGATACTTTATTTAAATTACCATTTTTGCCATTAGTAGCTTGTTTCTTGTTACTTTCTGCTCTATTCCATTTTATTATTGCTTATCCGTATAAAGATAAATATGTTGAAGATTTAAAACAAGGTATTAATAAGATGAGATGGTATGAATATGCTTTAAGTTCATCATTAATGATCGTTTTAATTTCGTCTCTATTCGGTGTACGTGATGTTGCAGTATTTGTGCTTATTGCTTTAGCAAATGCAGCGATGAACTTATTTGGCTTAGATATGGAGTTAATTAATTCCGGTATTGATAAATCAAAAAACAAAACTAATTGGTTACCGTTTATATTCGGTTCAGTTATAGGAATAGCTCCATGGTTAGCAATTGCTTTTTATATCGGTGTGAATCCAGACTTATCACAAGTTCCAGGATTTGTATGGGCTATTCTTATCACTTATTTTTTAGCTTTTAATACTTTTCCAGTTAATATGTTTCTACAATACAAGGGTGTAGGCAAGTTTAAAAACTATCTATATGGTGAAAGAGGTTATATTATTTTATCCTTAGTTGCCAAAACTATACTGACATGGCTAGTATTATTTGGAGCATTTCAACCATAAAAAAAAAGAGCTCAATGTATAATTTGAGCTCTTTTTTTATGAATAAATTAATATTGAAATTTGTTCTAGTGTCATAATATTTTCATTATTAAAAAATGAATTGATATTTTTACTAAAATTAGTGTGATCAATTAACCTAAATGAAGCACTCAAAACATCTATTAGATCTTCGTTTTTCTCCTTATCATTCATGTAACCAATTGTAATATAACTAGTAAATAAATAAACTCCACAAATGGATATATATTCTTCCCAAAGTGTTTTTGTATTATACGTAAATGGAAACTGTATAAAATAGAGATGGTTAATAAGTAGTTTTTCAAACATTATTTCAATATTCTTAAACTTGTTTATTAAGTCAATTTTTCCTAATTTATATGATTTTGGTCCCTGATTATTGTAGAAATCAATAGCCGCTTGTGAGTATTTTTCAATACTCTTACTTCGACTATGAAAGTGTTTTAATAGCTTTTCTTGAATTGAATAAGAATAATCATAATTCTTATCCACTTTTAAATCACTGAGTTGAAACATAATTGGAATTGATTCATAATTACTTTCTTCTTTGAAGTTTAGTATACCTTGTAGTACTCTTCCCATTTGGATTATTCGACTGGATAATGATGATTCTCGATTAGATAGAATTGAAAAGCAAATTTGTCGAATACCATTATACTTACTTTTTTGTTCGTCACTAATTATTAATGGATTAAGTGGCAAGTCTATAGTAAGAGTCTTTTCTTCAAAACTAATTTTCTCATCATCCTTAAAAAGAATTTCTAAAGTTTTCTCGCAACTGTTTGAACAAGAGGCTTCATATAAATAATCATTTCTAATACCCCTTGGATAATAATTACATATCAAAGGTAGTGATTTTTCTCCACACTCTTTATGTAATCGACAATATCCGTCTTCCATATGTAATGGACAATCATTATGTTGATTCTTTTGAACTATACCATATTGGTCTGGGTTTGGGTTTTTCTTTAACACAAAGGTTTTATCCAATAAGGTTCTTAAAGTCTTAGAACATTTAAGCGATTGTAATTTATAGTATTCCTTTAGTGAGATTGTAACATCCCACCCTGTACAGCAACTATTTCTGCATTCTTTACCTTTGCACTTAAATTCTTTATAATAATTTGGTACAATAAATTTATTGGTATATGCCATATGACTCCTCAAGATTAAAATCCTAAGAAATATTATAGCATTTGCTATGTAATTGTCAATTTATATTTTTAAAAATTCCTTAAGAATAAGTAAAATTTATTTGACATATCTTTATAGCTTTGGTATTATCTTTATATATACCGACCACTTGGTCGGATTAAATATTTATGAGGTGAAAAATGAGCAGTTATAGTGTTAAAAAACCAATTACAGTACTAATGGGAGTACTAATAATAATAGTGTTAGGGGTGTTTAGTTTAACAAAATTACCACTTACATTATTTCCAGATATAAATTTACCATATATTGTTACTATTTCTACTTATGAGGGAGCAAGTCCAAATGAAGTTGAAGAAGAAGTGACTTCTAAAATAGAGTCCACTGTTCAAACAATTGGTAATTTTAAAGAAGTTAGTTCAATGAGTAATGAACATTTCGGTATTTCTATTATTACTTTTTTTGAAGGTACTAATATGGATACAGTTGTTATTGAATTAAGAGAATTAATCAATAACATTGCATTTGTTGATGGAGTTGGAAATACTAGAATATTAAGAATTAGTCCTGATATGTTACCAGTTTTCACAACCTCTTTATTCAAAAGTTATTCTGAGGATTTAACTGACGAAGAAATTCTTATAAGAAATACAGAGTGGATAAATAATGATGTGTTAAGTGATCTCCAAAGTATACCAGGAGTGGCTGATGTCACTATATCGGGTCAAGCGGATGTTGTCTTGCAAATTAATTTAGATAATGATTTATTAACTGCCGCTGGTTTAACTAACGCAATGGTTCTTGAGATTATTGAAGAGCAAAATGTTGGCGGTTTAGTAGGCGTTGCAATTGACGATGGAGAAATCAGGATGCTTTATCTTGGGGATAAGATTAGAAACCTAGATGATATAAAAAATCTCCCAATTATTTCTGATGGAAATTCTATTACAAAACTTAGTGATCTATCTACAGAGAATGGAATTAAGTACGTTAATGGAAATACTGACACATATTCTAAAATAAATGGGAAGCAAGGTATTCAGATTTCTTTTCAAATGCAAACAAATTATAGTATTACAGAAGTAAGTAATAATATTTTAGAAAGATTAAATGAAATCGTTGATGAAGATTCAAGTGCAAATTATAAAGTAATATTAAACCAAGGTGATTATATCGAGTCATCAATTGGTACTGTTATAAATAATTTAATTATTGGTGCTGCTCTTGCAATATTAATCCTATTGCTATTTCTAAGGGATATTAAACCAACACTAATAGTTGGATTGGCAATTCCTATATCAGTTATTTCGTCATTTATGTTGATGTATTTTGCTGGTGTAAGTTTAAATTTAGTTTCTATGGGTGGTTTAGCACTTGGAATAGGAATGTTAGTTGACAATGCAATTGTTGTTATTGAGAACATTTATCGAATGATTGGTGAGGGAAAATCACGAAAAGATGCTGCTATATACGGTGCTAAAGAAGTAGCAGGAGCAATTACTTCATCAACGCTTACAACTATTGCCGTATTTCTTCCGATTGTATTTGTTGAAGGAATGGTTGCAGATGTATTTATGAGTATGGCTTATACAATTGCATTTTCATTAGGTTCAAGTCTATTTATTGCTTTGACGGTTGTGCCTTCTATGGCATCCAGAATGCTTAATGATAAAAAGCAACAAAAGGAAAGCAAATTCTCAATATCATTAAAAAATGCTGTTGAGAAAACAATTAGATTTAATTTAAAGCATAAATTATTAGTTGTTTTATTGGTCTTTGCTTTATTTATTGCATCAGCTGCTTTAGTTATGTCTAAAGGATTTATTATGTTACCAACATCCGATGAAGGTACGATCAGTATAAATATCAACATGGCTAGCAATGTCGAATTTAACACCAAAGCTTTATATACCGATGAAGTATCTGAAAAGATTTTAAATCTGGATGACGTAGAAACGGTTTCCGCTACTATAAATGGAGGAAGCATGTTTGGATTTATAGGAATGGGTGGAAACTCTTCTGATATTTCCATTACAGTAAATTTAAAAGATAATAGAAAAAATAGTTCAAGTGAATATGTAGATATTATTAGTGAAGAAATAAGCAAAGTTGACTTAGGTGAATATGATAATCTCACAGCTTCTGATATTATAGAAACTGAGATTTCTGCTCAAAATAGTGTAATGAGTTTAGGTGGAGCAAGTGGTGTAGTAATTAAGGTTAGTGGATCTGATTTAGAAACACTAGAAAAAATTTCGCAGGATATCAGTGATATTTTAAGAAGCAACGCTGATTTAACAAAAGTTGATGATGGTGTTAGTCGTGGTAGTGATAATGTTAAAGTAACAATTAACAAAGAAAATGCGATGATGTATAACTTAACTGCAACTGACATTAATAATAATTTAGGTTATTTCTTTTCAGGATTAACTGATCTAACTACTACTAAAACAGTAACAATTAGAATTGATAATGTCAATTATAATATTGATGTTCCAACAAACCAAGCTGGTGGTGCTGATTTTAGTATGTTAGGTGATTATGCTCAATTCTTATCAGGGATTAAGTTGTTTGATAAGAACACGCAATTATTAATTAATGATTACATGGAAGATAATCCAGGTGGAATATATGTTCCTAATTACGTTTTGCCTACTTATTCAGGGGAAGAAATCAAGTTTATTATTAATCCATATCTAAGAGTTATAGATAATAGAATTCAAATGAATCCATTTAGTATTGAACCTACTTTGGATAGTTTAGCTTTAGCCCCACTATATGATGAGGGAACTAATTCTCTGACAACTATTGATTATATAACTGGGTTTACAACAATTAATACAGATGGGAATTCATATTACTTAAATGTTACAGCTAAGGTTAATGATGATAAGAATGTAACTATTGTAAGTAGTGATGTAACAAAAGCAGTTAATGATTATATAAACAGCGATAAGTTTGCTTCATATGGTCGTGGTTATAGAATAGAATTACAAGGTGAAAATGAGGATATAATGGATGCTGTTAGCGATTTGGTAATAGCTGGATTAGTTGCAATTTTACTTGTTTATATGATTATGGCAATCCAATTTCAGTCTTTATTGTATCCATTTATTATACTGATCACAATACCTTTAGCATTTACAGGAGGAATGTTGGCATTGTTAATTGCTAATATGCAATTATCTATGGTTTCGATTATGGGGCTAATAATACTTGTTGGAGTTGTTGTTAACAATGGAATTGTGTTGGTTGATTTTATTAATATACTTAGAAAAACTGGTATGACAATTAGCGAAGCTGTTGTTGAAGCAGGAAAAACCAGATTAAGACCTATTCTGATGACTGCCTTAACTACAATTTTAGCATTATTAACAATGGCTTTAGGATTTGGTGAAGGTGCTGAGTTATTGCAACCAATGGCAGTTGCTACTATAGGTGGATTAGTGTATGCTACTGTTTTAACAGTTACGATTGTCCCAGTTATTTATTCAGCATTTAACCGTAAAAAAATGAAATTAGAGGATGTATCTAATGTCATTAACAAAGAATAAAATTATAGAAGTTGTTACTAATTACATAAAAAGTGCAGATAATATCGAAAAGATATCAATTAAAAAAATAGCTGAAGAAGCTGGCATTGGTAAAAGCACTGTTTATGAACATTTTAAGAGTAAAGAAGAACTAATAGATGAGGCTTATATATCTTTGATTGATTATTATCAGGATATATTGAAAAAAGATATTATTGGTTATAATTTTGAGGAGTCATTGAAAAATCAAATTGGTAGAGTTATTTCAGTAATGTCCGATGCAAAATTAATTATGGAAGCTATATTTCAAAATAATTCCATTCCTGCATTAAGGTGTAATGTTTTAGAAAAAATTGAATCAGTTAATATTGATTTTCAAGAGCAGTTTTCTGTTTTCTTAAATATGGGTATTAATGAAGGAGTTATTTCTAAGAGTTTAATTACCAAGAATTCTAAATATATCATTAAAGCTTTAATGAGTAGCTTAAGTATGCAATATGTATCAGGAACTACAGACTTAAACAATGATGAGATTATTGATTTAATATATGATTCAATTGTATTCTATTTAAAATAAAAATTGTTTAAAAACTTGATTTATTTGGTATTCCAAATTAATCAAGTTTTTTGTTTTTGTAGAAATAATATTTTGATTCGATAAATAATGGAATATAGTAACATCATTTATAGTAATTAATAGTAATTAGCGACAAAAAATTCTGATTTAATATATTACACAAAGATTTTTTACATTTACTTATTAATATGTTATAATATAAAAGTGGAGTAAATGTAAAACACATTTAAATCATATTTAATTATATTGGGGGGAATAATTATGAAAAAGATTTTATTACTTACACTTTCGTTATTACTGGTGGGTTGTTCAATTGGACAAATTGAAGATACAAATGGAGATGAAGATTACACTATTGAAACTATTTCAAATGAAAAAATAATTAGTGGGGGTAGCAGTGCTTCTTTAGGTAGCATACAAACCACTGTTAATGGAAATACAAAATATAAAGTTGACAAGTTTTCTGGTATTAAAACTATTGAAACATTTAGACTTAATAATGAAAGTTTTAACTTAAGTATTATGTGTGAAGTTGAGAAGGGGAATTTCATGGTCGCTTTAACTACTGATTCTGAAATAGTAAAAGTTTTTAAAAATAATGATACTGATAATTATGTTATTGACAATCATAAAGGCACTTACTATTTAAAAATCGTTGGAGAAAGTGCAAAGTTTAATATTTCATATTCTAATGACAATTAAAAATGAAAGGTGTATTATATGAAAACTGTAGTTATTGGTAAAGATTTAGAAGTATCTCAAATTGCACTTGGATGTATGAGAATCGCTAAGCTTAGCGTTGATGAATTAGAAGAATTAGTTTTAGCAGCAGTTGAAAATGGGATTAATTTTTTTGATCATGCAGACATTTATGGTGGAACTAAGAGTGAATCACTATTTGGTGAGGTTTTAGCTAAAAATCCTGGGCTTAGAGAAAAAATAATTATTCAAACAAAATGTGGTATAAGAAAAGGATTCTATGATTCTTCAAAGGAGCATATTTTAAAATCAGTAAATGATAGTTTAAGAAGATTACAAACAGATTATATTGATGTATTACTTATACATCGCCCAGATACTTTAATGGATTATCATGAAATTAGTGATGCATTCAATCAGTTATATAATGAAAATAAAGTTAAGTATTTTGGTGTTTCAAATATGAATTCAATGCAAATGGAATTACTCAAGTGTGCATTAAATCATCGATTAGTAGCAAATCAATTACAGTTTAGTATTGTCCATAGTGGAATTATTGATTCTGGTATAAATGTTAATATGAAAAATAATTTTTCTGTTGACCATGATGGGTCGATTCTCGAGTATTGTCGTTTAAATAGTGTTACTATTCAAGCATGGAGTGTTTTGCAGGCTTCATGGGAAGAAGGAACTTTTTTAGATAATCCAAATTATAAAGACTTAAACAATAAACTTGAAGAACTAGGAAATAAGTATAATGTATCTAAAGCTGCTATCGCAATTAGTTTCATATTACGACATCCTGCTGGTATTCAAGCAATCGTTGGAACCACAAAGGTTAAACATTTAGTTGATCTTACAAAAGCATATAACGTTAGTCTCACTAGAGAAGAGTGGTATAGTTTATATTTATCAAGTGGTAAGTTGTTGCCATAAGAAAAAGCGTGCATTTATTATTGCACGCCTTTTTTAAAGTGTTTTTCATAAAATGTAATGGCATTTTCTTTTTTGAGTGGTTTAGAAAATAAGAAACCCTGAAGTTTATCACAATTATTATCAATTAAATATTTTTTTTGATATTCATGTTCAACACCTTCAGCAACAACAATATGGTTTAATTTATGACTCATAGAAATTATGTCACTGGTTAAAACTTGTTCATTGTTATGTTCATTAATTTTATCAATAAATAGTTTGTCAATTTTTAGACCATCGATGCTTAGCTCGCTTTCTCTAGATAGAGAACTAAAACCAGTGCCAAAATCATCAATGACTATCTTTATACCATAGGATCTTAATTCATTTAAAATATTATTTATTTCGAAGAAATCTTTAGAAAAAATTGTTTCAGTTAATTCAAGTATTATATTGCTTGGGTTTATTTTTTTGTTATTAATTATAGTAATTAGATTTGAAATAAAACCATCACTTATAAGTTGTATTACTGATATATTAATTGAAATACTTGTGCTTGTATCAAATCTTTCATTTATTTCATGAATAAAATCTAAAGATTCATTTATTATCATGTCTCCTATTGGTATTATTAGTTTTGACACTTCAAGGATTGGAATAAATTCAAGAGGTGATAATTCACCTAATTTCAGTGAATTAAATCTTGATAGGGCTTCAAAACTACTGATTTTATTTGTCTTTAGATCTAATATTGGTTGATATACAAGATACAATCGTTTATTATGATTATTGTTTTCAATTACTGTATTAAAACCTTTTTTTATTAAATTTTCTCTTAAAATTTGGTTTTTCATTGACACATCATAGAAAACATTACTAATCGATAAGCTATCAAATGAAATTGCCTTTTCAGTTGCGATAATAACATTTTTAAATATTTGTTCAATATCTTGAATATCTTTTTCAAATATATAAACTCCAATTCCACAGCCGACTCTTTCTTTGTTTAATATATATCCCAGCTTTGTTTTTATTTTCTCAATTAAATTAAGTATATCTTTTTTAATTGAGAACTTTTTAATGTAAAACATTAGGAAGTTTTCGTAGGCAATAAAAAGGGGATGATTAGATTTCGTTAGTTCTTTTAGTGCCTGTGATATAGTTTTCATTATTTCTTGTGTATAATAGTATCCATATATTGGTGTTAATGATTGTAATGATGTTAGATTAATTCCAATTAAAGCTCTATTTTTATAATTTTTAGTATCTAAATCTTTTATTATTTCTTGTTCTAAATAAGATCTATTGTGTAGATTAGTCCACGAATCATATTCACTTTTGTGTTTTAATTCAAGTTCGAATTTTTTTTGACTATCAATATCTATAATAATTCCTTCAAGGGCTACTACATTATCGTTTTCATCAAATATACCTTCTCCAAGTTCATATACCCATTTTCTTACTCCTTTAGCTGTAATGATTTGATATTGATATCTAAATGGGGAATGGCTTTTTAGTGTAGTCTTCCATTCTTCCCATAACAAATCATGATATTCAGGGGCAATTAAATCATTAAACGCTAGATCCCGATTGAAGAGTAAACTTTCAGCATAGTATCCAGTCAATTCATAACAGCCTTTGGAAACAAATTCCATAGTCCAATCTGGGTCATATTTACATCGATAAGCTAAGCCGGGTAAATGTGATAATAATACAGATTTACTTCTCTCACTTTCGATTAGCGCTGCTTCAATTGTATATGAGTCGGTTATATCTTGTACTATACACATATGAGTTACATCGTTTTTGTTATATTCAATTTTATCGACATGCATTTTAATTATTGCTACTGAACTATCTGGTTTTATTATGTGTTTTGTTATTGAATAAGAAGAAATTTCTCCATTTTTCAGCTTTCTAAAATGTTCAATTTCAATATTATGATCGTTTGAGTAAGCTAAGTTTTTAAGTCCAATACTACAAATTTCACTTTGCGATCTTGCATATATATTTTCAAAAGATTTATTCATGGTGATATTAAAATCATTATCTCCAAAATAAGTTGTGCTGTTTTTAGCAATTGCAATTCCAATGTTGGCAATTAGAGTTAGTTCATCGTGAATTAGATTTTCATAACTAAGTAAGTTATAGTTTTCTTTTAGTTCCAGCATTAATAATTGATCAATAATTCTTTTTATTATTGCATCCTTTTCTTTAGGTAAAGTGAAATAATGAGCACTTTTATAATTAAGATTTTCCGGAACTAAACTCAAATCTTTTCTATCAATTAGTATTAGTAAGTTTAGTTCTTTTGTTTTAATAATATTAATAAAGTCAAGAAAATATTGAAAGTCAATTACAATCATAAAAGGTAAACTTGTATCAATTAAGCTCTTAATTTCATTTAAACTAAAAACATAGTTTACTTGATAGTTTCCTTTTGTTGACTTTAGTGGAAGATCTAAATTACTAAATTTGGTAAATAGAATTATTTCTCTCAAGATAATCACCTACTTATTTTAGATTCACGATATTTTTGTTTGCTATAATACATATATTCATCAGCAATATTGATTTCATTAAATATATCATTACTAAGATTGGTTTGAATATAGTAACCAAAAGATAAAGATATAGGAAAATCCGGTGTATATATTTTAGATACATTCTTATTCAGATTATTTATTAATGTTTTTGCTGCATCTTCATTAGTGTTTGTTAATATAACTAAAAATTCATCTCCACCCATTCTAAAGACATACCCGTTTGATGCATTGCTTTTTAGAATTGATGCTGCTTTTTTTATGATTTCGTCTCCTTTGCGATGCCCAAATTTGTCATTTACGTCCTTTAAATCATTTAAGTCAGCTACGATTAAACATATTGGTAATTTATCTTTATGGGTTAACTGGGATAAAATGTTATCTAGATAATGTCGGTTGTATAAGTCTGTAAGTTGATCATGATAAAGCAAATATTTAATTTCTTTATCTCTAATTATTACTTCTGTTATGTCTCTTGCAATACCAGCATATCCGATCACTATCCCATCTTCAACAATGGCTGATGCTGTTGATTCATAATATTTATACTCACCTTCTATATGTTTAAGACGATAACCATAAACGCTTTGATGAGATGTGGTCTCTTTAATTCTATTGAAAAAGTCTACTAATAAATCGACATCATCAGGATGAACAAAAGGAACAAATGAATTGCCTAAAACTTCAAGAACTCCTCTTCCAAGTTGGGTAGTCCAGGCTTTTGAGAGGTAAGTGAAGTTACCATTTATATCTAAGCGATAGATAATGTCCTTTGTGTTTTCGATTATTTCACGCAAATTTCTTTCACTGTTTTTAAGTTTATTAAGTAGCTTACTACGATCAGATATATCGATATTAGCACCAATTGCAATTAAAGGTTTATTAAATTCGTCCCACTTAATTACTTGACCACTGTCCAATACGGTTATCCATTCACCATTTTTGTGTTTTCTTCTTAAAACTAATGAGTAGTAATCTTTTTCTTTTGAAAAAAGTGAATTTAATGATTCATAACATAATGATAAGTCATCTGGATGAGTGGTTCTATTAAAATCTTCAATAGTAGGGTTAGGAAAATCATCTAAGGTATAGCCAATTAATTCAGCCCACCTTTTATTTATTTTTAATTCGCCTGTTTTGATATTCCATTCCCAAGTTCCAGCATTCATTGCTTTAATAATTAATCTACTATGATTGTCATAAATAGAAGAGTTCACGTAATCACCTCTTTTATGATTAAATTATAACACAATAAATAAATATATACAATTTACTTAGTAAAGTTATTCTAGTTGTTTGTTGGTAAAGCAATATTATGATATAATGTAATTATAAATATTGTAAAGGAGTAAACAATATGATTAAAAGAATGGAACAAGAGAATATTCGTGAAGTATCATATCTAGGTAATTTATTATGGAAAGAAGCAAGTAGAGAAGAATTAGAGGCTGAATTCAGACAATTAATCAACAGCGAAACAAACACAGTCTACTTATATTTTTTCTATGAAATTCCAATTGGGTTTATCCATGTATCGCTAAGAAGTGAATACGTCGAAGGGACTACTTCATCTCCTGTTGGATATATTGAAGGAATTTTTGTTTTGAAAAATTATCGTAAGCAATTTGTCGGACTTAGATTGTTTAATGCTGCTTGTAACTGGGCTAAAGAGCATGGAGCTAAAGAGATTGCAAGTGATTGTGAATTGGATAATGAGGATAGTATTTTATTTCATAAACGAATTGGATTTGAAGAAGTAAATAGAATTGTTTGCTTTAAGAAAGATTTATGAAAAAAAATGTAAAAAATTATGAAAATACTCTAGATTTTAAAATTGAAATATGATATAATATAAAGTCTTTATAGTCGAAAGGAGGGAAAATTATGAAAAAGCTACTAAAATGGGCAAAACCATATCCAGTATTAGTAATACTGATTGTAGCGTTCACAATTATTGCTCCAATAACTTATTCATACGTTCCACAATTTATCAAATACGTTATTGATATTGTGTTAGGTATGAATCCAGAAGCAAAGGTTACATTACCGTCATTTGTAACTGATTTTTTCAGGACTTTTAGCGATCCTTTAATTATAATCGTTGTAGTTGCATCGACGTTATTAATTTATCAATTAATACGTGCGGTTATATTATTTTTAAATGGATATATAAAAGGTATATTTGCTGAAAAGATAGCATATGATATGAGAACTAAATTGTTTAAGCATTTACAAAACTTATCGTTTAGTTATCATAGCAATGTTGATACTGGGGATGTGATTCAAAGATGTACATCAGATATAGATACTATTAAAAGTTTTATTAGTGCCCAATTACCGCAAGTATTATATATAGTTGCAAGCTTGTCGGCCGGGATTTTTCAAATGGCATTTATTAATGTGACAATTATGCTTATTACATTAGTATGTCTACCAATAACTTTAGTAATGTCAGTTATATACTTTAGATATGTACGCAAGAAGTTTACAGAAATAGAAGTTGTTGAAGCAAGCATGACTACTGTATTACAGGAAAATGTTAATGGAGTTAGAGTTGTAAAGGCGTTTCATAGAGAACAATATGAAATTGATAAATTCGATAATGAAAGTTTAAAATTTAAAAATGAATCAAAAAAATTAAATGATGCAATGGCTTTATTTTGGGGAATAAGCGATATGATAATTATGCTTCAATATGGGGCTACAATTGTTGCTTCTGTATTCCTTGCAAAAGCTGATTTTGTTTCAGCTGGAGATATAACTGCCGCATTAATATATATTTCAATGTTAGTATATCCAATAAGAGGATTAGGTCGTATTATAGGTGACTTCGGTAAAACTGTTGTTGCTTGTGAGAGAATTGATGAAATTCTTGAACAAAAAGACGAATTCTTAGATGATGGAAATCAAGAACCAGAAATTACTGGTAATATTGAATTTAATAATGTATCATTTAAGTTTGATGATACTGATCAACATTTACTTAAAGATGTTAATTTTTCAATTAAGGCAGGGGAAACTATTGCCATTGTTGGTAAGACAGGTAGTGGTAAATCGACGATAGCTAATATATTAGTTAGAATGTTAGATTATAAATCAGGAAGTATTAAAATTGATGGAGTTGAATTAAAGTCAGTTAAGAAAAAATGGATTAGAAATAATATTGGTATTATTCTTCAAGATCCATTCTTATATGCTAAATCAATTCTTGAAAATATTAGAATTGCTGATGCTAAAATACCTGAAAATAAGGTTTATGATGCTGCAAGAATCGCATCTATTCATAGTGATATCAAAACATTCTTACAAGGTTATGATACCTTAGTAGGAGAGAAAGGTGTTACTTTGAGTGGAGGACAAAAGCAAAGAATAGCAATTGCAAGGATGCTTGTACTTGAAAAACCAATAATGATATTTGATGATAGCTTAAGTGCTGTTGATACTAAAACAGATTTAAATATTCGTAATGCTTTAAAATCCAGAGGTAAGAAGCTTACATCGATAATTATAACTCATAGAATTACAACTGCTAAAGAAGCAGATAAGATTATTGTATTAGATCATGGAAGTGTTGCTGCAATAGGTACTCATGAAGAATTAAGCAAAGTTGAGGGACTTTACAAGTCTTTATGGGATATTCAAGGCGCACTTGAAGATGAATTTAAAAACCTCGTAAAAAAGGAGGTGGCTAGTGATGAATAGTTTTGAAGAACAAGATTATAGTTCCGAGAAGTTGAAGTTTAGTGTTTGGAAAAAAATTATTAAAATGGTATTAAAGAAGAAGTCCAGTATAATTATTATGGCTATTGCTGTAATTGGTCTTGCCATTTTGGATATTGTTAATCCACTGGTAAATAGCGCGGCCATTGATAAATTCTTTGACCAAGGTGATTTTTCCGGAGTTGAAGTTTATATTGCAATATATATAGCAATTGGTTTAGCATTTGGATTATGCATTTGGTTGTTTATTAAAATGGCAAGTAAGGTAGAAGTAGAGATTGGTTATGAAATCCGCAAGGATGCGTTTTTGAAACTACAGGAGTTACCATTTGCTTATTATGATAAAACACCAGCAGGGTGGATTATGGCCCGTTTAACAAGCGATTCAAGGAAGCTTGCATCAATTTTATCTTGGGGATTAGTAGATATCCTTTGGGGTGGAGTTGTAATGTTTGGTATTTTAATAACTTTGTTTATTATTAAATGGCAACTAGCTTTAATTGTATTTTTGTTAACCCCTATTATGTTTTTAGTTAGTATGTATTTTAGAAAGAAAATATTGAAAAGTTATAGAAATGTAAGAAAAACTAATTCTAAAATTACAGCAGGATATAATGAGGGATTATTGGGGACTAAGACGACTAAAACTTTAGTTCTAGAAGATATTAGATATAGTGAATTTGATGACTTATGTGTAACAATGAAAAAAGACTCAATTAGAGCTATTCTTCATTCATCAATATTTTTCCCAATACTTATAGTATTAGGTTATGTTGGTGTTGCGCTTATTCTAAGAGTAGGTGGAGAATTTGTTTTATTGGGTATGGGTATTGGTACATTGTATTTATTTATAACTTTCACAACTATGTTCTTTGATCCGATTACCCAAATAGCAAGAATAATTGCTGAATTTCAACAAGCTCAAGCATCTGCTGAGCGTATTATGACACTGATTGAAACCGAACCAGAAATATTCGATACTGATGAGGTTATAGAGATTTATGGAACCCTTTTTAATCCTAAAAAAGAGAACTGGGAGAATATAAAGGGGGATGTCAGTTTTAAAAATGTTACTTTTAGATATATAGAGAATGAAAACATATTAGAAGATTTTAATTTAGAAGTAAAAGCGGGTACAAGTGTAGCGCTTGTTGGTGCTACAGGTAGTGGTAAATCTACCATTATTAACCTTATTAGTCGCTTTTATGAACCAACAACAGGACAAATATTAATTGATGGAAAAGACTATAAAGACAGATCAATTGGTTGGTTACATTCAAATCTAGGATATGTTCTACAAAATCCACATTTATTTAATGGTACAATTATGGAAAACATCCGTTATGGAAGATTAGATGCAACAGATGAGGAAGTCATTGAAGCAGCTAAAGCCGTAAGTGCTGATGAGTTTATTATAAATTTTGATGAAGGATATAAAACTAATGTCGGTGAAGGTGGCTCTAAGTTATCTGTTGGGCAAAGACAATTAATATCTTTCGCAAGAGCACTTCTTGCAGACCCTAAGTTATTAATTCTTGATGAGGCAACTTCAAGTATTGATACAAAAACAGAATATGTTATCCAAGGGGTTATTAATAAGTTATTAAAGGGTAGAACAAGTTTTATTGTTGCCCATCGTCTTTCAACAATCATCAATGCTGATTTAATTCTAGTTATTGATGGTGGTAAGATATTAGAGTCAGGAACTCACAAAGAGTTACTTGCTTTAGAAAAAGAATACTACAACTTATATAAGAATCAATTTATTAATGAACAAATGGAAAAAACTAAGATTTAGAGGCTTTTATAGCCTCTTTTTTTAATGGGATTAATTGACTAATTTCTTGAATTATGTTATAATTTTGATAATGAGGTGGGTTATGAATTGTATATTTATCTATAATCCCAATAGTGGTAGTGGCAAAATAGTAAAACATTTAGATTATATTAAAAAAATTCTTGAAACTAAATTCGATGAAGTTACTCTTTATGCAACTAAGTCAGGTGAAGATGCAAGAAATAAAGCTAGTGAGTCATGTGGTAAATTTGATGTGCTGGTTTTTTCTGGTGGAGATGGAACTGTAAATGACATCATTACCGGAATTAGTAGGAATGATAATAGACCAATTTTAGGTTATATTCCTGCAGGTACAGTCAATGATATATCTAAAAATCTTAGAATATCTAAAAATCCTAGAAAAGCTTTAAAAAATATTATTGATGGAGATATTATTAACCATGACGTTGGGATGATCAATGACAAGTATTTTATGTATGTAAGTGCAATCGGTACTTTTACTGGTGTTAGCTATCGTACTGAACAACATCTTAAAAGAAAATATGGAAAAATTGCATATGCTGTTGATGGATTAAAAGATATTGTTAGCCCTAAAATGGTTGATATAAAGATAAGCGCCAATGGACATAATTATAATTTGAAAGTCCCATTACTCTTAGTAATGAATACTAAAAGTGTTGGAGGTATACTCTTTAATAAATATGGTCACTTAAATGATGGGTATTTTGATATCGTGATTGTGAAAAATGGGATAAATAGAGGGCTAGCAAATATTGCTAGACTGATGATATTTGGAATTAGAAAGAAAAGTTTGCATAAACATTTCATATTTATTAAAGCCTCAGATTTTGTGGTAACTGTTAATGACGATATAACTTGGTGCATTGATGGCGAGGCAGGACCTAAAGGTCAAGTTCATATTAAAAATTTGCATCACCATGTACAGTTTTTTGTGCCGAAAATTAAATAAGTATTGTTTATTTCCATTATTAGTGATAAAATATAATGTGTTTATGGAGGTTATTATGGATAGAGCTAAAGCCCTAGAACTATGGTTAGATGAGATAGGTGATGTTACTTATGCATATGACTTTAGTGGCAAGAAGATCAAGATGGATGACTATCTAGTAAATAATGAAGTTGGTTGGGTTGTTGGGTATGTTAAACCTTTGGAACTTGGCGGCAAAAAAGAAAAAGGCAATATTATGATTATGCATCATAGAACAATGGATGAAAAAGGACAAAATTTTCCTGAGTTTTATATTGGGCATATACATTATCAATGTGTTCATGATAAAAAACTTGATTATTATTATATTGAACAAGTATTTGATGATGAAGATGATTAATAAAATTGAGTTATACTTCTAACTCAATTTTTATAAATAGGAGTAGAAATGAGAATTATTGCAGGAAAACATAAAAGTAGAGTTTTAAATACATTGAGTGGTATGAATACAAGACCAATGACTGATAGAATGAAGGAGTCTATATTTAATACTATAGGCCCTTATTTTAATGGTGGGAAAGTCTTAGATTTATTTGGTGGTAGTGGAGCATTAAGTTTAGAAGCCATTAGTAGGGGTATGGAAGAAGCATTTATCTGTGATAACTCAATAGATGCAGTTAAAGTAATCAATAGTAATATTGTTATGCTTAAAGAGGAAAAGAATGTTCATGTTTTAAAATCGGACTATAAAAATGCTATTAAAAGATTCTCTGATACAAAATTTGATTTAATTTTTTTGGATCCTCCTTACAAATTAAATATAAATAATGAGATAATTTATGAATTAATTGATAAAGATATGTTAAATGAGGAATGTATTATAGTATGTCAATACGTTAGAGGAAATATGAATGTAGTAGATAATTTAACATTATTAAGAAATTATTCTACAGGAAATAGTGAGGTTTCTATTTATCAAAAATAAACTTTATTTCCGTAAAAAATATACTTTACAAAATTGTATATTTGAAGTATAATAATAATGCTTTACGGAAAATGTCCCAGTAGCTCAGTTGGATAGAGCAACGGCCTTCTAAGCCGTGTGTCGGGAGTTCGAATCTCTTCTGGGACGCCATTTGTAAATAATTGATGCAGTCGATATAGACGGCATTTTTTTATTAAATCTTTATAATGTCAAGTTTATAGCAATATCTAATATCACTATAATGATCCATGACATAAAAAAAAGATGTTTTTTTTAAAAACATCTTTTTACTTTCTAAACCAATATCCTCTTGATCTACCACCGCCACCTAAATTACGCGATCTTCCACCAGTGAAAACAAATGGAAGTAGCCACCTAAATGATCCAGTTGAGATTACAAATATTATTATTACTATCCATAACCATAAAGGAATACTATCAAAGAAGTTAGTTTCTTCACTAGGGATATTAGGGAAATATTCATATTGATTTTCTAAGTACTCATCCATATATGATTGATAGTTATAGCTACCATAATTATAAACTCTTAAATATATAATTTCTAATATTTTAAAATATAAAGAAATTATTTTTAGGTCATAATCTGTTGTTTCTAATTCATTGAAGTATTCTGTTGTGAGGTTAGTAGCTTCAAATGCAGATAGATATCCACTCATTTTATCGCCTATTTCAAAGATTAATTCTTTATATACTAATTCATCATTAACTCTATCAAAAAACATTACAATTAGTATACCCATGTCATTTTTTCCAATACCCCAAGAGTTAAATATTTCAGTTGTGTTTATATCACCAACATTACCTTCGTATGTGACTATAACAACTTGTGAACCACTAATCTTAGCTTCTTCAAATTCTTCTTGACTTGAATCAGTATATAATTCTTCACCATAGTCTATAATAGTCCATTTTGTAGAAGATAGTAGGGTTCTGGCATTATCATTGACATAGAATTCATCAGTTTGTTTTAGAATGTTTTCTTTTTTGCATCCATTTAAAATTAGTATTGTTATGGCACTTAGTAATATTATACTAAATATTTTTTTCATAATTAATTAAATGTAGGTAGAGGGCTATTATAGTTTTCTAAGTTATAAGACTCATACTTCTCTTTATTGCCTACAAACAGATTGTTTGGGAATCTTTGTATATGGGTGTTATATGTATTTACCTTTTTATTATATTCTCCGATTTGTGTAGTTACAACATTTGTTGAAGCACTAAATTCACCTAAAAATCCTGAATATAAATTTACTGTGTTATATGATTCTGGATTGTCTTCCATATATGATAAGAGAGTTACAAAAGTGCCATCAATATCTGAAATTGCTTCATTGGCTGCAGCGATATTACCACTTGCAATTGCATTTGCAAATGCTTGTCTAGCTTCACTTATAATAGTTAGATAACCAGTAACTGTTGCATTAGCTCCTTCAATTGCATCAATGAAAGCTCCTACTTTTTCATATCTTGCTGATAGTGCCGCATATACATTTCCTCTATATTCAACAACATCATTATTTCTTGAAACCTCTCCATTAAAGGCAGAAATCCAAGAAATACCAACGATTAACAATAAAACAACAACAAATGTTGATCCAATCATTAATACTTTTTTCATAATTAATCCTTTCCGTCCCATATGAACTAATTATATTATAAACTAGTTTTATAAATAATACTATAATTTTGATAAAATAATGTTATTTTGTCTTGAAACTTGTAAGAAATCTTAAAAGAGTAACTATAATGTATATTGATTTTTAAGACTTGCGCGAAAAAAGGCCATTATAAAGCAATTGATTTTTTTATGCTTAAGTGGTATAATTTTAAGTGGTTGTCCTAGTAGCTCAGTGGATAGAGCAGCAGTTTCCTAAACTGTCGGTCGGGAGTTCGAATCTCTTCTGGGACGCCATATTGTCTTACACGAGTTTAT
>Ga0265293_10004634_pt1 | contig 24028 bp, 32 predicted proteins | sample Munlanlewell138R_FD_192505 | JGI IMG/M metagenome (GOLD analysis project Ga0265293, IMG submission 192505) | Leachate microbial communities from a municipal landfill in Southern Ontario, Canada - Leachate well 138R | ecosystem: Engineered > Solid waste > Landfill > Unclassified | place: Canada... | reverse complement strand
CTTTTTATCATTATTATCTGCTTACAAGCTTTGCTTTTGATGGCAGAACGAAGTGCAAGCACAATAGTAAACTTTAGCGTACCTGATATTCAACACATTGTTTTGGATAATGACGCACTGACAATTAATGTCGGAAGAAATTGTTGAGAAATCTGGAAGAAATTGTTGAGAAATTTCTCAACAATTATTGCCAACTTTTTGAGAAAAATACAGTTTTTGATGTTTTTTGTGCCAAATTTCTCAACAATTATTGCCAACTTTTTGAGAAAAATACAGTTTTTGATGTAAATAACATTTACACTTTCAGCCGCTCTTTCGAGCGGCTTTTTGCTTTTGTACACTTTTTAGCTAAAAAAACGTATTCCTTTAGCCCTGAAACTCTTAATTGAATCAAGTGTTTCAGTGTCATATTCTACATCTTGAACATAATAATCAACACCATCAAGACGAATTGTATAGCCAGAATATACCACCTGAGCAGCATATCCCCAAATACTATATCGCTTGAAATTGACCGACTTTTGGAGTCTGGAAAAGACATAAGCATTGACCTTATCCGTGATAGAGATCCATGGATTGCCAGGTAAAACAGTCCTATACATCACAGATTGTACAATAGAGGAGCTCTCTATGACCTGATCTTGCGAGTCATACTCCTCGCTTGATACATAACCTGTAATCTCGATAGGATCGTCTAAATACTGTTGAAAAGGTATAATATGGAACTTCTTTTCTTCGATGTCATAAATAAACTTAGCATTAAAGAACTGAGCAAATAACTTAATGAGTCCCGCTCTGCTACCTGAATAAGTACTTCTGACCTGTAACATGTATTGACCGTCAGATGCAAAATGTGTTTTTTTGATGACATTTGCTAATCCATTTAGCGACTCAATTTCGTCGCAAAATCGATATCCTATAGTAGAACCACAGTGGCGAACCCAAAGCTTAGAAAACCATGTTTTCCATAACTGTCGAAGCTCAGCCAAGCTATAATAAGGGTAAAACGCCATAAATGCGCCATTTGGACCAAAATTAGTCATAGACACTTCTTCCTCTAACCAAACCCCCATTTCAGATCTACAAGTAAACTCTACTGCAAAGTTCTCACGATCCTCATGGTAGCTATAGAGCTTGCCTCTTGCTAACAGATTGTTATCTCTGTCCTTCAGTGTGACAGAGATATTGGAGCTAAAAACACCTAACTTGAAAGTCTTCCACCATACAGAAAACTCGTCAGATTGAGAAGAGAACACATCATAATCCATCGTGATTACGAACTCAGGCGCAGACATTGACGTCAGCAGCAGTTCGTCGTACATCGAGATATCAACATCTCTAATATTAGAATATACAAGGTTTTGGCTATCGCTGAAAATAGCTATCATTTGACTACCTCTCTATACCTGTATTGGGCTTTTTCTATTTCTCTAGCGAATTCAACGCCCTTAAATTTCGTTTTCACAGTAACACTATAGTCTTTCTTTTCTATAGCATCAAGCCGCTCAATAACACGATCGAGTCTTTTTTCAAGGTTTTTGGTGTCGAAACTAAGACCATGATGCCTAACATATCCGCCCGCAGCATAAGAGATCTTCGGCATTGCAGGTACATTGATTGCAGGAAGCGAAACACCCGCAAAAGCTTTTTGTATAGCAGGAAGAGGACTGTAGTTCAGGTAGTCAAGAAACGGTTTGAACATACTCGTCTTTTTGGCGTTGATTACATATTCTCCGTTTGACAGCATGGCAGGAATTGAGTCGCTTGTTCCTGTCCCTTCTCCAGAGACATATCCTCCACGAGAAAATCCGACAGCTGACATCACTGCACCTCCCCAAGTAATAGGATTGCCCGTTATAAGCCCGAGAGCTTTCAACACAAGCATTCGAGCAATAATTCGATTAATCTCATTGATCGCTTGTATTGCCATGTTTTTGAAAGACTGCTGCATGATCTTCGAGAAAGATCGACCCTCTATTATCAGTTGGCTAAACACGGTGCTAAAGCTATCAGCAATACTATTTGCCGTAGATTCAATTACGTGCTTCAAAAGACGAAACTCATCATTGAGAGCTCTAAGAAGGAACGACATTTCATCGGCAAAATCTCTGATAGAAAGCTTTTTCATTTCGTCATCAACCTCTGCAATTTTCAAAGCCAACTCATCTGATTTAAGTCCAAGCTCTCCCAACAATGCTTTATAGGAACCATGTATAACTTTTAAATTATTTAATTCTATTAGATCATAACGATACATCTGAGAGTATTGATCCCAAGCTTCGCGAAGCTCTTTCAACAGCAAATCTTGGTCTTGTTTCAGTTCTTCCTGGTGGCGAAGTGCAGCGTTTCTCTTCATGTTCAGAGCATCAGTATATTCTCTTGCCTCTTTTCCATATACACTTACCACCCAATCATAATACCCATCGACAATTATTTGAAGCTCTTGGTACGTCATAATACCAAGTGACTTTTTCTTCTCTGCAAAGCTTATCTCTGCCTCGTATTCTTCTCGTTTCAGACTGGATAGTTCATCATTAAGTCGCTCTTTTAACTGTTTCAAGTAGGCATTATAATCCTCTTGGGTTATAATGCCTTGACTCTGCGATAGCTCTATAATCTCTTTTTCAGTCTCATAATTTTCCCGTAAAATTGTTTCCTTTTCTTTTAGCTTTTTCAATAAATTCTCCAGATCTTTTTCGAGCTGGTCTTTATTGATCAACATGTCTTTAGGGTAAAAATCTACTTTTTCAGGTTTTTTAGCTGCAGCATTAGATAAAACACTTGAATAAGTCGCAATAAACTCATCGAGATCTGCTTGTGCAAGGTCTCTCTTTTTCTTCATCTTTTCATTGAGAGAGTCGATGCTTTTTAGTTGGTTTTCTATACTTTTTTCTGCACTTGCGACACTTTTGCTGGCCTGTTCAACAACTGGCACAAAGAGGTGCCTCAACCTGCCAGCATTTTGAAACTCTTTTTGTTTTTCGAAAAGCCACTCTTGCTTAATAATTAACTCTTCTTGTAGTTTGACAAGTTTATCGGCTTCCACTTTTGACTTTTTCACCCATGAGTAGTTGATGTCGCCGACTTTGTTGACAAAATCTTCTCTCTCAGCAAGTACTTTTTTTGTTGTTGCTTCCTTGATCAGCTCATCAGTAGCTTTCGCTACAGAGAGACGAAATTCATCATACTTAGCTGTTGCTAAGTCGATATTTCCAAGATAAGATCCGAACTGTGTATTGAGTTTTTCCACCACTGATTTCAGAGCCTCGTTAGACTCCACGCTTTCCCCATGCTTGAAACGCAAAGTCTCATATACACCAATCAATGCACGAAACTCAGCCTGCTGGGCAGATGTAGAGCTTGTTACTTTTTCCAGCTGTGATTTTACGGGAGTTATCGATCTAAGAAACTCCCCAATCGCATCTACACCTGCCTTGATTGTAGGCATTAGGTTCGCACCCATTGTCGCAGAGAAGTTCGTCCAGGCATCTCCCATTATGGCAACAGATCCTACATATGTATCTGCCAAAAGGTCAGTTGCACCTGCAATACCACTGGCAGAGTCCATGAAAGTCGAGATCATAGCCTCCCTAAACTCAGGGAGTGTGAGTTGCGTAAGATCTTCAATACCCTTGAACTCTGAAATCAGATTGAGCACACCTCTTCTTCTAAGGACTTCTGCAGCGCCTGCACCGCCAGCGAAAGCACGTCCGACCGCGTTCGCCGCTTCAACGACATCAATTCCCATGTAAGCAGCCAGGTCGGCAATGGGCTTGATCGTTTCCTCTGCATTCATCCCAAACGCTTTCAGTTGGGCACCAGCCTCGACTACACCAAGCATATTAAAAGGAGTAGACAGAGCAACTTGCCGGAAATACTCGAACACCTCAGTAGCCTTGTCTGCGTCTTGGTACAGATTCACGAGCCTGGTACGCATGAACTCAAAATCAGAAGCTGGCTGCACAAACTGTTGGACAGAGCTCTTGATGAGATCTATTGCCTGATGGATACCGTGCATAGCCAAGCCGAACTGAGAGATATTTGATTGTATTTTTCCAAACACTCCGCTGATAGAGCTTCCAAAGCTTTGGAACTGTGTTTTCGTTTCATCTACATTTGTCTCTATTTTTATACTATGAGGCTTTTCGCAGACGTTGAAAAGCTTTTCTACCTCGTTTTTACCTTGCAAATCTATGTTTATTTTAAGTTTTAAGTCTTGCATTTTTTTCCTTTACCTTGTAAAAAAGAGAGCTATTCGCCCTCTTTCATCACTTCTTCGTTGATTTTTTTCAGCACCCAAAGCACTTCATCAAGCTCCATATCATCAGGGCAAATCCCATTTTTCATCAGGCTGAAATTGATTTCATAAAAGAGATCCTCTACGCCTTCGCTGCTGTGAGGCTGATTCTTTTCACTATCTCCGAGCCCTTCAACGACTCCTTGATAGCATCGAAAAAACCCAGTATGACACGCTCCAACTCCAACAGACTATAGCTTTCTTCGAAGTCATCATCGAGGCCAGTCACGGTGCGACAAAACTCATTGACAACCTCGTGCTCAAACAGTTGATCTGCCAACTTTTGAAAATCAAATGTTGATTCGCCAGAGAATAGACCTTCAAGTCCTACTCTTTTCGCTATTTGGTACACCTTTTTTATCGTTTTAAAGTTTGTTTTATAGTTCATTTTTTACTCCTTTTTTAGTTTGGTACACTCTCAACTATCCCGTTTCTCTTAAATCGCACGGTTGTCTTTCCTCCGTCATAGAGGAAATACCATGATTGATCAACCATATCTTTCGGGTGTATCTCGGAGTCGAAAACCCCAATATATAGATCAGATCGAAGGAACTGTGTCTTGATGTTGTGAAATCCGAAGAAGAAATTAGATGGCGATGTCGGGAAAGTAGATGGCATATTCAACCCAAAAGAAGAGACGATTGAGAAAAACTTGTGCATATCAGAGGTCTCTTCGCCTCTGTATCTTGCGACAATATTGCCGTTCGAGACGGCACGTATCGCATAACTGCCTGGATTGAGATATAGCGGTGCTGCACCAAGAGAGACTTGGAACATTCCTGACTGTATCTGGTGAGCAGAAGTATGGTACAGGATGGCAGCCCCTGTTTCGTACCGATATACCTCGAGTTCAAGAATACCGTTTCCAACATCTTGTATCTCCATCATGAAAGCGGTGATGAGCATAGGCTTGAAGACCTGAACACAGATTCCCCCCGAGCCATAAGTATCATATACCGCTTCTTGATTTCCTACTGCGAATACCTCATCGACACTCAGTTTTGTGCTGTACCAGTCTTTTGGATCCGCAGTATCAGGGATTTTTACCCACATCCTATCCTATCCTTTCCATACGTACAGGGCTGACCCGAAGCGTATTATTTCGCCTTCATTGCCTGTGACTGGCAATGTTGTTTTCGAGGCTATCAGATCGTTTGTACCGAGCGTTACATCTGCAGAGAGCGCTTTCCCGTTGACTTTCCTGGTGGTATCCACCTTATTATTAAGTGCGGTTGTAAGATTTGTGATTTTCGATTGTGGAAGCGTAGGTATTCTATCTTCAACGAATGTACCCGATGTGATCTTCGATGCTGCCAGGTTTGGTATATCTGCTGCAGCAGGCGTCCAAGTGCTTGCTCTCGCACCTACATCGGAAGCTGCCAGCGTTACATCTGCAGAGAGCGCTTTCCCGTTGACTTTCCTGGTGGTATCCACCTTATTATTAAGTGCGGTTGTAAGATCTGTGATTTTCGATTGTGGCAGCGTAGGTATTCTATCTGCACCGAATGTACCCGATGTGATCTTCCCAGCTGCCAGGTTTGGTATATCCGCAGCCGCGAGCGAGCTTTTCAGCGCCAGAGACCCCAGGCCGTCAACTTTGGAATTCGGTACATTTTGCACCAATTTTTGGTTAGAATCGAGGGACGCAAGTCCTCCAGCTATGCCTATTTTCTCTTCGTCGAGAATTTCTTTCCATGCCATTTTATGCCTCCTCTTTCATCATTTCTTGTATTATCATAATAGCCCCTTCTGTCTGAAGGTTCCTTTTTGAGAGCTCTTTTCTTTGTTTTTTCAGCGCACTGTAGTTAGCTATAAGATTGTCGTATGTCTCTTCTATCTTGTCTTTTTTTTCATTCAGACTCCTTATATATATATAGTTTACTTTTTTTTTGGAATATCTGCCCATTGATAGGATTGGTAGGGAACTCACTACCACCCAGAAGGAGATTATTGTTTCTTATCCCAAGATCCTCTTTCTGGCGAATCTCGGTTTTTCGTATGAACCCTGCATCCATATCATTAGACAGGACTGGCGGAGTCTGATTTCCGAACAAGCTTTCCGCCGATATGTTCGACTTATTTTGTCTTTCTACGAGCTTCAACAGGTTCATTATTGGTTCTCCGATTGCAGTAGGGCTATCTTATGCGCCAGCGTATTTGAACTATGTAGTACATTCGCTAGCGATTGAAGAGCGTCCGTGTCTTGTGCGAACGCATTGACTATATTTTGGATTGTTAGTGTTTGCATGTAGTTTTTGACTTGTGTTTCAAAATCAGAATCTATGTGCTGAAACACGTGAGAATACTGTGCCTGTCTGTAAGACTTGCCAGAAAAAACCATTATTTTGATATGCAATTGTGCACCATTAGGTACTCCCAAAGCAGCCTCTGGAATATACAGAAAGCTCGAAGACGAAGAAGCGCTAAAAACTGTATAAGAATTGTACATTACCGCAACCATTATAGAAGAAACGACTATTGAAGGTTCGGTAGATATCGAAATACTTAATCCTCCAGGTCTATTAGAAATAGACGAGGTGATTTCTATACCTTCCAAGTCAGGCATCAATAGATCAAGTGTATTCTTTATTTCTGATATTCGGTCAGACATATCAGAAATATCCTCTTCTATTACGCCGATAGATGCATGATTATGATCGATGGAGGAATACTCATCGTCATGGTTGTGATCGATGGAGGAATACTCATCGTCATGGTTGTGATTAATAGGTGCATATCCAGAATGAGTATGTTCCGAGTCCGCTTTGCTTGATACCATAGCCAGTAAGGTATTCAAGGCAACTCGAAATTTTTCGCCCCATCCTGTTTCACCATCGCTTGGTAGGTTTAAACTCATATAAATCCTCCTTTAGTTTAGTATTGTATTCTCTATTGTACTGATATTCCATTTCATATTTTTTGTAATATTCTCCATTGAGGAGTTTATTTCGTAATATGGCAAGCTCTCGAGAGCAAAATCTATCTTCCCATCCAAATACCTTAGTTGAGAAGGATATGGTAGTTTTTCCTTTAATTTTCGCCACTGATAGCCAGAAAGAGTCTCCCAAGCTACCAAGAACTCTTCGCAACCCATAACCAAGTAAAAAAGAGACTCATACTCTGCAGAACTTGCCAAAATCGATATTTGTAACTTGTCTGTATAGTACTTTCCGTGTCGAAAGGGTTGGTTGGCGACAAAAGGATTTTCCTTTTCAAATACATATTTCACTTCTGGAGTTACCTCTATTGTTCCCTGAAACTCATACAATTCGTCGCCAACCTTGATTCGTATCATTATTAGCTCCCTGTCCCTATGCTCAATTTCTTATATTTTACCGCATCTGTGATTTTGTTGCATTTTCTTGTCGCCCTGAAAGTAATTTTCGAAGGTGTATCTCCTTCTACAACCGAAAGGCTGCCTTCGCTTGTTACAACAACCCCTGACAGTGCAAAAAATATGTCCTTTGCTTGATCTGGCACGAACAAAAAGGAATATACTTTTCGACCGAGATCGCCACAAAAATCAAGCATCTCATCTGTAATTGTTACGCTCACAAAATTGCCTTGCACCTCATACCCCAGACCAACAGTAGAGAAGTCAATCTCATATGTCTTTTCAGTCCAGCTTATATTAGATCCTGTATTGTCCATATCCCCAAACGGGAGGAAATCTCCCGAGCTGCCATATAATGCGGCAAGCGCTTCAAGGTCAGAAGGTATATCATCATCGCCGAATTCACCTTCGGCAATATAAATCCTACATTTCGCTGCAAGTATCGCGTTTACCTGGTGCTGGAATCCATTTGTATTCGTTATTTTTTTTAATGCCATTTTTTAATCTCCAAACTGTTGATCTAACTCGATCATTTTTTCTTTTCTGTCTTTACCAAATCCACCATACAATATTTCTGCGATGATCTCCACCGCAGCGTCATCAATCGTGTTTTCTGTTCGTTTTGCCAAGTCACGAAGGACCTTAATTATTAGGTCCAGAATTGCCTCATTAGGCAGTATAGTCATAATTATATGCAGTATCCATTTCATTGTACTTTTCATATATTCTCCTTTTTTTTTTCATGAGCTACCATCTTGGATAGCTCTATTGCACGTTTTCCTACTTGCTTAGCCCACAGAGAATCAAGCATCTCTTCCGATGCCTTGACATATTCTCCATTTTGCAGGAAACGAAGTGTTTTTTTGAAACCCAAAAGCCCTCCAATACCAAGATTGAAGCACATATCTACCAACACATATTGTATCGCTTTGGGCTGTTCTTTCCACCAGCTCATCTGTCTATCGAGGCTGTCCATGCAATCTCTGATATCGTTAGTGAGCATCATCGAGGCTTCCGCCTCGCTTATACCTCGAGCTTCCAAGTTACGACCATACCCTATAGTAAGTTTACCTGCACTGCATTTATAGGGCTTCAACACCAGCCCTTCATGCTTTTTTAACATGTTTTCAAGTTCTTTGATCAACGAAATCCTCCCATCTGCGACACGATCACCGATATTCCAGCTATCGCTAATATCAAGCGGTAGCCAGTCTCAAGAAGGCTCACCCATCCATTTCTCTTTTGAAGATTATCTCGATTATATTTTGCTATGTTTTTGAAAAAATAAGATGAGTCATCATGTTTCACGAAATTGTCGCAGGAGAAAAGAGTAAGCAGCTTATCAATTTGGCACTTCATATACTCGATTGTTGACTCAAGTTTCACAAGTCTCTCCGCATCATTTCTTTCCATGTTTCGTACTCTTATTAGCTTGTAGGATCTGCTGTAGTTTTGTCGCACACCATGACCACATAACTGTCTTCAAGTTTAGCATTTCCAAAGGTATTATAGGGGACATATCTGTCTGCATTCGCAAGGTCTTGCAAACTATAGTTTGTTTCTACTAATTGCTTTCCATACATATACGCCAACGACTGCAAGAATATGACAGGTGTAGAGTCGTTTTTCTTCGCAGTGGAGTTGATTTCGCCTTTTTTATCAACCATTGGAAGATGGTTGAGAAGAACTATGTCGAAGCCAAATGCTCGCCCAACAAAGCCTTCTACGATAGGCATATTGCTTGTTTTTCCTATCTTGTCAGCACTCACAAACTCAGCTATCTCCATTAGTTGAGATTCGTGCTCTGGACCTATAATACACACCCTGCCATGGAGCGGAGCATTCGCCTCGTTCAACGCCTTGCGAGCAGCAATGAAGTCTGCCTTTGTTATTGTGTCAGCTGCGGTGCTTGCAGCTGAAAAATCGACTATGTTCGCAGCCTTGACAGAACCAATAATGCCCTTCAAAATTTCCACATCCATGCTTTCCAAAATATGTTCTGCTGCTATTTTGGACTTCTCCTCCACTATTTTCACTGTAGTCTGATATGCAAGATCACGCTTGACTAAAAATGGATTACCAACCTTCTTATTCAAAAGAAGGTCTTTTGAACCAACAGCGTCGCCAGAAGGTGCATCGAATGCAGCTCCCACGGATACTACTTGACCATCGTCATTTTCCAAGTATGGAACGTGTATTGCCGCTTGCCCCTTTGTTGCATACTGAGACACGTTTGTTACGTACTTGAGAGCGTACGCTCTGGTCTCCAAAGCTCTTTTCATTGAGTTTAGTGTTTGGCCTGTAACTATATCGCCGTATATTGTGTTCGATGCTTGTGCCATTATCTATTTCCCTCCATCCATTGGTTTTTGAGCTCCTCGTATAGAGCTTGATTGTCTCTATATATTTCTTCTGCTTTTGCAGGGTTTTTCATGAGCATATCCCATGTGATTTCCTCTGTATCGCCAGCTATAATCTTTGTTTCTTTAGTCATTTTTTGAGGCTGTTTTCTTGCATTTTGGATATACTCATCCAGTAATGATTCGTCATGCTTCAAAAGAATTTCAGCAAATCCTTTTTGTCTTGGCGTAATGATCCCTTCCGCAACCGCTTGGTTTAGTTTAGCCTCATTGTTTGCACTTTTAAGTGCCTTATTTTCCTGCTCCATCGCCAACAATCTATCAATCTTGACGATTGCTTCCTCTCCGTTTTTGACGCCGAAGATCTTGTATAGATCCTGCATATTTTCCTCCTTTTTATTTGCCATTAGTGGCATGCTTTGCATCTCTACAAATTTCTTGTACTCTTCTTTTTCAGAAAAGTAGTCTGACCTGTACTTGTTTGTTATTTGCACTGCTTCAACGACTTCTGTGCATAGCCCATATGACTTTGCCTCTTCAGCCGTGAACCATGTTTCCTTCGACATTAATTCGCTAATTCTTTCCGTGCTCATGCCTGAAAAAGTACTATACGTATTCACCAACTGGCTTTTCAACTTGTCGAGAAGATCCGCTGTCTTCCTCATTTCCTCGCTATCTCCACATACGGAAGATATAGGGTTGTGAATCATCATCATGCTGTTTTTTGCCATCTTGATTGATTTGCCAGACATGGCAATCACCGATGCCATCGAGGCAGCAAGGCCCTCAACAACCACCTCTACATCAAGATTTCTCAAGACATTGTAGATCGCAAGCCCCTCAAATACTGACCCGCCTGGAGAATTGATTCGCAGTGTTATCGTACCTTTGATATCCTTGATCTGATCAATGAATCTCTTGGCACTAATGCCCCAGATCCCAATCTCGTCAAAAAGATATACATCTGCTCCGCCTCCACGGTTGTTTTCTATCTTGTACCAGTCCAACTTTACCTCCTTTCTAATTCTTTTCTAATTCTTTCTGGCGTCATTATAGCACAGATACTTTTTTTTATTCGTTTTTGTAGGTAAAATGCCCACAAAATGCGAACAAATTCTCATTCTGTGGTATAATGACGCCCGAAGAAGAAAGGAGAATATATGCTGGAAACACTGATGAACGACATTATCACAGCAATACAAGAAACAAAGCTCTTCAGGCAAATTGAACCATACGAAGGTCAATTCGACAATCTGGACGAATTTCTTGTGATGCCACCGTCATGCTTCATTGAGCTCTCTGGAGGTGCACCTGACAATGCACTCCAAAGAAAATCGATCATTGAAGTAGCATTATATATAACAACAAACCACATTAAGGGCAAAACAAACGCAGCAATGCTCAACGCTCTGGAGATGACAAAAAAAGCACTCAATCAAAAAAGATTGACAAACGGATATACACACTATCTTTCTTTCGATCGATTGGGTATATTCCCTGGCTTCTGCACATACCGAATGATGTTCAACTTCAAGGAGGACTTATGATATACACAACAATTTCCAAAATAAAAGACTCGCTTGGCGACAAAAAAGATATGATCATCGCAGATATCGACGACAACAGGCTCGCAGACATTATCGCCGACCAATCAGCTTATATTGACGGATATCTGCGAATCAGATACGACCTGCCTATAGACGAAAACAACCCAATACTGGAGAGAATTTGTCTTCTACTCTCAAAAACTGAAATATACAGACTTTTCGCCGCAAACGATATCCCAGAAACAGTGAAAGAGCAGGAAATACAAGCAAGAAAAGAACTTGAGAAGATTCAAAAAGGCGAAATTATTATAAAAAAAGACACAAATGCTGATGATGAAATCATCTCAAAGCCAACATATCACACGGAGTGGCTCTAAATGGAAAACAGAGCAATGCTGATGGCGATAGGTGCTAAAATAGACTCAAAAATCAAAAAAAGAATCAGAGAAAACAAGATTAAGCCTTCTGCAAACAAGCAAAATAACAAAGCAACCCTCGTAGAAACAGGCAACTTGCTCAGATCGATAACATACACTGTACGAGGAGACACCATCTATATTGGTACAAACGTAAAGTATGCAAGGATCCACCACGAAGGAGGTACTATCCGACCACAAAGAGCCAAATTCCTTGCAATACCGCTCACACCTGCAGCAAAAGTCAAGCGACCATTAGAATGGGAAAACACCTTTATCCAAAAAGGCATCATCTTTCATACTCTGAAAAACGGCAAGCTGGAAGCTTTATACAAGCTAAAAAAAAGCGTTGAAATACCTGCAAGACCATACATGTTCGTCGATAAGCAGGACATCGCTCAAATCGAAGAAATGGTTCGTAAATATGTAAAAAATATGAGGAGTAAATAAAATGGCATATACGCAAATAGAAAGAAATCACGCTGAAAACCTATACGTTATAGAAGGGAAAAGCATTAATGAAATAGGAAACATCATGAAAATCCCCATAAAAACACTCTACGCCTGGAGAAAAAAAGATGAGTGGGATCTCACAATAAAGACCTCTAGTGCAACTGGGCTTGCACTTGAACTCTCAAAAAGCATGTCAAACGAGCTAAAAAAGGCAATGGCAGAAGGGACTCTCAGCGATCCAAAAACAGCTGACGCCCTCTCGAAAATTGCTAAAATCGTAGAGAAAATACAACCAGAAAGAACCATGCTATCCAACATATACATTATGCTCGACGATGTAACAAAGATAATACACCATCTTAACGCACCCGAGCTCATGGCTCTCTGGCTGAAGCATATCAGAGAGATATCTGATGAACTTAGAAAGAAATATGCTTCTGGTGAAGTCAGATAATGAAATACAAAAAAATGACTGAGCAACAGTTCGAGAAAAAACTCGACCTGCTTATCAACTCGATAAAAAAAGAAGCGACTCCTTTCGTAGGAGACACAACAGAGCAAAACACAAGAGTAGCAAAAGCAAAAAACGACTTTTTTTTCTTTGCCAAAACTTATTTCCCTCACTACATTAGATCGCCTTTCGGCGATGGACATAGATTAATGCACCAAGAAACAGAAAAAAGAGGGCAAATAACAGCCATTGCTGGCTTCAGAGGCTTGGGAAAAACAACCCAATTAAGCATTATAAAGCCCATTTGGCTCGCCCTGAAAGAAGAGATCTATTTCAATACCAAGGTCGCCAAATCTGATGAAAAAGCAGCAGAACGAACTGCTGCAATAAGAGCAGAATTTCTTTTCAATCAGAGAATCATACAAGACTTTGGAGAACAGGTGAACCCTATGACTTCAATCTCCGATTTCACAACCAAGTCAGGCTGTCGTTTCCTCGCACTTGGATACAAATCAAGTATCCGTGGTGTCCTTCACATGACTCATAGACCAGACTATATCGATATTGACGACTTGGAAGATCATCAGTCTTTCAATGAACGCATCGCGAAAGAAAAGCTTCAATTCGTCACAGAAGAAGCATATGGTGCGATGGAAGATGCAAACGGATATCTGATCTGGCTTGGTAATCTAACACACCAGAAAAGTGCATTAAACCTATTCAAACGCTCCACAGAAAGCGGTGAGTTTGCAGGGAGAAAGATGCTCATAATCAAAATTGACGATGGTCATTTCAACCCAACATGGCATGAAAAACATACCAAAGACCAGCTGATCAAAATATATCAGACAGTTGGTCGATTTGGCTATGAGAGACATTACAGGATGAATCCCATAGTAGAAGGATTGAAGTTCAAAGAAGAATGGATCAAATACTATGATCCCAGAGAGTACCTTAACGCAAGGTTTGATAAAATCGTAACATACACTGATCCTTCTCTGGGGGAAAAGGCTACAAGCGATTACAAGGCGACCATGACAGTAGGTTTCATTGGAGGAAAATATGTTCTGCTAGAGCATCGCCTAAGAAAAGAATCAATTATTGACATGTTGAAGTACTTGTACGATGTTCATCATCGGTACAACTCGCATCTGTTCATGGAATCAAATTTCTGGCAAAAAATTCTCTGGGACTTCATTCCTAAGATGGCAGAGCAATACGGATATTTGCTTCCTGTGAGAGGAGTGGAAAACAGAGATACAAAAGCTCTCAGAATAGAACGCCTTGAGCCTTACTTCGAGTGGGGTTGGCTGCTTTTTCCAAACATAGTCAATGAAGAGCTTGAACTATTAAAAGACCAATTGCTTGGCTTCCCAAACTACCCAAACGATGACGGACCAGACGCATTAGCTGGTGCCATTAATGCACTAAGAATAAACACGCAAAAAGATACATACGAAAGCATTGAGTCTTCACTTGCCACACAGTTTTCTGATGTGTGGTAAATAAAAGGAGGAAATATGAATTTTTTAAAAAAACTTTTTCAGACTGACAATATTGCCAATCAGACAGGGAAGTCACTGCTTAGTGTATCCCAAATCGATCAACAAAAACCATTATGGGCAGCAAAAATTACACCTGGTGAGATAGCAACTGCTCTCAGCTTCGCACGTTCAGGAAAGCTCAAGCATCTTCTATCTTTATACGCAAACTTATATTCGCTTGATGACAATCTCGCTGGAGATACCGATGTCAGAGTGGAGTCAATCAAGTCTGCTACATGGACTCTACCAGAAAATCTTAGCAAAAAACAAACTGAGTTTTTCAACAATTTCTTAGATGAATTCTTTCCCACTCTCATCGACCAGGCGACAGACTTAAAGCTCACAGGTGCCCTTTTCAGGCAGATTATATATCGCCTGGAAAACGGATTATACACCGTCGACAAATTCATTAGCTATGAAAATCTTGATCTTCGAAATATCAATGGTGAACTTGTTTTGTATATTGACGAAGTACCTCAATCCTTAGATGATGCCAAATTTATTCGTTTTTTGCAGGATTACAGCGTTTACGAGTCGATAGTCAAGTACTATGCCTTCTTTTCCTTTTCGCTCAATAATTGGGCTTCTTATATTGAAATATATGGCAAACCTGTTCGCATTGGAAAATACAAGCCTGGCTCTTCAACAGAAGAAAAAAATATATTGAAACAAATGGTCAAAAATCTTGGAACAGATCTCGGAGCTGTAATCAGCGAAAACACCCTCATCGAGTTCGCGGACTTCAAAAATGCATCCGCAAACGCAAACCTGTATAGCGACCTACTTGACTTCTGCAAAAAAGCAGTGTCAAAAAGGATACTTGGACAAACTCTCACTACCAATACAGAAACAACAGGCTCATACGCACAAGCCAAAGTACATGACATGGTGAGACAAGATATCCTTCGAGCTGACTTACGAGACTGTGAAAAGTATGTTTCTTGGATATGCACTAAGCTGAACAACCTGAACTTCAACAACGATAGCATCAAAATCAAACTCTCTACAGCCCAAAACGTAGAGCTATCAAGCAGGATCGACATCGACGTCAAACTCAACAATATCATCGAAATCGACCCTGAGTATTGGTATCAAACATACAATATCCCGATCCCAAAAAATGGGGCAAAAGCAAAAGAAATCCAAACTATGCAATTCCCTATGTGGGGAAAAGCAAACAATACACCAGAGCCTGTTGAAAGTGGTTATTTCCAAAATGGAAACAACCACTCTATTATTAGGAAACTGAATAAAATAAGAGAGAAAATAAACAATGCCAAATCATACAATGAGATCAAAAATATCAAATACCCTGTTGAACTTTACCATGCCGTAGCAAGCGAAATGTATCAATCTGTGATGAATACATATACTGAAATTAGACTTGATTGCAAAAGTAATAGAAATATACAAAACAAAAAATACTTTGAGATTGATTGGACTCTGGAGGACATTGAAGCTCTTCACGCCTTCCGTGCGGAAACATTTATTGTAGCTGGTGTGTCCTCGCAAACGCTCATCGATATGATCAAAGAAGAAGCTGAAAAAGCATTCACACAAGGTACAACTTTTGACGATTTTAAGAGAACACTAAAGCTCAATGGATTCGAGCCAGAAAACCCATATCACCTCAGAACAAACTTCTACCAGGCAATCAATACCGCAAGAGCGGCTGCGGAGTGGAAGAACTACCAAACCACAAAAGAAATATTTCCATACTTAAGATACGTAACTATGGAAGATGAAGCTGTGAGAGATGAACACGCAGGTCTACACGGCATTGTCAGAGCGATTGACGATCCTTTTTGGCAAAAATACTATCCTCCCAACGATTGGGGATGTAGATGTTATGTCGAACCTGTTGCCGCCGATGAAGCGGCAGGCGATCCCAATTTCAATAAAATGCCGCCCACTGATTATCAGATAAAAGAAGAGTTTCAAAGGAATCCCGGAGAAGACAACTCTCTGTTTGGCTCTTGGCTTTCATGCGAAGATGCAAAAAACATAGCATCCTTCGAGCAAATTACGGCAAGATCAATAAGACTCTACATTCACAACTCAGGGCAAAGATACTGTTCTCAGATGTACGAAAAAACATATAAAGACCTCAATTTAAAAGAATGGCAGGATATGAAAGAACACAAACTCCCTGATCTTTTTCCTACTGATGGATTGTCAAAAGAAGAAATGCTCAAAGCATATAATGAGTATCTGGGAGACAGAACAATCCTAGACGCAACAAATACACCAATAAAGCTTAAATATGATAACAAGCTCGTTAATCCAAAATACGATAAATATAATGTGGCAAGACGAGTACAGCATATGTACTGTATTGAAGATGTTATCAAGGCTCCAGATGAAATTTGGCAGACAAATAAAAAAGAAGGAAGAGCATATTATTTTAAAAAGTATTCTAACAATGTTATAATTATGGCTGACTTTGTTAATGGCTCCTTAGAGTACTTCAACATATTTACTGCAAGGGATAGCTATATAAACAAACAAAGAAAGGGATTTATGATAAAAGCATAAAAAAAGAGAGGCTTTGCAGCCTCTCTCACAAATCTAAGTAAACCTTAGCCATTTACTCGTTTCCGCTTCGATCAAATGAGGGCTAAGCTCTCTCTCCACTTCTGATTAACAATTTAAACAATTCTTCTCTTTTGTCAACTTATATTTTTAAAATCATAAAAAAAGGCACCCGTAGGTGCCTTTTTGTTTTTGAAATGCCATCTTTTAGTGGTAGTCAACCATTAGTTGACAACCACTCTATACGTTTTTCCCATAGTAGATATCTTTCACTCGAGAGTATGAAAGATAAAACTGCTTCGCAGTCAATTCAAGCGATACTGTCAATGAAAATCCGTTTTTTGTAATGTACTCTTGAATCTGATTTCTAATCTTTTCGTCCCTTTCTTTTCTTTGTTTCACTTTGCCTCCAAAAAAAGTGCTTTTCAGCATAGTCATCGCCTGCTTGTTTTCCCATATATTTTTCGACTATACTGCGGTTCAGGCGAATTTGGCTCACTTCCAAGAGGAAGTACTTTCGGAGGGCACAGTTTCGTTTTTCACTTCTGGTGCATATATTGAGCTCACATCGTGGAACACTGCACCCTACGCATGCCTGAGTTTGCTTGTATTTGTCGATTTTTCCCCTCCTTCTATATTGCCACAGAGAAATTGACCTTTTCGGCCACTTTCCAATATGTTACGATTATCTTTTTTTCAGCAACTCTTGCCATCATAGATCGTATTACCTGTGTCGGCACTATATCTGCTTCCATTATCTCCTCTATCTCGCCATCTTCTACACTGCGATAGATTTTGACCACATCTTGTGCAATCTCTACTGTGACGTCTCCATCCTGAAATACAATGGAGTTCTCTTTCATTGAGCTCGCTGTATATCCGCTGCAATATCCCTTCAGCTCTACCTCTGGATGCTCGAATAAGACGTTTTTTTTCATAATCTCGTCATACATATTGAACTTACCCATCTTGTTGTTCCTCCCATACCTCTACAGCTGAAAAATTAAGAGATATTGTCTCCCACTTGCCACGTGCATCATCTCGAACACGAAAGTTGATGTACTCCTTGCTACCTACGGTCATTAGAGAATCGTCGATTAACTTCATCGCCTCGTTCCACTCCTCATCGTCGAATTTGAGTTTTCTTAAATCGAGGATCTGCTTTGTATCGACAGTGCCTGATTTGTCCACGTTGAACGCCCTCATCACAAGAGCTCGTAGCTCATGCTTTGCGTTTTTTGACCATTTTTCCAAGCACTTATCTATTTTGCTTTTTGCGATGTTGAGTCGCTCGTCAAAAGCTATTCTCTGCTGAACCTTCACGTCGACCATCTTGGTTTGAGGAAAGTTCATTAAAGCAGCATTTCCTCGCCATTTTTCGCTGTACTGGTCGGCTACGCTCTCCAAGTATTCTCCTACCAGGTCCACAACTTGCCGCTTGAGTTTTCTTAGCACTTTCTGGTGAAAGAGCACCATGCCAAGAACTCTCTCAACCATCATATGTCGATCGAGATCAATGGGATCAATATACTTCACAGGTACTGAATGTCCATCTCCATCCAGGAGAAATGTTGTTTTTTTGTTCATCTTTATATCCTTTCTTGTTCAGTGCCTCCGCACTGTAGTTTTCATTTACTCATCATCTCCATTACTACAGCATTCGATGTTCTTAGGTTTTCAAGTGCAGTGTAATGCTGCCCCTGTAGGACGTTATAGAGGTGATTCAACGCCTCGTATTTTTGTCGAACATCTGTTAATTCTTCGTCCTTCTGTAGTTTTTCTACCATTACATCTAACAGTTTGTGATCAAGTTCTTTTGATCGTCCCTTGTAGAATTCCATTTCATTCTTCGCTCTGCCAATTTCTTTTTGATAGCTACGATATAAGATATACAACATTGTATATCCCACTATCACGATCAATAGCCCAATCCATGTCATATTAGTCATATTGCCTCCACTATTTTTATTTCTTTTCGGACTGCTTTTTCAGCCCTTGCATCTTCAACCTCTTTAATCGCGTTTCTCTGTCTTCTAATAGTTCTTGTCTGTCGTGTGATAATTCTTCTCTGCCAAACAATTAAGCTTATAAGTACGATAGATATTAGTGCTGTTGTCATTTTGTCTCCTTTTTTGCGGAGCAAAATAGGCGTACATAATCAAAAACCTCATATAGCTCCTTGAGTGTCAGGTCTCGGAGTGATTCTCCATAGCCCCATATTTTCATTGCATCGTGCATATCAGAATATGTGAATCCGTTTGCTGTCCAAAGCCCCATTATGTTTTTTCTAAGCTTTTTGCCTTTTGCCGCTTGTTGCGCTGCCCTGTTCTTTGCGGCGTACTTGCGAAGCATCGATATTACTCTTCTTCGCTCTGATTCGTTGAGAAGGTTCCAGTGGCTCTTTCTGAAGTTTTTGACAAGAAAACCCTGAAGACCTTTTTCATCCCAGCCTGCATCTTTCATCAGGCTGTGCATGTACAATCCTTGCTCGTCATATTGAGCTTCTTTGCAATAGTTCATTTTGACTCCTATCCGATGAGCGTCTTGTACTCTTCTTCGCTCATCGACAATACACTGTTTTCATATTGTGTCCCGTACTTGATCCTAAGATCTTCTACAGGCATTTCATCGAATGTGGTTCTCTTTCTGCGTTCTTTTTTTTGTCTGGTGTTCTTGGTCTGGGTGCCTTCCCTAATGGAATCCACCGATATAGCTTCGGACGGTTTGATGCACATACTCGCTCTATCTCGCCATCTTCGAGCATCTTCTGAAAGACCCAGTGCACACTGGGTCTTGACAAGTTTGTATTATCTGCCACTTCTGCTATGGAAAACGGCTTGCGAATTTGAATACAATATCGTTTGATTGTCTCTTCGTTACTGCTCATTATCACTCCTTAGTGCTGAAGTGCTGATGACGATGTCTTTGACACCTATAGTGTTTAAGCCGTTCATTATTGCGATTTGCTCCATTTCTTTGATGAGCACTTCAAGGTGATGCAGGCTCCCGTTAGCCCTTTGAACGAGCATTGCTGCGACCTCCTTGTCGCACTGGATCTCCATTGTCTTGGAGATGATTGTTATCATGTCTTCCTTCGATGCGATGTCGAACTCGCAAAAGTTTGAGCAACGGTTGAAAAAGTGGCTATTGTATTTTTCTAAACGCTTCTTTGTGTCTTCTTCTCCTATCATTATGATCTTCGCATCTGCTATGTCGCGGAAGTCTCGGATCAGCTCTATTATTTGCCATTTTCTGTGTTGTATTGCGAGGTTTATCTCATCGATTACAAAAATTAATGGCGTTCCACTATTAGTTTGCTCTCTTTGATAAGCGACATCTTGAAAGAGGTCAATGACCGCCTTGGCCATAGCTGCTCCATCACCTTTGATGGAGTTCTCTCTGCCTGAGTACTCATATGAGAGGCTTCGATATATCTCTCGCAAAAAGCTTTTTGGCGTTTCCATGGTTTCGATTCTATAGTAGCCCCAGCCTTGTGGGGCGAAGTTTTTCTTGGCGTAATGACTCTTGCCTGTACCTGGATGACCATATATGAGGGTCATATCCGCACCTTTTTTCATCTGCATACGACGAACCATATTGTTCGCCTTTTTTACATTTGTGGTTTCAATTAGAATGCTTTTCACATCTACCTCCAGATAGTTTTTTTGTTTATTCTATTATTAATGATTTACTGTCTTTAACACTCTATGCGTCTGTAAAGGGATCACCTAATTACTGAATGCCAAGCTTGCGGAAGGCTTCTTCCAGATCCTTCTGGGTATATTCTTGTTCTTCTTCTTCTCTGTTTTTTTGGATCTGGGCTTTTTGTGTCGCTTCCCATTCCGCAGCTTCAATTGCTTCTTGTGCTCTTCTTGCTGCTGCAGCCATTTTTTCTCGTTCCTGGTCTGCAATTGCTTTTTCTTGTATTTCTTCCCATTGTGCATCAGTAATTTCGACACTTATCTGTTTTTTATTTTCTCTGCGTATCGAACGACGCCCCTCAAGGCTTATCTTGTCGTCTTTTCGCAATTCTTGTAGTCTGTTTTGCTCTTCTAATGTATTACTTGCCATTTCATCGAGTGCTCTTTGTTTGGCTCTAATACTCCCTGTACCTATATGCTCTTGCATCGCAAGATATGCTAATTTGCCTTCTTTTTCACGACGGCGCGTATCAGCCAAAGCTTCCATGTCATCGCCAACTTGTAGTCCAGGCATGACCATTTTTGCCCTTTCTGGCAGCATCTCACCATGCTCTGATCCTACCAGAAGAGATCCAATATTCTTTTCATCGTACCAATACTTGATGCGACGACCATTTAAGACCAAAAACATTGGATGGCTGTAGTAGATTCCGTTGACCAATACCTCTCCACGTGATACTGTGGAGATTTGGGGATATGGATCTCTTATCAATCTGTCTGCATCATATCGAGACAGTTTTTTCAGCGAAAGCTCTTCAAATACCTCGAGTGGACTCATTTTCTCGCCAACTGCATTTCTTAATACAGGACGTTTTTCATTGTTCCACTCCGCCACAAAAAGCCCAAATAAACGGTCATATTCCTCCCAAGTGGGGATAGCTTTACCGTATTTCCTAAGAAGCGCTTGGTTTGTTTTTCTTAGCTCTTCGTGTCGTGTTTCGATTTTATTGCCGATCCATACTGGAAAAGCTTTTTCATATCGAGAGACACAAAAGCCCCAGAATGGCTCTATCATCTTCGACTCTGCATTGCCTGGTATCGTGAAACTATAGTTGATTCCCAAATTACGATAGAGTCCCATGTCCCCTTTGATTATCATTTCTATGGCTTTTGTCTTCGCTTTGCTATTACCTCGCTGCCCAGCAAATTCGTGTGGGCAATGATCTGTATTCTTATACGAACTGCCATTGTCAATTCGTATTGATGATGGAATGCCCCAGTTTTCAAGTGCATCGCGCAAAGAGGTACGCACTGAATTTGGAGTCTCTGCTACTGTCATGCAATAGCCAACGATCATTCCCGTTGCTATGTCATACCATACTACTACTATAGGTCGCACAAGAAATCTGAAGGATGGACGATGCGCATAGAAGGGACTCAATATCAAGTTGTTCATCTTGTGTCCATCTGACTCGTATATGTCGCCTGGTGCTGCATTGTTGATGCGATGTACATGAGGCCGTACTGTATCCTTCCATGCTTTTTTGCCTTTGCTTATGCTCATTGCAACGTCATCTTGACGTGCTTTTGCCACTATTGACGATACCGCTCGCAATGAAAGAGGCATCTCTTTTCCTACGTACGCTTTCTCACGTTCAATTAATCTGTATATTTCTGTCGCATGTAGATTTCTAAAATCCCATGCCATCTTTTTTACTTGATCTCTGAATGCTTTTGATGTTTCTTTAGGTCTTCCTATAGAAGTGCTTATTTGTCGTTTATCGGCTAAAACCAAAGGTAGTTCTGGGTCCCCTGCGTCTCTATATGCTTTTTCCCAACGTCTAAGTGTTTGAATTGATACTTTTCCGAGTAGTCTCATCTCAGGTTCACACTCTTCCAAGAAATTTAGCCTTTCGACCAATCTCTCTGTCGCTTTTACAAGACTTATTTTATTGTTTTTTGCTTCTTGTCGAGCAGATCTATAAGCACGTACAAGAGCGAGTCTTGCCCACGCTATTTCTTTGGCATCGAAAGAAAGCATTGCAAATTCTTTTTCTTCGTCGCTCTTTGTTATTTCCGCTATTGCTATGCTTTTATTCTCTATTTCGAGGCTGTCAAGCTTGATCATTGTTTGAGGTTTTCCTATTAGATCTGGTTGGCTTATAGCAAGGACTTCTCCGTTATTTATCTTGCGATATAGTGTTCGCTTGCTCACACCTGCCAAACTTGTAGCAGATTCGAGCGGAACCCAACCATCTACTGGTTGGGGTTCTTCGCTCGGCTGCTCAGCTTCTTTCACTTCCAAATCTGCCACTATATATATAAGGAGTGTTTTTGTCTTTCCATTATGATTGTTGTCAAATAATTCGTACTTCGTTTCATACTCGCCTGATTTGATGCGACGACGTATGGTTTTTGTCGTTACTTCAAGCTTTTTAGCAGCTTCTTTGACAGTCAGCCACATACAATCTCCCTTATTTTTTGGCATGTTTCGGCAGAGAGCTTTTCTACTGACTCTGTTTCAAGATAAGAAACAGCTCTTTGGGATGTCTTTGTTAATGCGCCGAGTTCCGCTTGTGTCAGTCTGTTGATCGCTCTGTAGACTCTTGCTTTTTCAGCTATTTTCAATTTTTCATCTTTTTTCATTGACAAACCCTCTTTTATTTCTAATATAGAAACAACATTATAAGTCTTATTATATTTGTCAAGATAAATTTTATTGAAATCGTATATTTTTATTAGATTAGGAGATATTAATGAAAACAGGAGACAGGTTAAAGGAAATTAGGAGAAAGCTAAAGCTTAGTCAAATAGCGTTTTCAGACTCTATAGGTGTTACGCAGCCTGCTATATCATTAATGGAAAAAAATGCGTCAGCACCGTCAGCTGAAGTACTCAATAATATTCGAAAAACATATAATATTGATCTAAATTGGCTTTTGTCTGGGCAAGGTGAAATGTTCTTGACAAAAATAGAAGAAAAAAGCACTATCGAGACTCGGCTTATACAAAGTCGAGATGAGCTTCAAAATCAAATAAATCAATTAAAAAAAAGCATTGCTGAGCTTGAAACTGCATATTCGCAAGAAAAAGAATATAGCCGCCAGCTTAATCAAGAACTTGCTCAGTGCATGAAAGACCTGGTATCGACGCAGAAACTGATCATTGACCTACAAAAAAGGTAGTCAGATATAATCATTTTTTTAAACACCTTTTTCGCACGAATGATCTAATTGTAAACTTTGTTTACAATTTGCAAAAACTGTCAACAATATTTACACCTAAATTTATGATAAAAAAGTCGATATTTGACAAAAAAATGTCCATGTGATAAATGTCCATGTGATAAACCAAATGTCCATGTGATACTTTCTTTTATTTATCAATACTTTACGAGCACGAAACTGCAATAATGTCCATGTGATAAACCAAATGTCCATGTGATACTTTCTT
>Ga0265293_10004633_pt1 | contig 24029 bp, 10 predicted proteins | sample Munlanlewell138R_FD_192505 | JGI IMG/M metagenome (GOLD analysis project Ga0265293, IMG submission 192505) | Leachate microbial communities from a municipal landfill in Southern Ontario, Canada - Leachate well 138R | ecosystem: Engineered > Solid waste > Landfill > Unclassified | place: Canada... | reverse complement strand
ATTCTACAGTAGTATTTTTAAGCGAAGAGCCTGATTCACGTTCGGTATAACACAAAATTGTTTTTTGGTCATTTAAAGGGAAAAAATTGGCATTATTTTGGGCATATCCCCAGAAAGAAATAATAGAAAAAACAATATATACTAAATATTTTCGCATCATATAATTTGCTTTATAACCGCCTATTATCTTATTCACACATAAAAAAAATCATAGTACCACATCACGAAACGTAAAAAATACACATTTAATATATGTAAACGCAAAAATTACAGTTTACGTTTCACTTCTTTCTCTTCGTATGCTTCAACAATATCGCCAATTTGAATATCATTATAATTTGCAATATTTAAACCACATTCAAAGCCACGTCCTACTTCTTTCACATCATCTTTAAATCGTTTTAACGAACCCAAATCGCCAGAAGTTATTACAATTCCATCACGAATTAAGCGAATTTTAGAATTTCTAAACACTTTACCATCTATTACAAAACAGCCAGCAATAGTACCCACTTTTGGTATTTTAAATGTTTCACGAATTTCAGCAGTTCCTGTAATTTCTTCTTTTATTTCAGGCGAAAGCATTCCCGACATTGCATCTTTAACCTCATCAATTGCATCATAAATAATTGAATATAATCGAATATCAATACCCTCTTTTTCTGCCAATTTACGAGCTGCAAGCGATGGTCTTACTTGGAAACCGATAATAATTGCATCTGATGCAGATGCAAGTAATACGTCAGATTCAGATATTTGTCCAACAGCTTTATGTTTAACATTTACAACAATTTCTTCGGTAGAAAGTTTTATGAGCGAATCTGCAATTGCTTCAATTGAGCCATCAACATCACCTTTAATAATTATATTTAACTCTTGGAAATTTCCAATTGCGATACGTCTTCCAATTTCGTCAAGAGTAATATGTTTTTGCGTTTTCAGGTCTTGTTCTCGTTGCAATCGCTCTCGTTTATTTGCAATATCGCGAGCATCTTTTTCTGAATTTAAAATATGGAATTTATCACCAGCTTGCGGAGCGCCATTAAGTCCTAAGATAGTAGCTGGAGATGCTGGTCCTACTTCTGTAATACGTTGATTTCTTTCATTAAACATAGCTTTAATTTTCCCCGTATGCATTCCAGCAAGAATAATATCTCCGACACGGAGTGTTCCGGCACTTACAAGTACAGTAGAAACATATCCTCGTCCTTTATCCAATTCAGATTCTATCACTGTTCCCACAGCTTTTTTATTAGGATTTACTTTTAACTCGAGTAATTCTGCTTCGAGTAAAACTTTTTCCATTAATTCATTTACATTTTTTCCGAATTTAGCAGATATTTCTTGTGATTGATATTTTCCTCCCCACTCTTCTACTAAATAATTCATATTTGCTAATTGTTCGCGAATTTTATCAGGATTAGCATTTTCTTTATCAACTTTATTTATAGCAAACACAATGGGCACACCTGCAGCAGCGGCATGATTGATTGCTTCAACCGTTTGCGGCATCACACTATCATCAGCAGCGATTACAATAATCACAATATCGGTAACTTGAGCACCACGAGCTCGCATAGCAGTAAATGCCTCGTGACCTGGGGTATCTAAAAACGTAATTTTTTTATTATCGCCTAAGCTCACACTATACGCACCAACATGCTGCGTTATTCCTCCAGCCTCACCTGCAATAACATTTGTTTTTCGTACATAATCTAAAAGTGATGTTTTACCGTGGTCAACATGTCCCATAATTGTAACAATAGGTGGGCATGGGACAAGGTCTTCAGGATTATCCTCTTCTTCAAGAATTCCCTCTTGAATATCGGCACTTACAAACTCCACTTCAAATCCAAATTCTTCGGCAACAAGCACAATAGTTTCGGCATCTAATCTTTGGTTTAATGAAATAAACAATCCAATACTCATACATGCAGAAATAATTTGTCCTGCATCAATATTCATCATGGTAGAGAGGTCATTTGCCGAAATAAACTCTGTTACCTTCAAGATTTTTTCTTCGAGTAATTGTTTTTCTTCTTCACTTTCCATTTCTTGACGAACGGCATCGCGTTTATCTCTTCTATATTTAGCCGATTTACTTTTTCTTCCGCTCATACTTGCCATAGTATCTTTAATTTGGCGGTCTATTTCTTCGGTAGAAAGTTCTGGCGTTACTCTTCCTTTTTTAGGTTTTCTAACTACTGTTTTTTCACTTAGTTCTTGTGCATATTCAATTGATACGCCTTTCGGTGGCAATTCAATTTTTCCTTTTTTTATGCGTTTTCTTCGTTTTTTCTCTTTTCCGTCAAAATCGTTATCATCAAGATGTATTTGTCCGACAATAGTAGGTTCTTTAATTTTTTTAACTTGAGGTGAAAACAACTCATCTTTTTTAGTTGTTTTAGAAGCTACTGGTTTTTCCTCACTTTTTTCTGGCTCTACAGCCTGTGTTTTTTTATTTTTTCGCTCTAAACGTTCTTTTTCTTTTTCTTTTTTAGATTTTTTATCGGGTCTCATTTTTTGATTTAAAGCATCTAAATCAATTTGACCAACAACACGTACATTATTTTCTATTTCATTTTTTGAAGAAACAAAGATTTCTTCTTCAGGTATTTCTTCTTTTTTTGTTTCAACAAGAGGTTCTACTTGCGTTTTTTGAGTTTCAGTTTTTTTCTCTACTTTTTTTATTTCTGTTGATTTTGGTTTTGGTGCTGGCTTTGGTTTTGGTTTTGATATTTTTTGCTCTTCAACATTTTTCTTTTTTGAAGGACGAGTTCCAGGCAATTCATCAACATCGACTTTTCCAACAATTGTAACCCCCATTTTAACTTGTGGTTTTTCTTCTATCTTTTCTATTTCTGGAACTTCTTCAACAACATCTTCAATAACAACCACTTCTTGTTTTTTTCTACTTTCCGCTAAATCAATTTTTTTTGATTGTTTTTTTATAGAACTTTCTGTACTAAATTCTTTTTCAAGTAGTTCGTAAAGTTCATCCGGAATTTTAGTATTAGGGCTGGAATCAATTTCATGCCCCTTACTTAAAAGAAAATCAACAATAGTTGAAACTCCCACATTAAACTCTGTGATAACTTTATTTAATCGTTTAGCCATAGTACCTTATTATATAAATGCTCGTATTGAAACAAAAGTAGTAACTATTATACAGTTATTCGAATTCTGATTTAAGTATTTTAATAATTTCTTCTATTGTTTCTTCTTCTAAATCTGTTCGTTTTATTAAATCTTCCACACTTAATTTAAGAATACTTTTTGCGGTATCGCATCCAATTTTCTTAAATTCCTCAATAATCCACGGTTCAATTTCATCTGAAAATTCTTCAAGATTCACATCTTCTTCTTCTTCAATATTATCTCGATATATATCTATGCTGTAGCCAGTTATTTGACTTGCTAATTTAATATTTGTACCACCTTTTCCAATTGCCAGCGATACTTGATCGGGTTTCATAAACACATCAGCTTTAAAATTTGCTTCATCAAGCACAATAGAACTAATTCGTGCTGGATTAAGCGCGCGTTGAATAAATAGTTGAGGATTTGTAGTATAATTAATCACATCAATATTTTCATTTTTCAATTCTCGCACAATACCGTGAATACGAGAACCTTTCATGCCCACACATGCTCCTACGGGGTCAACACGTTCGTCATATGATTCTACTGCAATTTTAGCTTTTTCGCCAGGGATTCGTACAATTTTTTTAATTGTAATAAGTCCATCAAAAATTTCAGGTACTTCAAGTTCAAACAAACGCTCTAAAAAGTATATAGAAGTACGAGAAATAATAACTAATGGATTATTATTTTTCATTTCCACACGTGCTACAACACCTTTTACTGTATCACCTTTTCTAAAATAATCAGAAGGTATTTGTTCTGTTTTTGGTAAAATTAGTTCATTTCCTTCGTCATCAAGAATTAAAATTTCTTTTTTCCACACTTGATATACTTCTCCGGTAACAATTTCACCTATTTGATCTTTATATTTATTATATACATTATTTTTTTCAAGATCCATAATTCTTGAAACAAGATTTTGACGAATTGAAAGCACTTCTCGTCTTCCAAAGTCTTCAAGTTTTACTTCATTTGTAACATCTTCACCTATTTCATAGTCTTCATCAATTTTTTTAGCATCGGTTAAAGATATTTGATGCGTAGTATTAACCAAATCTTTATCGGCAACAACTTCACGATTGTGCCATATTTCAAAATCGCCTTTATCAACATTTATAATAATATCAAAACTATCTTGAATTTCTTCATCTTCTTCAATACTGAATTTTCTTTTTAACATACTACGAAACACGTCTTCTAATATATGCATCATAGTAAGACGATTAATGTTTTTTAGTTCTTTAAACTCTGAAAAGGTTTCAACTAAATTTTGATGTTCTATTCTCATTTCACGTGAATATTAAAATATATAATTATTTTATTTTTATAACCAATGTAGTTTGTTTAATGTCGGCAAAAGGAATTTCTTGCACACATTCTTCTTTTTTCTTTTTTCCTTTTGGACCTGTTTTTACAAGTTGTGTATATGCAAGCACAATGCTTGTATCGTTTACTTTTTGCAAAACACCTGTTATTTTTTTATTATCATTTGTTTGTACACATACTTCTTTTGAAATATGTTTTATGTATTGTTTATGCATTTTAAATGGCGCAGAAATCCCAGCAGACGATACTTCTAACTGATAATCCTCTTCATCTCTATCAAGTTTTGATTCTATATAGCGACTTAATTGTACGCAGGTATCAATATCAACCCCTTGCAATGAATCAATAGAAATTTGAATGCAATTTGAAGACGACAGATGTAAGTCAACAAGAAATAATTCTGTATCCGCAATAAATTCATCAATTAATATTTGTATTTTTTCTTTTGATATCATATTCTTAGTTTCTATAAAAAATTAGGGGACTTGTGTCCCCTAAATTTTAAACCAACCATTAAAACGTGTCAAAAGTAAAAAAAAATACTGTATTGGCAAAAAAACTTACACTTTTTATTTAATTTCGCCTTAAACTAATCTTTATTTTAGCAGTAAAAATCAATATATTACAAAAAACATGAAAGTTTTTATTGTTTTAAAGTGTATTTTTGATTTTCAAACACGAATACAATTTTAATAATACATTATATATGAAACATGTTTTTGCTATTCTTTTTATATTATTCACAACTCAATGTACATTGAATGCACAGAGTTTTTTTCCGATTCAATTAACAGTTTTAGGGTTTCCAAATCAAGAAATTTATATTGCACAAATCTCTGGCGATCATTATCGTATAACCGACACGCTTTTGTCTGATTCGCAAGGAATTTTTGAATGTTCATTTGATGCTTCGTATTCGGTAGGTATGTATGTGTTTTTATTTCCACAATTTCAAAACACTGAAATTGATTTTATTTTTAATAAAGAGGCGGTTTCATTTAAAACCAATATTGGTAATATTCACTCTAATTTACAAATAGTTTCGTCTGTAGAAAATACACTTTTATATTCTTTTCGCACGCATTATGTTAATTTTTTAAATGACATTGCATTATTGGAACAAATCTATGATTCGTACTCTGACGATGCTTTTAAAAAGAATACACATGCAGAATACACAAAAAAAATAAAGCATGATGAAGAATTTGTTTCATTATTATTAAAAAATCATCATCATACGTTTGCTGCTCAATTAATAAAATCATCACGTATCCCACACAGTCCACAACTTGTAAGCGCACAGGAACGGCACGAATATGCAAAACAGAATTTTTTACATGCAGTTAATTTTGCCGATACGCTTTTATGTAATTCCACTGTTTTTACAGAAAAGGCAATTAAATATCTTTCGTTGTATGCAAAAGAACGAACTCGTTCAAATCCACACGCAGCACTAAAACAAGCCGTTGATATTATTTTAGCAAAAGCACATGTACACCCAACAACATATTCGTTTATAGTAAATTATTTACTCGACGGATTTGAAACAATGGGTGATACTGAAATGCTTATGTATATATCATCTCTCTATATTTCTGAATCGCAATGCGAACATTCTGAATCAACAACAACACTTGAACGCAAAGCTTTACAAAATGTTCATTATACTATAGGTTCAGCCGTTCCAGCATATAGTGCACAAACTATATCAGGCACTACCATACATTCAACACTATCGAAAGATGCAATAGAAATACTTGTATTTTGGGCTACATGGTGCGGGCACTGCACAGAATTAACACCAAAAATTGCAACATTATATGCAAAAAATCCGAATGTTAATTACTCTTTAACTTTTATTTCTCTTGACACCGAAGAAGCTGTTTTTTCGTCATTTCTTTCAGAGCATCAGCATCTTGCTAATAGCAATAATGTTTTTGATTCAAAAGGTTGGGATAGTAAGTTAGCAGAAGATTTTTATGTATATGCAAGTCCTACTATTTTTATTATTAAAAACGGTATAATTGTAGCAAAACCTATTGACTACGAAAGCTATACAAACGCACTATTACAATTAGGAATATTATAATGACATTTATTAAACACTATTGGAAAAGTATATTGTGGGTTACAGGAATTTTATATGCAAGTTTTACTCCTACTTCGAGTATTGATGAGCGATTGTATTTTTTCAAACACCAAGATAAAATCATACATATTGGTATGTATTTCGGCTTATCTTTTTTAGTAGCTTCTGATATTTTTACATCAACACAATTACAAGCACGTTCATATATCATTCTCTTTGTGTTAATTGTACTATTTAGTAGTTGTATTGAAATACTACAACCTATTATATCAAACAGAAGTAATGATATAGGTGATATTGTTGCAAATGGAATTGGAACTTTTGCAGGGCTGTTTATATTTTATATAAAAAAAAGGTAGAATGTATGTTCTACCTTTTTTTTACATTTATCGTATTAGCATAACAGAGCCATAGGTATTATACCCTCCTCTACCATTAGGAATTCCTTTCCATTTTTGTCCGTCCATAAAATTAGCTTCTATTTTCCAGATATACATATCTGATTTTAAAGGTTTACCATTATATGTTCCATTCCATGAGCCAACAAAATTTCCATCTTCAACTTCATCAGAATACCATACAAGGTTACCCCAAACATCATACACCCAAACTTCCATAGCATTAAGGTTAAATCCTTTTGGTTGGAAATATCGCACTCCATGAGCAGGGTTCATAGGAGCAAAAGCATTTGGCACATGCAAACCTGTTTGAATTTTCACAAAAATATTATCAGAATATGAACTTTTACAACCAAAACTATTAATCGCCATAACATTTACAACCCAATCTCCCCACTGATAGCCACCTACTCTGAGATATGGATTATTAATATTTTCATAGGTAATTAATGAATCTATTTCTTGTAAATTAGTAAGATTTTTTCCAAAATTCCATGCAAGATCATACGTAATAATGTCTCGTTCGAGTTCGCCAAATTCATTTATAGCCCATATAGAATCTTGAATAGTGCTATCTCTAAATTCAACCACATTTTGAGCACCGGGTAACGTCCATGTAAAATATGGTTCTGGATACGGTGCAGTTTTCACAACAATCATTGCCGAATCAATACATAAACCGCGAGTTATTTCGGTTACGCGAATTGTATCATATCCCGGATTTGACCAGTCAACATAGCGTGCATTTTTATAGCTATCATCTTTTACATACATAGTTTGTTCATTCGTAATGTTCCAAATGTATTCACTACCTTCAACAAAATGTGTATAGTATCTAACTTCACTATCAAACGCACACACAGAATCACGTCCATATATAGTTGGATTTGCAGCAGGGAATACTTCTAAAGGATATTCTACTACTTGACTTCTACATCCTGTTTTAGCGTCAAAATCAACTAATTCAAATCGATATATACCTGGGGTCAATTCTGCATTATCAAAAATATATGTTGTACTATTTGCCATAATTTCGGGTTCACTATCAAGAGCTTTCCACAAAATTTTCGGGCTACCCACAGCCTGTAATGGTTGAATATTTTCACCCTGACAAATAGTTTTGTTTATTACTATTGGTTGACGTGCAAAATTGTTAACCGTGTAGGTATGTGTTGCAAAATCACTCACACAATACTTTGCAAGTCGCTCATTAGCAAGCACTCTATACTGAACTCTAACATCATATTTTCCAGCTTGCGTAAAATAATCATCAAGTTCAACTTCTACCGTCTGTGATTCTACATTAAACGTAGCTTGTGGGCTATTCCATAATATATTATCTTTAGCATGAGCTATTGCTGGCGTTACTTCAGCTTGTAAAGTTGGACCTTCATCATATATACATTTTTGAGACTCTCCTATTAAAGTAATTTGAGGTTTTGGTATTACTTGTAAAACAAACGAACTCGTATCACTTTCACAGCCAGCATCACGTGTTTTTATATAAAATCTAACATCTTTATTGCTTACTATTGAACGGTCAGGTGTAAACGAACTTCCTAAAATTAATAAGTCTGTTGTACCTTCATCTCTATACCATTCTGTACGCGCATCTCCAGAGTTAAATACAGGTAAAATTGTATCTCCCTCACATATAGCTTTTGATTCCACAGAAGGAATTGGAGGTGTTTTTATAACTTCCACTGATTTAGGAGCTTGCTTTCCTTCACATCCGTCAACAACTTGACTTGCTCTATATGTAAACACACCATGTCCAGTTATAACATGCGTATATGTTGTTTCGTCAGAAAGGAATGTTTTCCCATCATTTTGATACCATTTAATTGTGCTTCCTGTTTCTCCATTAGCAGTAAATAATGGATTCTCTCCATATTCACACACTTGTGGAGAAGACAATGAAATTATTGGTTCAACAGGATTTGGTTTTATTTGATATTGTACTGGTACACGCTCACTTTTACATCCATTTACTTCTTGCAAAGCATAAAATGTGTGCACATCAACATTCGTAACAGTTGGAGTGTAACATGAAGCAACACGCAATGCTGTTGGAGATGTTGCTGTTTGGAACCATGAAACAGTTCCTCCAGTACTTGGTGTAGCACATATTTGTTTATTTGCATCACCATCACAAATTTCACTTCCAGTAACATCAGGAGCATCAGGAATAGGTTTAATAGTGATAGTTCCTTCTGCTGCCTCACTCACACAACCATTCACTTTATGTACAGCATATACCTTATGTGTACCAACTTCAGATATTTGTGCATCTGAAGGTGTAAATGAATCTCCCGTCCAAACAGAGCCTGTAAGAGCAGGGTGAGTAGGGGGCGTGGTTCCTAAATGCCATTCTATATCTCCCATTTTTCCAGTTACCGTTAAAGAAGGATTTGATTCTTTTTCACAAATAGGCTCTACACTATTCACAATTACTGGAGCTGTTCTATATATATCTAACACAATCGCTGTTCGTGGACCTTCACAACCTGTGGGAGTAACATTTTCATTATATTCACTTACCCAAAATTTATGAGTTCCTGCTTTTGTTTTATCAATATTTGGCTGATATACTCCTGTTGTGTTTGTTTCAATAGGTGCACCTCCTGTTTCTTGTGTATAAACACGGAATTCAGGGGCAACAATAGAAGCTGGTCGTCCTTCTGATGTTAACCATGTTGGATTTACCGTTGCTTGTATTTCAGGTGTATCTTCATAATTACATATAGGACTTTCTATACTCACAATAGGAGCAGGTACCGGACAATCAATTATAGACACAAATGCTTCTGTTCGCTTACTCTCACAACCATGTACCGTTTGTGATGCCCAATACGATTTCTCTACCTCCACACGAGGATTATCATCCGTTGTCCATGGATTTTGAGTACTAAGTGATGCTCCTGCTGTTTCTTCTTTATACCAATTTACTGTTGCATCAGGTAATGTATTTGCTTTTATTACAACTGGTTCATTTAACTCTATCATACTTGTATGATCTTCTGTTGTTGGAGGTTCTGTAAATTGAACCAATACATTACCTTGGTCGTTATTTACACAACCTTTAGCATCTGTATAGGTATAATCTACCGTATAAATACCTGTCGTCTCGCCTTTAAACTTCGAATTAAATACACCCGAAGAACTTATTCCTGTACTTTCCCCTACAATACTCCAAACACCAGAACCATTGCCATTATAAGATTTTTCTGTTTTAGGTATTACTACATCTCCATCTGTTTGACAAACAATTGCAGGAACAGTAATACTTACATCAGGTAATTGATTTACTATTACCTTTACTTCCGTTTTTGGACTCTCACACTGATTACCGCTTTTTGACTCCGTTGCTATATAACTTACATAGTATGTAGTAGTTGCAGCTACCGTATTATCAACTCCATGAACATACGTATCGGAGTTGTTTGAAATTGGTGTCTTTTCGTCAGCCTCATACCACTTCCACTCGTCCACAGACTCTGCTGTTGTAGCTGAAATAGAATTAAGTAACTCGTTCTGACACGCCTCTGCACCTACTACATCTGGTGCCTCAAACGGACAGTCAACAAACGTTAAGGTTATTTCAACTGGTTCACTCTCACAGCCCTGTGCGTTTACCTGCGTTATCCAATACGATTTTACATATTCTTTTAAATTTGGATATCCTGCAGCCTCAACCTCTGACTGTAAAGCGTCTCTGTCTGGATCAAGAGCAAGACTATTTGTACCTAAATTTATTGTCATTGATTTATCACCATACCAATTTATTTCCGTCCCCGTACCACTTGTTGCGGCGGTCATAAAATTAACCGGAATGTTCTTAATATCATTTATTAACCATAATACATTGTTTGGAGTAGGTGGTTCCACATAGCGCGAAATAGTTGTAGATGTAACCGTTGACTGACAAGTAGTTGCACCCGTTGAAATACCATGATTTTGCGTTACAACATAGGTAAACGTATTGCTCAACATCTCATCTGTTCCTGTAGGTGTCCAGGTGCGTGCTGCAAGATTAAAACCTTCTGTAATTGAAGCACTTAAATCCCCATTACCCGGATTTACCGTAATCTCTGCAACTCCATCAAGAGTACAAATTTCATCAGGAGAGATAATAGTTACCTGAGGAGTATCAACCACATGAATCGTTACTAAACCACCCACCGACCAACAACTATTAAGATCATCATATTCTGCTATATACAAAGTTTCGGTGCCTGCCGAAGCTGTAGAAATTGATGAAGTATATGTAAGCGTATTATCTGATAAAATCGCTGAAAGATCTGGATCGGTTAAACCTACTGGATTTATTGACAACCACGATATTTTACCACCCGAAGAGTTCGGTGCAGCTTGCGCCTCAGCTATTATTGCCTCTGTAGTGCCCACACAATAATATGGGTCTATAACAATAGGCGTAAGTGCTGGACAATTAGACATAGTAATTGTTGCAATAACACTATCACTATAACAAGTAACACCGCCCGCAATCTCTTTACCCTCACGAACCGCATATTTATATGAGCCTTCTGGAGTGTTTTCATCAAGACCCGTTACGTAGGTAAGTGCATCATGTAAAAGCACACTGCCTCCCCCCTCTGGCATCCAATCTAAAAAGTTAGCAGCATCAGCTGGCGTTGCCGAAACATCCGTATCATCTGAAAGGGGCGGAATAGAAAGCGGAGGTAAAATAACTACCGTCTTTGGATTTGGTTGATCAACCGTAGGAGGATTTACCATTATAACATCAAGAGAATAATCAGCACTACTTTCACAAGAATTATTATCCATATAGGTATAAGTAAAGGAATTTGTACCAGTGCTTGCAGTTTGAGGATTAAAACTTGCACTCAAAGAACTTGTAGTTCCTGTAAAAGAATATGATTCCCCTGTACTTGGCTCTGGGCTTACTTGTAAAGAAAACATTCCACCATTATAACAAACCTCAGTTGGATTTACTCCAAATTTAACATCCGGTAATTTATGTACCTCTACTTCTGTGGTATTAAACGCTGTACAACCATTCGCATCTTCATAATCTAAACGAATAGTATGTTTACCAACAGAATTTGCAGTTGGATCTAATTCTCCTGAAGATAGGTCTATTGTTGCTGTAGTACTTGAATACCTAAGTGTACCTGTTGACGTAGTACCTGTGGGAGTAATAGTAATAATCTCACTATTATTACCACTCTTACATGCATCTACTCTAGATGGAGAAATGCTCACAATAGGTAAGGGATTTACTGTCATTTGAATTGTAGAAGGTTCTGCCGCACAATTTGCATCACTTATAAAATTATATGTAATTGTGTGTGGTGAAGCTGTTGCTTTTGCAACATTTGGATTAAATCCAACAGTTGTGTTTGCTTGAGATTCTAAGCCCACACCCGTCCACGTTCCTGTGCCTTGTACTGCTTCTGGTGATATTTTCGCAGTAATTATTTCAGCAGCATCAACATCAACACAAAATACTTGTTCTAATGCAGAAAGAGAGGTTGAAGGAATTGGATTCACAACAATTGTTTTTTCTGCAAATCCTTCACAACCATTTATATCTTTAACATCTACACGAACAGTATATGTATCAGCAGTTGCATGATCTAAAAATTCAGGTGTTTGAATAATAGTACTATTAAGCAACCCTTTTGTTACTGCTGTACCAGACCACACATATTCTTCGTATTTTTCTGTTTTTAAAGAAATTGCATTACCTGCACACACTGTAAAATCAGGCGTTGCTGTTATAGTAGGCGTTAAATTATCATTAACTATTACCGTAACCTCTGTTTTATTACTTTCACAACCTAACAATTTTTGGGTAACCCAATATTTTTGCTCCTCCGCTTTTACTGTAGAAGGTGTTGGAGCTGTTGTAATAACTACAGAATTTGCGTCATACCATGTAAAAACAGCTTGTGCTTCTCCTGTTGCCTCTAAAGGTGTAGAAGGAGAATTAACACAATATGATTTATCTGGAGATGTTGGTGGTTCAGGAATAGAGTTTATAACAACCTTTGTGCTTGCATTACTTACAAGTGCTTTACAGTTATTTGCATCTGTAATATTATATGGGCGATATTCTCCTGCCGATGGATTAGAAATAGTATATTTATGTGTTGCAGCACTTAATCCTGTACCAGTTTCCAATTCATCAAATTCTATAGGAGTTGCTCCTGTAAAGGTAATTACTATATCTTTTATATCTTCATTCGCACAATAGGTGTCGCCTCCCGTAATTGTATAAGTTGGTAAATCATGTGCAACAACTTCAAATGGTTCAGATATATACGAACAATCATTTTTAGAAATTGTAACTACATATGTACCCGCAACCGCAGCAGTAATTGTTGCAGACGATCCCGCAGAAGCACCATTACGTGTCCACTGATAGGTCGCTCCCGCCAAGTCAACATCTTTAGCTGGGGTTACACTCAAATTCACATTTGAAGTTGTGCCACAATATGCTCCATTATTTGTAGCCGTAATAGTACCCTCAGGAGTAGGATATATTGTAATTGATTTTGTTTGTGCAGCAACAATATCACCCGTACAATACAAATCAGAAATTGCACTAAGAGCATATTGCCCTTCTTCTTTTCCCAATTCATAAGTATCTGCATTTATTGCTGTTTTTTCTCCTGGATTAGGTCCTGTACTTGTAATTGTATATGGTTTCTCGCCTGTAAAATTAACTACTACTGGAGTGATTTCATCATCAACACAAAACTCTCCACCACCAGTTATTGTATATGTTGGTTTTACCGCATCGCGAATAACAATAGAAGCATCTTTATAACATTCTGCAGAAGTTGGATTGTTTTTATCGCGTATACGCACATAATATGTACCTGGCTCACCATTATTCACTGTAAATGAACTTGAAAGCACAGAAGCTTCTGTTGGTTTTACAACAGTTGCATCAAGAATTGAAGTGCTGGAAACTGTTCCTTTATACCAAGTAAAATCAAATTGTGAAATATTAGTTTGATTTGGTGTTGTTGATAAAGTTGTTGATTCATTTGGACAAAGATAATTATCCTCATCTGTACTCAAAATAGTAATATCTAAAGGCTTTATACAAGGAGGACAGAAATATTTAGCAGTAACCGGCATGCGACCACAATCGTATGCAGATAAACTTTTAAACACAATATTGGTAAATACCGTAGCATTATATGGATTACCTGTACCACTGTTTGACAATCCACCTATTACAAGTGCTGTACCTTCATCAATATTATCAGATAATGGGTTTAAAAGCAAAGGACTATTTGGAGCAAGAGTTCCTAATGTTCCTTCATACATATTAGCATTACCTGTAAACGCAAATCCTAAAATATATCGTGTACCGCGAGATGGGTTTGCATCTAATTCAATATCTCCAAAATTCACAGTTACTGTTGTTGGCACATCATCAAATGTAACGGTTTGAGTTGGGCCTGTATGTAAAATTGGTCCTCTAATCTCTTGTCCATTATCATTTTTATTAACCGCATACACATATGGAGTTACAGTACCTGTTTGTGTTTGATGATATGATTTTAAAACAAGGTCAAATGTAGATAAAACAATAGGTTTCCAAACCTCTATAATTAAACTTTGAGATTGGTGACTTTTTGCTGTATTCAACGAAAAATTATTGAGTAATTTACCACCAACAGTAGTTTTATCTTCAATATATACTGTATAAATAGTATCTGTTGTTCTTTCTGTTGTAGTTACATTATTTCCTGCAACACAGAATGTTGCATTTGGTGAAGAAGCGGGAAGTGTAATTGTTTCTAATACAGCACCGCCGGTTTGTGCAGCATACACTTCAAATTCACTCTCTACTGTATAATCAGATAAAAATTCAAAACATACTTGATCTGAAGATGTTGGATTTAACGGATTACTCACACATGCTATCGGTTGTAAATCTTCTATTGGCATTTCTTTGTCTAAAACTGTAATAGTAGCTTCAACAACTTGACACGCATTACAAGGTACGTTAACGTCAATATATTCAATTTCTACTTTATAAACCCCAACCTCATCAACAGTAATTTGCGTTTTATTATACACATCAGTTCTACGAGCAGCTACAGGTGAAGTTTTTGTTGTAGTGTTAAGCAGAGTACCATCTTTATACCATCTAAAATAATATCTGTCAGATAATGGATTACCATTAATATCATTACCAACGGGAGTAGTAAAGCCAGAAAACAATTCAGCACTTTGCCCTGCACATTTATACATAGGACCAACCATATATGCTTCGGGACATTGGTCTGGCAATTCACATGGTATTGCAAGAGGCGTTACACAATCAACAAACTTAATAGAAGGGTCGCCAAGTCCAAGTGTTCCAACATAATTAGCCGTCTGACCTGCCTGTGAGTTAGATCCCCATACAAAATACTCATTTGCATCATTAATCATAAATCCCCACATATCCCCACGAGAAATTGCTACAGCATCATCAACTCTTTTCCCATTACAATATTGAGCAAAAATAGGACCTGTTTTACAACCATCAGAATCTGCATTAGGTCGAGGAGCCGATCCTCCGTGACCATTAGTAGGGGTATTATTTCCCCAATAAAGTAAATATCCTTCTTTAGTAATTGCAGCACCATAACCATTTCCACCCATTACCTGCAACACATCAGTTAAATATTCTTCGCCAGATATAGTTTGATACTCACCTGAAGAAATTTTAGAAGCATACGTAGTAGTTTGATTATTTGGCAAACCATTACTACATCCCCAGCCACCATTACCCCAACCATATACATATCCACTCACTCCATCTACCGCGAATCCACCAACGTCCATAATTCCAGACATTTTTATAGTGGTTAAAGGATTTCCACTTTCATCGAGAACTGGAGCTGCAGTATATTCATTAGCAGTTCCATCACCACCACGTCCGTTCCAGTTTCCTATAGAATACAATGTTCCTAAACCGTCACCATCAGCATCTTCAAGAAATAAAGCATTATTATCTCCCCCAGAAATGTGGATAATATTTGTCAAGCGAGTTCCATCAGTTTTTTTTGTTATATAAAAAGGATTTGGGGTTGGATTTTGAATCCATTTTCCTCCATCTCCATTACCTCCCCAAGCAACAACTTCGCCACTATTTAATAAGGCAAACGAAGCAGATGTAGAAGCGGCTATCATTTTAATGTCGCCAAGATAATTACCACCAGGCGTACCATCGAGTGCAAAACCGGGAGTTGCTCCTTTAGGTACAGGCATTGGCTGGGTAGTAACAGAGCCTGTTCCACCAGGGGTTTGCCCTGTTTGGTATTGGGAATTTTCTCCCCAGGCATATACAATACCATTACACGACAAAGCTACGTTGTGAGAACCAGAACCTGCCGTAACCTGAGAAAACGTAAGCCCACCAGTATTAACTGGTCGCGGTTGCCACACCTTTTCTTCGGTATTGTAAGGTGGCTCCAAACCTAATTGATTACCTTTATTACTTCCCCATGCATACATATACCCTTCGGCACAAATAACAACAGAGTGGTCGTTACCACCCGTAATAGATAAACTTTGAGAAAAAGTGTTTGATACATTACATACCAAAGCAAAAGAAACAAACGCTCCAATTCTACCAAATAAATTCATTTTTTTATATGATTAAAAATTTATACAAAATACTCTAAGAGATTACTATGACAGAATTTGCAGATAAATAGTTGCAAACAAAACAAAAAAAAGGAGCCTAAACAGCCCCTTTTTTTTTATTATTCATAAATAACGTACTTTTTAAACTTGTAAAAGTCTCAAAACCAGTCCACCAAAGAGATGATGGGTATTACCACCCATTTTTACTCGTCTATTTCTTCTGGTTTGTTTTTTTGTATCAAATCATAGGTAACTGGAGCAGCTATACACAAAGATGAATACGTACCAGAAACAACACCTATTGTAATAGCAAACACAAATCCTTGGATAGATTCACCTCCAAAAAACAAAATAGTAAGTAACACAAGCAAGGTAGATGTTGAAGTAATAATAGTACGGCTAATAGTAGAATTAACCCCCTCGTTAAATAAGCGTAATTTAGCACGTTTTGGGTATTCCGCAGAAACCTCACGTATTCGGTCAAAAATAATTACCGTGTCATTAATTGAATATCCAATTATCGTTAGTAATGCGGCAATAAACGATTGTCCAATTTCCATAGAAAAAGGCATAACTTTCCATAATAATGAAAATGCCCCCAATACAACGAGCACGTCATGTGTTAATGCAATAACAGCACCTAAACCATATTGCCAGTTTCTAAATCGTAAAAAGATATACAAGAAAATAGAAATAAGTGCTAAAATTACCGAAATCACAACATTATACATAATATCTGCCGCAATAGTAGGTCCAACCATGTCTGACTGTCGTACATTTTCTTGCAAGAAAGTATTAAAGTCGGTTCCTTCGGGCAACATTGGTTGTAAACCTTCAAACAATTTTCGTTCAACAATACTATCAACCTGAGCACCTTTTTCATTAATTTGATAATCGGTAATAATTTTCACGTTTTCATTACCATATGTTTTAACCTCAGGAGTAGTACCATATACAGCACGTAAAGCTTGTTCAATTTCAGCAGTATTTCGTTTACCACTTTCTAACTGCACAACATACGAACGTCCTCCTTTAAATTCAACGCCCAAGCTAAAATTAAGTGTAGCCATAGAAATTAAGCCTACTACAATAATTGCAGCAGAAATACCATAAAATACTTTTCTTTTTTCTATAAATGGTATTGTAAGTTTTTTAAACGCATTTTTCGTTAATTTCGAAGAAAATGTAATTTCCGATTTTTTAGTTAATAACCATTCAAACGTTAATCGAGTAATAAAAATAGCACAAAATAGAGACGTAAGAATACCAATAATTAAGATAATAGCAAACCCTTGCACTGGTCCGTAACCAAAAAAGTATAAAATAATACCTACAATAATAGTAGTAACGTTGGCATCAATAATTGAAGAATATGACTGTTTATATCCTTCGCTAATTGCTGTTTTAATATTTTTACCTAATGCTAACTGTTCACGAATACGTTCATAAATAATCACATTAGCGTCAACCGACATACCAATTGTTAATACAAGTCCAGCAATACCAGGCAATGTAAGTGCAGCACCTAAAGAAGCAAGCACTCCAAAAATTAAAAACACATTAAGCAACAATGCAATACTTGCAACAAAACCAGCCTTTTGATAATACCAAAGCAAGAAAATAAGCATAAGGAAAAAGGCTATTATAAACGAAGACATTCCACTATTAATAGATTCCTGCCCAAGTGTTGGACCAACAAACTCTGCACTTATTATATCTGCTTTTGCTGAAAGTTTTCCTGACTTTAAAATATTTGCCATATCGGTAGCTTCAGCAATAGTAAAATTACCTGTAATAGACGATATTCCATCAGAAATTTCATTTTGTACGGTAGGATATGAATACACATATTTATCAAGAACAATAGCCACAGAGCGTTCTTTATTTTCTCTTGTGATTCGTCTCCACTCACGTGCACCTTCGCTATTCATAGTCATTTGCACACTTGCAGTAGTGCTTACATTTTGACTAAACATAGGACGAGCGTCAACAACCGACTTGCCATCAAGAGCAGGTTTACCTGTTGCAGCATAATCTTTTAAAGCAACCAAACTATAAAAACCATTTTCTTCGGCTTTACGTGTCCATGAAAGTTTTAATTCAGGATTTAATTCAGCAATAAGATCTTTTACTTCGGGTAAAGCTAAAATTGAATCAACATATCGTATGTTAATTTCGGTAGTATATCCAACAACTGGTCCGAACCCTGCACGACCATCACGAGAAATATTTGGTGTTAAGTAATAAAACAATGGATTTTCCTCTTTCATTTTTTCCATTGTTTCCTCATCTTGAGTATCAGCAATTCCTAAAGAATCTTGTTCAAGTTTCAACTGTTCTTTTAATGAAAGTTCTTCGGTTTGTGCTGTATCTATATTTATTTGAGAAATCTCCGTTTTATCAGCTGTATCATCAGTGTCTTTTACAACATCATTTTCAGTATTTATTTTATTTAAATCAGCAATTAAAAGATTTATCTCAAACAACAATTCGAGCACTTCACTCGCATTAAATGTTTCCCAAAACTCTAAATTAGCAGAGCTTTCAAGCAAGTCTCGCACACGCTCTTGGTCTTGAACACCAGGAAGTTCCACAAGAATTCTACGTTTACCTACCCTTTGAATATTAGGTTGCGTAACACCGAATCTATCAATACGAGTGCGAATAATATTATATGTATTGCTAAATGCAGCATCAGCCTCTTCGCTCAAAACTTTAAGAACCTCTTGGTTTGTAGAACGGAAATTGATTTTATTTTTAATATCCTCATTTCCTAAAAACAGCAGACGCATATTTTCATTTGGATACAATTCTTGAAACGCCGCACCAAAAATTGTGATAAAATCGTCAGTACTTGTTCGTTCAATTTCTTCTGCACGGTCAAGTGTATTAAGCAACATAGTATCACGTTCACCTTTATCAGAAAGGTTAAGAATCATATCACGTGCAGACACCTGCAACATAACGTTCATACCACCTTTAAGGTCAAGTCCAAGATTGATTTCACGTGCTTGACATTCTTTATAGGTAAATTTTCTCAGTCCAAGAAAATTGTAATAACTTTTTAATGATTCGATTGAATCCATAAATTGCTGCTTTTTCGCAAAATCACCTTGAGCGTACTCAGTAGCATCTTTTTCTGCTTTTCTGGCAAAAAAAGTAAATGATAATGAATATAAACTTGCCAGTACTAATAAAACAGCAAAAACACGTATAAATCCTTTATTTTGCATGTGTTGTTGATTTTATAATAATTAATTGAAATTCTATATTTTTTAAGTTCGCAAATATATATAATTACATTTAGAATCAGCAAAAATAATAGAAAAATATGCGATAAGATTTTGCAAGTAAATGTTTATTCTGCTATTAGCTGCAAAATATTATAGAAGATTTACAAAAAAATCATACAAACTTTTTGTATCAAGATGACACGATTTGTACAATTCTTCGGGCGTTCCATGAGGCACAAACACATCGGGAATTCCAAGTCGTTTAATTGTGCCTGAGTATGCTTGTTGCGATGCATATTCAAGAACAGCAGAACCAAATCCGCCATTAATAACGCCATCTTCAATCGTTACAATGATTGAAAAAGAATCAAGAATTTCTTGTAATAATTGTTCATCAAGTGGTTTGACAAAACGCATATTGTACCAAGCAAGTTGCACATTATGAGTTTGTTTAATTTGTTTTATTGCATCATTTGCTCTATTTCCAATAGGACCGACAGAAAGCACCGCTATACGTTGCCCTTGTTCCATACATATTCCTTTTCCGAGCGATAATTCTTGTAAAGGAACTTTCCATGAAACATGTTCACCCTTACCGCGGGGATAGCGAATAACAAACGGTTTATTTGCACGATATGCGGTGTACATAAGGTGTTGAAGTTCTAATTCATCAACAGGAGATGCAATAATAATGTTTGGAATAGCACGCATAAATGCCAAATCAAACACTCCGTGATGCGTAGCTCCGTCATGTCCAACAATACCTGCTCTGTCAAGACAAAAAATTACAGGTAACTGAGGCAGTGCGACATCGTGTATTACTTGGTCGTAGGCACGTTGCATAAAACTTGAATACACATTACAAAACGGTATTAATCCATCTTTTGCCATACCTGCCGAAAATGTTACCGCATGTTGTTCGGCGATACCTACGTCAAAAGCTCTGCCGGGCATTGCTTTCATAAGCATATCCATAGAACACCCCGAAGCCATAGCAGGAGTAACGCCAACAATACGAGCATCTGCTTGTGCTAAATCAACAAGAGTAGCACCAAATACATCTTGATATTTAGGAGGAGTTTTTAGTGCATCATCATTTACTATTATTTTACCCGTAATTTTGTCAAATTTTCCCGGAGCATGCCATGTTGTTTGTGATTCTTCGGCGGGTTTAAAACCTTTACCTTTTTGTGTACGGACATGCAATAATTTTGGTCCCTGCATATCAAGTAAATCTTGAATGGTACGCACCAGATGAAACACATCATGTCCATCAACTGGACCAAAATACCGAAAATCAAGAGATTCAAACAGATTACTTTCTTTCAGCAACACCGCTTTTATACCATTTTCAACTTTTTGTGCAATAGCCAATGCGTTTGTGCCATAATTACTCAATCGCTTAAGCATATGCCACACCTCATCTTTAAACTTATTATATGTTTTTGATGTTGTAATATCAAGAAGATATTGGTTTAACGCCCCAACATTGGCATCAATTGCCATATTATTATCGTTCAAAATAACCAATATATTTGTTTTAGAAAAGCCCGCATGATTAAGCCCTTCAAAAGCCAAACCTCCTGTAAGAGAACCATCTCCAATTACCGCAACTATATGTCGGTCAAGTTCACCTTTTTGCTGTGCGGCAATTGCCATTCCTAAAGCAGCAGAAATAGAGGTTGATGAATGTCCCGCAATAAAAGCGTCATATTCACTTTCTTTTGGATTAGGAAATCCAGAAATACCGCCAAATTTTCTATTTGTATGAAATTTTGTTCGTCTTTCCGTCAATATTTTATGTCCGTATGCTTGATGTCCAACATCCCACACAATTCTGTCATAGGGTGTATTAAGCACATAATGCAACGCAACAGTAAGTTCAACCGTGCCTAACGAAGCACCAAAATGCCCAGGATTTTTACTGCTTTCATCAATAATAAATTCACGTAATTCGTTACACACTTGCCCAAGTTGTTCTATTCCAAGATTACGTAAATCAGCAGGATTATTTATATTTTCTAATAGCGAATTCAAAATTTTCAAGCAAAAAACAAAGCACAAAAGTAACAAGAAAGTTTGTAAATAAGAGATTGTTTAAAAAAAGTTTTTATTTAAACCAATATGCATAAAAAAGACTATGATATACGTCTATTATTTGCTATGATTCACCTTACGTTTTACATACAACATGTTAGTATCTTTTTTAAAAATTGACGATTTTTCCTAGCACACATTACATAAAGCAATGTAATTTTGTGTAATTTATATTAAATAAATCATACAACAATGGCAAGAATACCAAGATTTTTACTTTTCGCATCATGTTTTGTTTTTATGTTAGGTTCATGTGTTTCTCAAAAGAAATACCAAACGCTCGAAACTAGCACACAGCTCACGCAAGACTCGTTACGTGTGGCACTTGCCAACATTCAAAAAGATATTTTTTCTGTTGAAGCTCGTAATAAAACATTAGAATCTCAGGTATTGCAATTACGTGCAGATAGCACTTCGAAAAATAGAATCATAAAAAATTTAGAGCTACAAGTTGCTGATTTAGAAGAGTTAAATAAAAACTTAGTAACCAAGCAATCGCGGCTTATTCAAGAAAATATGGCTGAGAATAAAAAAATTCTTGAAGAAATTCAAGCAACGCGTAGAAATATACAAATTCAAGAAGATGCACTTGATTCTATTCGTTTACATTTAGAAAAAGAACGCGAAGCACTTCAAAAAATCAGAACAGAGTTAGGCATTAAAAACGACGAAATACTTGTAAAAAATCTAAAAATTGCAGAAATGGAAGACCTTATTCGTCGTAAAGATTCTATTACAAACGCACTTAGAACAAAAGTAAAAAGTGCATTAGTAGGTTTTGAAGGGCAAGGATTAACAATTGAAGAACGCGATGGTAAAATATACGTGCTACTTGACGAGGCTCTTTTATTTAGCGTTGGTAAAAGTGATGTTGCACCAAAAGGACAAGAAGCTTTGCAAAAACTTGCACAAGTGTTAGAACAAAATACCGATATCAATATTATGATTGAAGGGCATACCGACAATACAGGTGGAGCAAAACGCAATTGGGAATTAAGTGCAGAACGTGCACTTGCTATTTCGCAAATTCTCCTTACAAATTCAAAAATAGAAGGGTCTCGAATTACCGTTGCAGGGCGTGGACAATACAAACCAATATATACCGAAAACACTCCACAAGCACGTGCTCAAAACAGACGAAGTGAAATTATACTCACTCCTGACTTAAAAGAATTATACGAGATAATTAATAATTAAATTGGCTTTTGAAAAATATACTATTTTTAAACTTTATTATATTTAATAGATTGATATAATAATTGAGGAGAAAACGCATAATTATATTTTAAGAATGAGTATGTAATCCACATTCTTTTTTTGAATTATCTTCCCACCACCATCTTCCTGCACGAAAATCTTCTCCTTGTTTAATGGCACGCGTACATGGCTCGCAGCCAATGCTCACAAAACCTTTATCGTGTAAAATATTATAGGGTATTGCCTCTTTTTTTACATAATCTTGTACTTGTGTAAATGTCCAATCTATCAGCAGATTACATTTTATCATTTCTCTATCTGCATCATATTCAAACATAGTAAGGTCTTTTCTATTTGACGATTGCTCTGCACGAATGCCAGTAATCCACATTTTTTTATCTGCTAAAGCTCTATTAAGAGGCAACACTTTTCGTATTGTGCAACATTCTTTACGGTCTTCAACAGAATTATAAAAACTCATAGGACCTTTTTCACGAAGCATGGTTTCTACCTGTGTAGTATCAGGAAAAAATGCAACAATAGGTTTTTTATATTTTTCGAGAGTTTTATTATAAACTTTATAGGTTTCTTTAAAAAGCCTTCCGGTGTCTAATGTAATAACTTCAATAGGAATAGTATGTGTAAAAATAAGATGAGTAATAATTTGATCTTCTAACCCAAAACTTGTGGTAAACACAATAGAATTTGCATATTGTTCTGCTATATGTTGAAGCACTTCTGGTAAAGTGTGATTTTCTGCATATAAATTTAAATCGCTAACAGTCTGATTCATAGTTGTTTTTATTTTTGATTTTCAAATTCAGTAATGTTTGCAACCCACTCTTTTGGAATAGCATGTGTGGCTTGTGTTGTATAATTTATACAAACAAATGTGGTAACTGC